>OAWB01000554.1_pt1 | contig 20715 bp, 21 predicted proteins | sample 1550621 | NCBI WGS metagenome assembly OAWB01 (sample SAMEA2580107, study PRJEB22360) | human gut metagenome | biome: human gut; feature: human-associated habitat; material: faeces | place: Denmark | collected 2008/2010
TTGCGTTCACCCCGGCACCCCGAACGGGCCCCCGAAGCTGGTAGCGGCAGCATCCACTTGGAAACATTTGTCGATACCGTCAAAGTTCCCGTTCTCATCTAAATATCCGGCTCTAGCTCCCACTCCCAGAATCGTTCCTACTGTTGCAAAAAAGTCCGGCACGAATAAAGCAATTAAAAACGGAAGATACAGCACATGCAGAGCTCCCAGAATATTAATATTAAAGAGCTGTCCTCCTATAGAAGCCGGCATGGAAATGATCTTTTCAGGGAGTTTTGTGACGCCCAGAGGCAGGCCAACAGCCGTGGCAGCCAGAATGGAAAGGATCATATCCCCCGGCACCCGTCTTGCTCTCAAGACCAAAAGCACAAGAAACCCAAGCACTGCGACAATAACCTCCGGCGATCCGAGGTTCCCAAAGGAAAGACTATTCTTAGACTGGTCTGCCACAATGAGTCCTGCTCCTTTGGCTCCGATCACTGCGATAAACAGACCGATCCCCGCACTGACAGCATATTTTAAACTGGCTGGAATCGCACGGACGATTGCCTCCCTGAGTCCAAGGAAGGTAATCAAAAGAAACAATATCCCACTCCAGAAGACAACACCGCCTGCAATCTTTACGGGTACCTGTTCTCCTGCGATCATAGCGGCCACGATCCCGGCGCTGCTGAGTCCCGGAGCCAGAGCAAACGGCCGGTTTGTGTAAAACGCCATAGCAAGGGTTGTAACCACAATAAGCATCACCATGATCGTCATCATCACATGCTTATCTACCCCTGTTATTTCCAGCATGTTTGGTATTGTTGCCAGTGCGTAAGCCATGGTGACGAACACTGTGATCCCGGCCAAAAATTCTGTCTTGATATCTGTATGATTATTCTTCAAATGAAATTGTTTTTCGATCCAGTGTTTCATAAGAATCCTCCTTTTGCTTTTCAGGAGATATTCTTTCCATATTGGGGAATCTTCATTCAGAGCGGCCTCATGATCACTTCCTTTGTTTTAATCCTGCCGCTGAAAGTCTGGTCATGCTCCACAAACAGAAGGGTCGGACAGCTGTTTAGCAGCAGCTCTTCAATCTGCATCCGTGAAAACACGTCAATAAAATTCAGAGGTTCATCCCAGATATACAGGTGTGCTTCCTCGCACAAGCTTCTGGCGATCAATACTTTTTTCTTTTGTCCCTCGCTGAATTCCTCGATTCTTTTCTCAAACTGAAGCCTTGAAAAGTCTAATTTTCTAAGAATCGCCTTAAACAGGCTCTCATCAATCCCATATTCGTATGCGTAATCTCTCAGATTCCCCCTTAGTCCGTCCGTGTTCTGGGGGACATAGGATATTTTCAGTCCTTTTGCAACGTATAATGCCCCTGTATAAGAAATCTTTTCCCCCATCAAAAGCTTCAAAACACTGGATTTTCCGCATCCGTTGTGTCCGGTAAGAGCGATCCGGTCGCCCTGCTCCACAGAAAAACTCAGATGCTCTGCCACTGTCCTGTCTCCGTAGGAGATCGCTGCATCCTTAAACTCTGCCAGCCTTCTGGCATGATGGGCCAGCGGTGACAGCTTCAAGCAGTCCATAGTTTCAATATTTTTAAGCAGCTTTGATTTCTCTTTGACTGCCTCCTCCTTTCTCGTTACAGAGGCTTTTGACCTCTTCATCATTTTTGCGGCTTTATGGCCGATAAAGCCCCGGTCAGGGCGCAGACCCGAATTTCTGGTTCCCCGTTTGGTCTTTTCCACTTCCCGTGACCACCCGGCTGTTCTTTTCTGTGCATCCGAAAGCCTTCCGATCTCTTTTTTCAGTTTTTCATTCTCCGCCATTTCAAATTGGTCGTTGAGCATCTTATTTTGATACCAGGAAGTAAAGTTCCCCTTCTGCACCTCAATATTTGTTTTATTGATGGATAAAATATGATCTATACACTCATCCAAAAAGGTCCGGTCATGTGACACGAGAATGAATCCCTTCTTTGATTTCAGGTATTCTGCCACCTTCCTCCTGGCATTGGCATCCAGATGATTGGTAGGCTCATCAATGAGCAAAAAGTGATTTTCCTTAGCAAACAATGCTGCCAACAGCACTTTTGTCTGTTCCCCGTTGGAAAGACTCCCAAACGTCCGGTACAGCACTTCATCTGAGATATCCAGCAGCGACAGTTCCTTCATGATCTTCCACAGCTCATACTGCGGATCAATTCTATCCAGTACATCAATTGTCATCTGTTCTGGTTCCTCCACCTGAAACGGGAAATAGTCGAATTCCATACCAGATTGAATGGACCCCTGATATTCATATTCTCCCATTAATAGCTTCAGAAATGTTGTCTTTCCCCGTCCGTTCCGCCCGGTAAGCCCCAGTCTCCAGCCTGTATCAATCTGGAACGAAACATGCTCAAAAATATAATCAAAACTTGTATCGTATGAAAATGTCAAATTTGAAATTTGTATCAATGACATATATAGCACCTCCTTAATTTCCTTCTATTCTTTTCCAATGAGGAATCCCACTTGTGGGATTCTCGCGGAGCATTTTTTATTCCATAGAGGAAACTTTTCTATGGACTAAAAAAACCTGCAGGAAAGAATCTTCCTGCAGGTTTGCATACAAAAATATCAGGCACGCCGGGCGTACATTGACATTACTCTATATAGCAGCAGTCTGGATGATCTTTCTTGCAGAATGCATAAAACCAGAAGGTCTCCCTCCTTGTTTATGCAGATTCATTTTTAGCAAGAAATAATAATCATCCTTCCACCTCGTCTCTTAATAATAACTTTAGTATAAAATAAATCCGGTCTCTTGTAAACCATTAATTATAGGCAACCAGCAATATGACAAGTACCGCTGTGAGGATCCCTGCCGCTGCGGCGATCCATGTGACAGCCGTCTTTGCGGTCTGTTCGTTCCCTCTGCATAGAAAAACCAAGATCTTATAGCAAAGAATTCCTGCAAGCCCGCCCAGACAATTTAATATCACATCATCAAGATCGGTGGCCCCGATCGCTGCCGCATACTGAAATGACTCAAAAAACACACTCAGGGCGAAAATGACGGCAAGGCTTTTTACGGCCTTTTTCTTTTTCATGTAAAACATTAGATAAATACCCAGCGGAACAAATAAAATGATGTTCCCATAGATATTCAGATCCCCGATCCCCGAGGATGCGAAGATCTGCTTGAATGGGACCAGGTTCAGGGATCTTGCGTAGTATCTTCCGGACCGGAACAGCTGCCAGGGCTGTACATATTTAAATAAAATATTTTCAAACAAAAAAACAAGATAAAAAACGAATACACCGTTAAAAATAGTATTTCTAAGTTTACTTTCTTTTTGCCTTCCCATAAAGCTACCCCCTTTTCTATAATATTAGGGTACCAAAAAAGACAAAAGAAAAAACTTCAAAATTCTTATTTATTTCTGACAATTAGCTGATAGGTGTCTATATCCAGGTAGGTTCCGAACTTATACCCAGCCTCCCTGACCGTGCCGCAGAAATCAAACCCAAAGCTTTCATGAAGCTTCTGGCTGGCTTTATTTCCTCCCGTGATGACAGAGACTACTGTGTGGATATCTTTTCGGCTCTTTGCTTCCAAAAGAATTGCTTCCATGAGCGCTGTGCCGATCCCCCTGCCTCTGTACCTGCTGTCCAGATAGACGGACAATTCCACGGTGGCGTCAAACGCTTTTTTCTCCCTGTAAGAAGACAGGCTTGCATAGCCGACAACACTTCCATTCGTCTCATAAACAAGCAGCGGGTGGTTTCCCTTATGCTCTTCCATCCACGCTGCCCGGTCTTCTAATGACTTCTCTTCCAAGTCAAAGGTGGCGGCTGAATTGGCCACCACCTCATTATAAATCTGTGTGATCCTTTTTACGTCATCTTTGTGTGCTTTTCTGATCATATCCGGTTCCTTTTCTGTCTCAGATATCAATGGATTCAATATTTTCGTTCTCCAGCAGCCGCTTAATCGCATCATACATATTAAAGCTGTCAGGCAGCTTCACATCAAGCCTCACCTTAATACTTTCTTCGCCCATCTTTTCCACCGAAATGTTCAGAATCTCTATAGACTCCTCACGGATCGTCTCCTGGATCATCTTAACAGCATTAGGGCTATTGGGCAGCTTTAGGGTAATGACTTCAACAGTCGGGGTCTTGATCCACTTAAAATCCCTGTGCAGGATCCACTGTACAATGATGAGCAGGATTGTACTGAAAATCCCGATCACATAGAGACCGCCTCCCACGGACATTCCCACCCCCACGGTAGCCCAGATTCCTGCCGCTGTGGTCAGGCCGCTGACACTCTGGTTATGTACAAAGATAATGCCTGCACCCAGAAAGCCGATGGCTGTCACCACTCCCGCCGCAATCCTGGATGGATCTAATCCAATATTATGCATCGCTAAAATGTCGTTAAACCCATACTTAGAAATGATCATCATCAATGCAGCAGCCAGGGATACAATCACATGGGTCCTGATGCCGGCGGTCTTAAGCCTGTTGGTCCGCTCATAGCCGATACATGCGCCGCAGACAGCGGCCAGAAGGGTCCTCCCGCCGTACTCCAGCTGTAAAATAAGGCCTGTCATATGCATCACACTTCCTTCCCTACTTCTTTTATTAAGTATACCGCATTGCACGTAGTGCGTCCACCCGAAGGGTATAAAATACGGGGTGCCCTGTGGGTATACCGCATTGCACGTAGTGCGTCCACCTGAAAGGAATAGAATAAGGGGTGATCTGAATTATTCCTCTGTAAGTTTCCTTATCACCCTGCATGGGTTTCCGGCTGCCAGCACTCCTGCCGGCAGGTCCTTTGTCACGACACTCCCCGCTGCAACGACTGTTCCGTCGCCGATGGTCACTCCTGGGACCACGGTCACATTTCCGCCGATCCATACGTTATTTCCCACATGGATCGGATATGCATATTCAAGACCTTCATTCCGCTGTTTCACGTCAAATGGATGCCCCGCTGTATAGAAAGAACAATTTGGAGCGACAAAGACATCATGACCGAATGTGACCTTCGCCCCATCCAGTATGGTGCAGTTATAGTTCAGATAACAGCGCTCCCCAATCTCGATATTGTGCCCATAGTCACACAGAAAGGGCTGCTCTATTACAAACTCCCCCTCTGTCTTTCCGAGAATCTTCTTCATAAGCTCCGTTCTTTTCTCCACTTCACTGGGCATCAGACGGTTATATTCCGCGCACAAGTCTTGGCATTCAAGTCTTTCTGCCTTTATATCTTCATCATAGTTGGCATCGTACAGCATCCCCAGGGCTGCTTTTTCCTTTTCTGTCATCGTGATTTCCTCCTGTCATCTTCCTTCCACTGCATCATAAAATTCTTTTGCATACTCTACAGTCCCATGGTACTGCCCTATTTCTTTACCAAGGCCGCATACCATAAAATTTTCGTTCGGCACTTGAAATGGATCTTTGATTCCATAATCTTTCGCTCTTTTATATCCAGCCTTTGGATAGTAATCCTCAATTCCCACAACGATAGAGATTCCGTATCCCATTTGAGCTGCAATTTTATGGCCTTCCTTTATCAGCCTCATTCCGATGCCTCTATTCTGGTATTTCGGCAGTACGGAAAGAGGTGCCAGAGCAAGTTCTATCTTATCATCGATTCTTATTTCCGTAAACATGATATGTCCCGCGATTTTACCGTCTTCCTCAGCAACAAGAGAAAGTTCCGGCACAAAAGCACTGCTTTTTCTCAGTGCTTCCACAAGATCCTGTTCATTGCCGTCCGCATGCTCCGCTGTCTCAAATGCAGCTTTCACAAGTTCATAGACCTCAGCATAGTCTTTTTTTTCTTCTTTTCTGATCCTCATATCATACTCCTTTCAAACAATCTATTGTTATTCTTCTGACTTAATGACAAGATCATCCCGGTATCGTTTTCCCATCTTATGCCTTGCTTTTCTGTTCTCCACGGAATCGAATATGATAGAGAAATCATATTCCTCCGGATAAAGCTTGGATGCTGCAACTTTTAATTTGAGCCGTTTATGGCTGTACAGCTTTTTTTCTTTTTTTATCTGCACTAAAACCTGGCCGTTTTCATCCAACGGCTTCACTACGATCCCGATCTGTCCATCGGGCAGAACTGTCACGCTGTCACCGGTAACAAATTTTCTACCCTTCTCCCTCTTTTCCTTTTTAGGCTGTATTTTCTGTATGGAAGGGGACTTTTCTCTTCTGATTTCTTCTTCCCTGTCACTTAACTGCAATGTGCCGAGAACATTCTCACATTCCTCTCCATAAGCCTCTCTGGCCGCTTCACAGAGCATCCTGCCCGGAAAGCCAAGACGTTTCGCTATATATAATGCACAGCTTTCTCCTGCCTCCCCTACCGTCAGCCGGTACAAAGGTTTCAGAGTTTCCCGATCAAACTCCATCCTTGCATTCACCACTTCCGGATACCGGTCTGCGTATTCTTTTACTTCGGGATAATGGGTGGTTACCAGAAATAATGCTCCGCTGTTTCTCAATTCTTCGAGGATTGCCACTGCGATTCCCATTCCTTCCGCCGGGTCGGTCCCGGAACCCAGTTCATCTAATATGACAAGACTGTCTTTCTGAATTCTTTTTAATATTTCCAGAACATTCTTGATGTGTGCTGAAAAGGTAGACAGATTATCAGATATATTCTGTCCGTCTCCAATATCACAGAGGATCTCATTCTGCATACAGAGTTCTGCACATTCACAGGGAACATGAAGCCCGGAGCATGCCATTGCGCTCATTAAGGCGACAGTCTTAATTGCTACCGTTTTTCCGCCTGTATTCGGTCCTGTTATGATGACTCCGCGGTTCTCTCTTCCTATTTCAAAGTCTAACGGCACACAGGTTTCCCCTGACAGCATTGGATGCCTGGCTTTCTTAAGCCTGATGTAATGTTCTGTATTGATCTCAGGTTCCACTGCATTCATTTCAAGGCTCAGGCGTCCCTTGGCAAATATAAAGTCAAGCTTTTCGATCACGCGAATATCTTCTTTCAAGGCTTCCTCATTCTGTGCTGCCAGGCTCGTCAGGCTGTAAAGGATTCTTCTTTCTTCCGAATCCTCCTCAATTTGATAAAGTTCCAGTTCCTCTCTGAGCCCTGCAACCGAAGCAGGCTCCACAAAGATAGTGGCACCGGTGGAAGACTGGTCAACTGCGCTTCCCAAAACCATATTTCTGCATTTTTTACGGACAGGAATACAATACCTTCCGTTTCTTTTCACTACAAATGCATCGCTCAAATACGTTTTATTTGCCCTCAGTGCTTTTTCAGCTTTCTCTCCGATTTTCTCACTGAGCAGAAGCATCTGCTTTCGGATGTCTTTCAGGTACGGTGACGCATAGTCATCTACCCTTCCATTTCTGATACACTGCCTGATCTCCTCTTTCAAGTCATCCAGGGATTCTAAATTCTGGTTATAAAAAGCCAGGCTGATTTGTTCAGCCTCCCCTTTCTTAAGGTAGATCTTCAGCCGTGCGACAGAATTTAAGAACATACATAATTCTTCCAATTCTTCCGGTAGGAGCAGTGCCCCCGCAGCTGCTTTTTTTATATATTCTTCCATATGATCCATGGCTGGGAGAGGTGGTGTTCCATATGTCTCCACCATTCCTCTTGCCTGGGATGTGTCATTTATATGTTTCCTCAGCTTCAGTTCAGACAATAAAGGCAGCATCCGGCCGATCCGTTCCTTTGCGCCCGCAGAAAATGCATAGTCTTTTAGCTGCTCTAATATCTGATGATATCCCAATGTTGTCAATGATTTATTTTTCATGATAGATTCCTTTCTCAGTCAAGGCAGAATGATGCCTATATTATCATAGTTTAATTTCCTGAAATAAAATAAAGATCACAGATACATTGCCCCGAAACCGGCACATTCCCTGTGATCTTTTAACGAAAGAAGTCTAAATTAAAAGAATAAAAAAACACAGCATTACACAGCTATGTTCCAACATCTCTTACCATCTATATAAAGCGTATGAAACGGGTTTGTAAGGCAAAATATCAGATCAGTCTGCTTTATATGCAGGCTGACAAAAAACAGACCGGCATATCCATACCTGTCGTCCCTGATCATTATTTTATTTTTCTGCAATGCTCATTCCAGAAACCCGTAACACCAAGACACCTCATTTCATTTCTTATTTTTTGTTTATTATAGTCTTTGCTTTTCATATTGTCAACATCCATTTTTATCCTGACACGCATTGTCAGGGTTTGTCTAAGCATGATCAGGAAATAAAAAAACAGCCTCCTTTAAGTCTCTATCATATCAGACAGTTCTAAAGGAGACCGCTATAAGAATCAAAACAACAACCTAAGAAGTTTAAAGAATTACTTAGCATTCAAATAATTATTATGAGCTAAATCTGTCAGTTCTTCAGATACTTTATCAAAATCAAATCCTGTATTAGCCTTTTTAAACACCTCATATTTATCACTGTCTATCTCTTCAAATCCTGTATATGCACCGGCTAACATTCCCGCAATACAAGCAATCGTATCGGTATCTCCGCCAATATTTGCGCCGCCGATGATTGTTTTCAATACATCTCCGGAACTTGCTAAAAAAAGGCCAATGGCACATGCAGCAGAACTTTGAATAGATCCGTCATTTCCAACACTTCTTTCCAATCTTTCCATCGCTTCGTCCATTTGATCTGAGGTTAAAGCAATTTCTATACTTTTAACGATTTTTTCATAAACTGCAAATCCCGGAGCAATTCTGGCTTCTTCCCTTCCAATTTCTTCTCCACGTTTCGCTCCGTAAAGACAAGCTTTTATAATAGAATATAAATCAGAATCTTCCATTAAAGCATTTGAGATTCCGCATGCAATTGCACATGCCCCCGAATATCCATGCTGTGTTCCATGGGACGGCTTAGTCATAGTAATTGCAACTTCTATGGTTTTTTCCAAATTTCCAGGAAACAGCAATCCCGCCGGAGCAATTCTCATCGCTGCACCATTAGAAGTACCACGGTCATATGTTCCGCCCGTTTTCCCCAATTCAACAGGATCTTTGCCTGATTTTAAGTCCTCTATCAAATATCTTGTTGTTGGTCCTGCATTTCTTGGATAATACTTCGGATATTTTTCCGACCATTCTATCAAAGCATTTGCTGCATCATTTACCGTAAAATTTCCTTTAGATTTAATGACTGCCAATGCCATTTCATACATCTGAGATGTATCATCTGTAACTTCACCCATCAGGTTATCTTTCACATAAAGATTTAAACTTGGATCTATAAAATCAGTAATTGGTCCCCCATAGTTTTTAATAATTTCATCTCTGCTCCAAGCCTCTGAAGGCGCCCCCATTGCATCTCCCATTCCCGCAGCTACTAAAGTCCCTTTAATCTTGTTATATAAATATTGTTTTTCCATAAAATCTATCTCCTTCTTATACAATTTCTGCTGTGTAAGCTTCTAATTCTTTCTTTTGTTTTTCTTCGATTGCCTTGTCAACTCCAAAGAAATAGGTTAATAAAAATGTCACGGAACAACCAACTAATGTTCCTATCATCAACCCTGTAAATCCTTTGCCAAAGAAAGCCGGCAACGTATATATACCAAACATAACCGGAGCGGTAATCCCTGCTCCACATGCTCCTGTAATAGCTCCTCCTACTGCGCCTCCTACTAATACAAAGTAGAAAGGCTTTCTATATTTTATATTTACCCCATACATTACCGGTTCAATTACTCCGCCGGAGAGTAAACTTGTTACTGTTAAAGATAATGCATTCTCCCGAACCACTTTATTTTTAACTTTTAATGCAACGGCAAGTCCTGCTGCAATTTGACACATTATACTAGGAGCAAACGCAACTGTAACTCTGTCCACTCCCAAACTATTTATATTCGGGAACTGAATCAATGTCAGTACCAGCCAGTGCATACCAACAATTATGATTACTTGCCACAGTCCTCCGATTACTGCACCAGACAGCAATGGACTAAACTGATATAAACTATTGAATAAATTTACTAATATAGCACCGCCCCAATTCCCAATCGGTCCAATAATTAAGATTGCAATCGGCATTGTAATAATCAAAGCGATCACAGATGAAAATACTGTCTTAAATAGTTTTGGCAGTAATTTATTTAATAATTTTTGAACATATGATAACAAAAGTATTGTCAGAATTGGCGGCAATATACTTCCGGTATAATTTATATTCGGAACATTAATCCCCAAAAATGAAACCTGTTCATTTGCCTTGAATAATTCCATAAAACCTGGATGCAGCAAAAATCCGGTTAACATCAAAGCCAGTGCCTTATTAGCCTTAAATCTTTCCGCTGCGGACCACGCCACAAGAAACGGAAGGAAATAGAAAAAAGAATCTGATAATGTATTGACCAACTGATAAGTAGTGCTTTCCGGTGACGCACCCATAAATTTCGCTAAGACCAAAATTATTTTTAAAAATCCCATACCCTGCATCGCAGGAATTAATGGTGTAAAGATTGATGCTAATATGCTGAACAATTGATCTAAACGCCCCAAAATACTCTTTTTATCTTCCCCCTGATTTGTATCAGCAACACCTTTTTTAGTACCATTCAAATCATAATTACTAATAATATCTTCAAATACATTTGCCACATCTTGTCCAATAATAACTTGATACTGACCCCCGGAATATAATGAACTTGTTACTCCGTCCAAATTATCAATGGTATCTTTATTTACTTTTTCTTTCTCTTTAAGAACAAACCTTAATCTTGTTACACAGTGCGTTAATGAATTGATATTTTCCACACCACCTACATTAGAAATAATGTTCTTACTTAATTCACTTGCTGACATCATGTTCACCTCCATTTTTGAATGTAACTTGTATACATAAATGATTTTTATTGTTTACATCTTTATCCCCCCTTATAATTGACATCAATTAAATAAAAAAGCCTCAAGGCAGCAAATGATAAATATACTAATATCTATCATTGGTAATGCCTCAAGGCAGAGTTACAATCCAATGCGGAAAAATACATAAATTTTAGGGTAATACGTGACATGCGTTCTTTAGTTATTTAAAATCCTATTGATATGAACCAATAGATATAATTGATCCTCTTCGCTGTATTTCCAGTTTAATATTTTTTTTAAATAGCTCTCTATTTTCTGAAAACATTTATACGTATCCGGAGATTGAGCTTTTATAGATTCAAGAAGCAATTTCGTAGAATCTGAAACTTTCTCTTTTGGTTCTTTCACACGCTGTACAAAATACTTTAAGTGAATAACAAATCTGGAATAGTCAATGCTGTCCTGATCAATTTCAAAATCAAAGCTTTCTTCTACAATTTTGGTTATTTCTTTAAGAAGCTTCGTAACTTTTATTGTATTATTCATATCATTTTGCATACCTTCTGCATTGATAATATGCAGTGCAATACTTGCTGCCTCCCCTTTCGGAAAGCGAATCTGTAAATCCTCCTCTATCATATCCAGAGCTTTATATCCAATCTCCATTTCTGTTTTATATAAATATTTGATATCATTGGTTAACGGATTCGTAACATCTATGAATTCCTTTAATCTTATGACAGCAAAATTAATGTGATCGGCTAACATAAATGCCAGACTTGGATTTAGTTCACAACCGACTTTACTTCTTGCATAATCAACAATTTTAGATGAAACATTAAAAATATCTTCAGGAATTTCAGATAATAATTCCAAATAACTTGAATCAATATCATAAAAAGTTTTACTTATCAAAGATGAGTCTTTTAATTCGTAAGGAATTTCGTGGAATCCAATTCCTTTCCCGAAAATCACTACTTCTTTTCCCTTAGGATCTACCCCTAATACAACGTTGTTATTAATTTTTTTAGTAATCCTCACAAAAAAGCCCCCCCTCTTCTTAAATTAAATAAATTTTATGCTTATCTATTCACTCTTGGTATACTTTATCACTTCTGACTTACTGCGCCTTACTTCTTTCCCTATATTTTCAAACTCCAATTTAAAATCTCCAGTATTTGTTATAATCATCGGCGTAGTTAGATTCACCGTCTTTTCTTTCATAAATTTCCTGTCGATTCTAACTAATGGTGTTCCTAATTCTACCTTTTGATCGGTCTTAACGAATACTTCAATGCCTTCCCCATTAAGTTCCACAGTATCTAATCCAATGTGAATTATTATTTCAATCTCTTCACTTTTTATGCCAATTGCATGAGAAGTATCCGCAACCATAACTACTGTCCCGTTACATGGAGAACATATCATGTCATCCTCATAAATGAATGCCACACCATCCCCTATCATTCTCTCTGAAAACACTTTATCCGGAACTTCTGATAAATCTATACACTTTCCATTGACCGGTGACATAATAACACCATCTAAATTTTTATTCTTTTTAAAAAAGTTAAACATTTTTCCCCTTTCCACAAATAAAAAAACTCTTCTCAGCATACCTAATAAACTAAAGGTAATGCCTCGAAGAGTTACAATCCTATCAATATCATCATTATAACATCTTATTAAAAATAGTCAATATATTTTCACAGATTTGACAAGGAAATATCGACTGAAGTGAAAAGTTTATTTCCACTTTGAATAGGGCAAAGTAGATTTTAGTCTTACACCTTCTTCCACTTTCATAAATGTTGCATTTAGTCTTACAATTATGATACCTGACAGCCATTGGAAAGGCAGGTATCTTTATGTGTGAAACAAATTCATTTTCTCATTTAACTTTGGAAGAAAGACGTTTTATCTTAACTGGCATTACCAACGGCTCTTCAAAAACAGCTATCGCACAAACCATCGGCAAAGACAAATCTACTGTCGGCAAGGAAATCAAGCTGCATCGGGTTCTTACTCACAAGTGCAAGATGCCCATTTGGATTACAGGACAACACTGATTGATTCCCGTCAGGGCGTTAATCTTACTATTCAGGGAAGGAAAAGTAATCGCTGAGACCATTGCCCCTTTACTGAAACAGGGCATTAACCTGCCCGAAACCATTCTCGGTACTGAAGTATTTAGAAAGTATGTCCATGTGCTCCTTACCGACAGAGGTTCTTAATTTACATATGCCGATGCTATGGAAACAGGTTCTGATGGCACAAAGCGTACCCTTGTGTTCTACTGCGATCCGATGCAGTCCGGTCAGAAAGGCACCCTTGAAAACAAACATATCGAATTGCGGTATATCCTTCCAAAAAGGACAGACCTGAAATCTTTGGGGCTTACCAGCCAGGAAGATTTGAACCTTGTTCTCAGTCATATTGATTCAGCTTTTGTAGAAAAAATTCCACTTTTTTCTTAACGTTTTTCAAAGTGTAAATAAACTTTTCACTTCAGCTGTTTTAGTATCCTAATTCTTATTGAATTTAATATCTTGTTATGTTATAGATAGAAAAGGAACAACCGCCCACAAGAGGTTGACCTATAAGTTTAGTTAAAGAACCGCCCTTACTCGCCGAACTACAAGGGCGGTTTTGCCATGTAGAACTACTTACAAAACGTAAAATATAATAAGAACCCTTGAAAACATTACGTTTTCAAGGGTTTTAATAATTCTCTTATAATAGTTCTTATCGTTTGGAGAACTGTGGTGCACGACGTGCAGAACGTAAACCTGGTTTCTTTCTTTCTTTCATACGAGGATCTCTGGTTAAGTATCCTGCTTTCTTTAATACCGGGCGGAAGTCTCCGTCTACCTGTAATAAAGCTCTGGAGATACCATGACGGATTGCTCCGGCCTGACCTGTAAATCCACCGCCGATAACATTAACTAATACATCGTATTTTCCAAGAGTGTCTGTAGCAACCAATGGCTGGCGTACGACTACTTTTAATGTCTCTAATCCTAAATATTCATCAATATCTCTTTTATTGATTGTGATTTTTCCTGTTCCTGGTACTAAATATACTCTAGCGATACTGCTTTTTCTTCTACCAGTTCCGTAATATTTTGCTGTAGCCACTTAATCGTCCTCCTTCTTAATACTTGATCTCTAATGCTTTTGGCTGCTGAGCCTGGTTGTTGTGCTCTGCGCCTGCATATACATGAAGTTTCTTAATCATTGCTCTTCCTAAAGGACCTTTTGGAAGCATACCTTTTACTGCAAGATAGATAACGTCTTCAGGCTTTTTTGCCATTTTTTCTTTTAAAGTTGTTTCTTTCATTCCACCTACATAATCAGAGTGATTGTAGTAGATCTTCTGGTCTAATTTCTTTCCTGTTACCTGGATTTTATCTGCGTTCACAACGATAACATTGTCGCCTGTGTCAATATGAGGAGTATAAGTCGGCTTATTCTTGCCTCTTAAAACTTTTGCGATCTCTGATGCTAAACGTCCTAATGTATGTCCTGTGGCGTCAACTACATACCATTCTCTTTCAATTGTTGATGGGCTTGCCATAAAGCTCTTCATGGTTCTTCCTCCTAAATTTCTCAATCAATGTGTCTTCTATATAAAATACTCCCTCCGGGGCATTGGGGTAAGCATTTTCTTTTATGTCACATTTTCATATTATATAACACTGACCGGGGTGTGTCAATAAATTTCATCCAAAAAATATCAAACAAATCTGACAGGCCTGCCTGTTCATCAGCCGCAGTGATTCTGCTCCGCGTATTTTTTAATATTGGAAACATTGCAGTGCGTCTCGAACTGTTCCCCCCGCAGTACGACCAAGGATGGAGCCTGCATGATGCCGTATTCCTGCACCAGTTCCTGATGTTCCTCCGCATCCACGATCTCAAACGGAATCTGCGACTCTTTCAGCACTTCCCCGGCCATGCGGCAGTTGGGACAGGTTTTTGTGGTAAACAAAAGCATCTTTTGGGCTTCCTCGATCTTCTTTTCTGCCTCAGAGGCAATGCTTACATCCTTTTTCGGAATGCTGGAGGCCTTCAGGCTGGAGTGCTCTACATCATACAGCTTTCTCTCCTTATATTCCTGTGCCTTTCCATCGTTCCAATTCTGGACCGGACGGTAATAACCGGTAATCCTGCTGTACACCTCAGTCTTTTCTCCGCAATCCGGGCACTCGTAGACCTCTCCGCTCAAATATCCATGGTTTCTGCACACAGAATAGGTCGGTGAGATCGTATAATAAGGAAGCCGGTAATTTTCAGCAATCTTTTTCACTAATGCCGCGGCAGCTTTCCAGCCCGGAAGCTTTTCTCCCAGGAAGGTGTGGAAGACAGTCCCTGATGTATATAATGTCTGTAATTCGTCCTGAATATCCAGAGCATCAAAAACATCATCCGTGTATCCCACCGGCAGATGGGAGCTGTTTGTATAGAACGGTGCTCCTCCTTCTTCCGAAGCCGTGATGATATCCGGATAATCTGCCACATCATGCTTTGCCAGACGGTATGTGGTGGATTCCGCCGGTGTTGCCTCAAGATTGTAGAGATCTCCGTATTTCTCCTGATAATCAGACAGACGGTTTCTCATATGGTTTAACACTTCTTTTGCAAATTTCTGCGCCTTTTCTTCCGTAAGGTCCGCTTTGATCCAGCCGGCGTTCAGACCTGCTTCGTTCATACCGATCAATCCTATGGTTGAAAAATGGTTGCCGAAGGAATCTAAATAACGTTTTGTATAAGGATAAAGCCCTTCATCAAATAACTTGGTGATAATGGTTCTCTTGATCTTTAAAGATCTTGCAGCCACATCCATCAGATGATCCAGTCTGTGGTAAAATTCTTTTTCGTCTTTAGACAGATAAGCAATCTTAGGCAGATTGATGGTGACTACCCCCACAGATCCGGTACTCTCTCCGCTGCCGAAGAATCCTCCGGCTTTTTTCCTAAGTTCCCTTAAATCCAGTCGCAGACGGCAGCACATACTGCGCACATCGCTGGGCTGCATTTCGCTGTTGATATAATTAGAAAAATAAGGTGTGCCATACTTGGCTGTCATCTCAAATAACAGGCGGTTGTTTTCCGTGTCAGACCAGTCAAAATCCCTGGTGATGGAATATGTAGGGATCGGGTACTGAAATCCACGCCCGTCGGCATCTCCCTCGATCATAACTTCGATGAACGCCTTGTTCACCATATCCATCTCCTTTTTGCAGTCTTTATACCTAAAGTCCATCTCTTTTCCGCCTACGATAGCAGGCAGTTCCGCCAGATCATCCGGAACCGTCCAGTCCAGGGTTATGTTGGAGAATGGAGCCTGAGTTCCCCAGCGGCTTGGGATATTCACCCCAAAGATAAAGGACTGCACACACTTTTTCACTTCATAGTAGGATAGATCATCTGCCTTCACAAAAGGTGCCAGATAGGTGTCAAAAGATGAAAACGCCTGGGCTCCGGCCCATTCGTTCTGCATGATTCCAAGAAAGTTCACCATCTGATTGCAGAGTGTAGAAAGATGCTTTGCCGGAGCGGAGGTAATCTTTCCACGCACGCCTCCAAGCCCTTCCTGGATCAGCTGCTTTAAAGACCATCCTGCACAGTATCCTGTCAGCATAGAAAGATCGTGAATATGAATGTCAGCATTTCTGTGGGCATCTGCGATCTCATCATCATAAATCTCGGACAGCCAGTAGTTCGCTGTGATAGCGCCGCTGTTGCTCAGGATCAGGCCGCCGACGGAGTAAGTCACGGTGGAATTCTCTTTTACACGCCAGTCACTGGCTTTTACATAGCTGTCCACCAGTTCTTTATAGTCTAAAATCGTAGACTTCATGTTCCTGATCTTTTCCCTCTGTTTCCTGTATAAGATATACCCCTTGGCAACATCCGCATAACCTGCCTGGATCAATACGGACTCCACGCTGTCCTGGATATCCTCCACGGCAATCACATCATTCTTAACCTTCGGCTCAAAATCAGCCGTAACCTTTAAAGCCAGCAGGTCGATCACGCTGGGATGGTACTGTTTTTCTTTGGCCTCAAATGCCCTTGTGATGGCAGTTGTTATTTTCCGGATATCAAACTCTGCCTCTGTCCCGTCTCTTTTTATTACATAATACATGACAATTACACCCCATTCTTTCTATATTCAATACTTAGAATTATATCACCTTGTGAAACAAAGTCAATATATTGTATCTTTATTTATCTCCATGCACAATATATTGTTATATCCCCCTCAATTCTACATTTGGCAGTTTTCCCTTCAGGATATCCGCCAGTTCCTGCATCTCTTCCTTGTCATAAGCCGTAAGCCCGGAATCCGGCACATTGGAGGATCGTTCAAACGCCTGGAGAAAGTATGGTTCTTTTCCCCTAATCCAGTCTCCGATTTCCAGCATATCCTCTTTTGTATGCAGTTGTCTCACCACAGTAGTACGAAATTCAAAAGGCAGCTTCCCCTCCATCAGGAATCTGACACTCTCCTCCACCGGCTCTATAGAAAATGCTTCCAGTCCCGTTGTCAATGCATATTTTCGTTTGGAATTTTTAATATCCATGGCCACATAATCCAATAGCCCCTCACCGGCAAGCTTTCTGAGCCTGTCAGGAAAACTACCGTTGGTATCCAGCTTTACCAGATATCCGAGATCTTTGATCTCTCTTAACAGATCCGGAAGTTCCTGATGGATCAGCGGTTCTCCTCCTGAGATACAGACACCGTCCAGGATCCCCTTCCGTTTCTTTAGAAATGCTGCCAGTTCCTCCCTTGGCAGTCCCCTCTCTTCTGCCGGTAAAGCAATCAGCTCCCCATTGTGGCAGAATGGACAAAAAAAATTACACCCGCCGGTAAAAACCGTGCAGGCGACTTTTCCTGGATAATCCAGCAGGGTCGATTTTTGCAGTCCCATGATCTTCATTTAATCTCCATCCTTCTCCTGATCCATATAGCGTATCTTTATCAAGGTAAGACCCTTTGCCGGAGCATTTGGCCCAGCTTTTCCTCTTTTGGGATTCCCAAATAATTCCCTGATCCACTCCGGTTCTCTCCGCCCTCTTCCGATTGAGATTAACGTACCGGCCATCATCCTCACCATGTTATAAAGGAAACCGTTTCCTGTCACCCTCATGGTGATATATTGTCCTTCCTGTCTCACTTCACACTCATAAATCGTCCTCACTGTGGTCTTTGTAGGACTTCCCGTGGTCGAAAAGCTGAGAAAATCATGCTCTCCCAGAAAATACTGAGAAGCCTCGCTCATGCGTTGGAAATCCAACGGTACATACACAAAATGATGATGTCTCGCGGTAACTGGATTGTCAAATGCCGCGTTGTAAATAGTGTACTCATAGGTCTTTCGTGTATCCTGATATCTGGGGTGAAAATCACCCGGCACTTCCTCCGATGATTGAATGACAACATCATCGGGAAGTCTCTGGTTCAATGCTCTGGCGATCCGCTCTCCCGCGATCTTTGTGTCGGTATCAAACACTGCCACATTGCCAAGGGCATGGACTCCCGAGTCAGTGCGGCTGGCGCCGATCACTGTGATCTGCTCATCTAAGAGACTGCTGAGCTTTTCATTGAGTATCCCTTCTATGGTTGCGTCCTTGGGCTGTATCTGCCATCCGCAGTAATTTGTACCGTCATATGCCACTACTAACTTAATCCGTTTCATCTGCCCACCTCACGTCTATCTTCCTACCGGGCAGAAAAATCCAAGGTAAACCATCAGTGCCAGAAATAAAAACAGGTACAGATAAGCCAGCAGATCTCTTCTGCGGTATTGCAAAGGCTTCATCTTTGTACGTCCCTCTCCGCCATGATAGCATCTGGATTCCATCGCCATTGCCAGGTCATTGGCCCTTCTCACTGCCGCCACAAAGAGAGGCACCACGATAGGCACCATACTCTTCATCCGATGCAGGAAACTTCCGTTTTTAAAATCCACTCCTCTGGCAGTCTGCGCCTTCATGATCTTGTCTAACTCCTCCGTGAGAATCGGAATAAACCTCAGGGCAATGGACATCATCATGGCGATTTCGTGCACAGGAACTTTTATAATATTTAAAAACCCCAGAGACTTTTCCAGACCATCTGTCAGCTCGTTGGGTGTGGTGGTGAAGGTCATAAGGGAAGTGCCCAGCACCAGCATCACCAGTCTTGTACCCAGGTAAACAGCTGTCACAACTCCTTCTTTGGTGATCCTGAAAATGCCCAAATGAACGATGGCCTCTCCCGGAATAAAGAAAATATTGATGACCACAGAGAACAGCAGAATTACACCCACTGCCTTCAATCCCCTGACAATAAAGGAGAGCGGAACTGTGGAGATTCCGATCATCACTGCAAGAAACAGTATGGATGCCGCATAGGTCAGCGGAGATTTTGAGAAAAACAGTGTTACAACATATATTAACGTCCCTAAAAGCTTCACCCGCGGATCCAGCCGGTGAAGAATAGAATCTGATCTGTAATATTGTCCTATGGTAATATCTTTAATCATATGTTTGTTCCTTCTTTAATGTTTCTAGGATCGCCGTCTTGGCATCTTCAAGAGTCAGGATCTCTCCCTCAAGAGGGAATCCCTTTTCCTTCAGATCATTGGCCAGATAACGGAAAAACGGAACGGACAGCCCCATCTGCTCCAGTTCCTTCTGGTGGGAGAACACCTCTTCCCTGTCACCGTCAAACTCCAGTCGGCCCCGGTTCATGACGATCATCCGATCCACATAGGATGCGATATCTTCCATGCTGTGAGACACAAGGATGATCGTGATGCCCTGCTCCTGATTCAGACGCTTCAGAAGATTTAACAGATGCACTCTTCCTTCCGGATCCAGACCTGCAGTGGGTTCATCCAGAATGAAGTATTTCGGCTTCATAGCCAGGATACCGGCAATGGCAGCTCTTCTCTTCTGCCCTCCGGAAAGCTCGAAAGGAGACTTCTCAAACAGCTCTTCTGCCACTCCCACATCTCTGAGCGCCTCTTTTGCAGCCTGCAGCGCCTCTTCTTTGGAAGCCCCAAAGTTCATAGGACCGAAACACACGTCCTCCAGTATGGTCGTCTCAAACAGCTGATGCTCCGGGTACTGGAAGCAGAGACCCACCTGGCCGCGGAGGCTTTTGATATCATAGTCCTGGGCATGGATATTCTCCCCCTCAAAATAGACATGTCCCTTTGTAGGTTCCATCAAGCCGTTCAGATGCTGGATCAGGGTAGACTTCCCCGATCCGGTATGGCCGATAATCCCAATAAATTCTCCCTCTCCGATCTCTAGATCCACATCAATCAGGGCAGGCTTTTTTAAATCGGAATTATCTTCATATATATAACTTACTTTTTCTAAACTAATTGACATAACTCTTCCACCAGTTCTTCCCTTGTCGTTATCGTATCAGAAAGCCTGATTCCTTCCTTCTTGAGCTCATAGGCAAGCTCTGAGGCAAACGGCACTTCCAATCCGTATTCCTTGAGCTGCTTCACATGGGCAAAGACTTCCTTCGGTGTTCCGTTCATGACTACCTTTCCCTGATCCATAACAAACACCTTATCAGCCATCAGGACTTCTTCCATATCATGCGTAATCAAAATGATCGTGATCTCTTTCTGCTCATTAAGCTCTCTGGCCAGAGACAGCACATCCCGTCTCCCCTTGGGGTCCAGCATCGCCGTGGGCTCGTCCAGCACAATACACTCCGGCTCCATAGCCATGATGCCGGCAATAGCCACCCGCTGTTTCTGTCCCCCGGATAAATGGTTGGGGCTGGCGCTTTTATAGGCTGTCATCCCAACTCCCCCCCAGGCTCCCCGTGAATTCAT
>OAWB01000557.1_pt1 | contig 20598 bp, 19 predicted proteins | sample 1550621 | NCBI WGS metagenome assembly OAWB01 (sample SAMEA2580107, study PRJEB22360) | human gut metagenome | biome: human gut; feature: human-associated habitat; material: faeces | place: Denmark | collected 2008/2010
GACTGTATCCCCCTCTCGTCCTATGTTTTTTTCGTGGATGCCCCCGCCGGTCTTCATCATCGGGAATACCAGCTGCTCACTGTCAATAATGAATTCGATCAATGTCGGTCCGTCTGTCTTTGCTTTTGCTTTTTCAAATGCTGCATCAATCTCCTCCGGTTTTGTCACCCGGATACCCTGTGCACCATAGCTCTCCGCCAATTTCACAAAATCAGGAGTGTACGGAGGACATGGATGATGCTCCGGTGTACAGTTGTCTTTGCAGCTCTTTCTGTATTTCAGGCAGGTGCTAGCGAATCTTCTATTATAGAAGAGATCCTGCCACTGTCTCACCATGCCGAGATATCCATTGTTAAAGATACAGAACACAACCGGAAGTTCCTGCACAACTGCAGTAGCCATCTCCTGGATATTCATCTGCGCACCACCGTCTCCGCTGATGCAGACCACTTCTCTTCCTGGATTTCCGATACATGCCCCAAGCGCTGCCGGGAAACCATACCCCATAGTGCCCAGCCCACCTGATGTGAGGAGCTGGCGCCGTCCGTGAAGCTCAACGTACTGTGTCGCCCACATCTGGTTCTGTCCTACGTCTGTGACAACAATCGGTTCTTTGAAGTCCTTATTGATCGCCTCAATGATCTTTTGAGGAGTTAATACTTCTGCTGTATCCTCCATTTTGATCGGATGTGTTTTCTGCCAGCTTTCCATCATGGAAATCCAGCGTTCTACATTCAGAGGGGGTTCTTTCTGCGCCAATTCTAAAATATCGATAATTGCTTCTTTTGCATCTGCTACAATCGGAATATCCACTGTGACATTCTTAGAAATCGCTGCTGTATCAATGTCGATATGTATGATCTTTGCATTGGACGCAAAGGTTCCCAGCTTTCCCGTTATACGGTCGTTGAACCTGGTCCCTATGGAAAATAGCACATCGCAGTTTGCAATGGCTTCATTGGCTGCAAAATTTCCGTGCATTCCAATATTTCCGAAATAGAGCGGATGATCTGTGGGAAGTACGCCTCTGCCCATGATCGTTGACACTACTGGCACCTTCAGGATTTCTGCCAGTTTCGTCATCTCCTTGTGCGCTCCGGCGATCTTGGTTCCTCCACCGATGAGGAATAACGGCTTTTTGGATTTATAAAGGGTCTTTAAAGCCCTTCTCACTTGACCGGAATGTACCTTTGTATTTGGTTTATATCCTCTGATATTGACACTTTCCGGGTACTCATCACTGCCAAAGCCTGCCATAACATCTTTCGGCAGGTCAATCAGCACCGGCCCCGGTTTACCTGTCCTGGCAATATAAAAGGCTTCCTTTATGATACGCGGCAGATCTTCCCTGTCTCTGACAACGATCACAAACTTTGCGATATTCCGCGTCACTCCGACAATATCCACTTCCTGGAAGGTATCGTTTCCGATCAAAGGCAGTGCTACCTGTCCGGTAAAACACACAAGCGGTACACTGTCATAGTTGGCTGTAGCGATCCCTGTCACCAAGTTGGTCGCCCCTGGGCCGCTGGTGGCAAGACAGACGCCTACTTTCCCGGTGGATCTGGCATAACCGTCAGCCGCATGGATTAATCCTTGTTCATGCCTCGGAAGGATGACGTCGATCGTATCATCTTTATATAATTCATCAAAAATATCGATGACGCAGGCTCCCGGATACCCAAAAATGGTATCAACACCTTCTTCTTTTAATGCTTTTACAAAAAGCTGGTTTCCTGTAATCTTTCCCATATGCTGTCCTCCCTTAACTTTGTTCTAGTTCCTCTAATGCATACTTTATTTCCTCCTGAGCCTCTTGTTTAAAGTCCTCTACCTTATCTTGCCCGATTTCAGGAAGCTCTTTTATGGATTCAACTCCAAAACAACGTAAGAATTCTTCCGTTGTCCTGAATAATATCGGTCGTCCGACAGCATCCAAACGTCCGGCCTCCCGGATCAAGTTGTACTCTAACAACTTATTCACCGGATGGTCGCATTTGACCCCTCGGATGGCTTCTATCTCTTGTTTTGTCACCGGCTGCTTATATGCGATGATGGATAATGTCTCCATCATAACATCCGTAAGCTTAGGCTTTTTCGGCTGGTTTACTATTTTAATTAATTGATCATAATATTCCGGCCTGGTACACAGCTGGTATGCCCCATCGAGTTCCAGGAGCCGGATGCCGCTGTCTTTTCTGTTGTATTTTCTCTTAAGCTGATCAATTAAGTAAAAAAATAAATCCTCTGGAATCTCCAGAGCCGCCATCAGCTGTTTTTTCGAGACACTCTCTCCCATGGAAAATAAAATTGCCTCAATCATTGCCTGTTTCTGTTTCATGCCTCTCTAACACCTCTATTATAATTTCCTGGCCGGTCCTCTCTTGTACGGCCCGGATCTTTCCTACCTTCATCAGCTCTAAAATGGAGAGAAACGTCACCACGATTTGTTCTTTGCTTACCTGTCCCTCCAGAAGCTCCCGAAATGAAAGACGCCTTTTTGACAAGACCAGATATTCCACCTCGTCCATCTTATCTTCCAGCTTAACTTCCTCCTGCTTGATCTCTCCGAATTTACTTCTGATGGGATCAATCTTATCCTCCCGCTTGCGCATAACAAACTGAAAGATACGGTTTAAGTCCTCCATTGACACATCTCTGGTGATCTCCCGGATATCCACCGGCTGGCGGTACTTGAGTACTTCTTCGGGAACGGCACGTTCCTTAAAGAATATTTTCTCTGCCTCATATTCCCTTGCCTTCAGTTCTTTGGACGCATACTTGTAGATTTTATACTCCAAAAGCCTCCGGACCAGTTCTTCTCTCGGATCTCCTTCCTCTTCATCTTCTTCCCTGGCTGGAAGAAGCATCTTAGCCTTGATCCTTAACAGAGTTGCCGCCATCACAAGGAAATCACTCATCACATCCAGGTCTTCCTCCTCCATCTGGCGGATATAAGCCAGATACTGCTCCGTAATCTCAGAGATTGGGATATCGTAAATCTCCACCTTGTTCTTCTCAATCAGGTGGAGCAAAAGATCCAGCGGCCCCTCAAATACATTTAGTTTTATATCAATTGATGCCATAGTTTATATCCTACTTTTTCTTTAATGTGATACACGATACCTCAGGCCTGTTAAACAGCCTGATCTTAATGGAATGATTCCCAAGTCCGCGGCTTAAGATCATGATGGATCTCCCTATCTGGTATTCACCCGAGTCATACTTAGGAAACAGCTGAAACTGTGGTGAGATAACACCGCCGATCTTTGGAAGCCTGACCATTCCCCCGTGGAAATGCCCGGATAAGACCAGGTCACAGCCCCATTTAGAGTACTGCCTGAAGTAGTTTGGATTGTGTGCCAAAAGCACCTGAAAAAAATCCGGGTCCGGTTCCCCGACAGCATCTGCCATGTCTTCTACGGAAGGGGGCGCCGGATGGAACTTGCGGTACTGCTTTTCCTCCATATCATAGGCAGTCAGACAGATCGCTGAGATCCCGCTGTCCACCATAACACTTTCGTTTGACAAATGAATGACACCGAACTCTTTCAACTGATGGACATATTCCTTATAAGCCACACCATATACTTCTTCATTCCGTTTCAGTCTCAGTTCATGGTTTCCATCAGCATAATAGATACGGTATCGCAAAGAAAGCTCTCTCATCAGATCCAAAGCAACGTCATAAGATGAATCTGTTCTGCTCACAAGCATATCTCCGCCTACAAAGACAGCATCCGGACTGCATCCGTCGATCATGTCAATAAGTGCTTTATTCTGGTAATCAAACTCATTGCAGTGCAGATCTGTGAGGAACACGATCTTATATCCATCGAAGTCCTCCGGCAGTTTCGCTGATACGATCTTATATTCTTCCAATGCCAGGTTTTGATTTTCATTTATGCTGACCAGACAAATGGCAGCGGTGAGGATCAAAACCCCGGTTATAATAATAAACAACATATGCTCTCACTTTCCTGGTATTTGAAAGCCCAATTTCCAATAAAGGCCATTCCCGCGCCTTTCTTTACGGTTCGGGTATACCTTTCCCTATTCTACTAAATATTCAGGAAAAAAACAAGGGGACGGATGCCCATCCGGGCTTCCGTCCTCCATTGTCCATTGTGATACCTTGTAAATATGAATCGTTCGATTACTCTGTGATGGAAATTGTGCTTCCGACCTTTAATGACGGTACATCTGCTTTTTCCACACAAATGCTTCCCGGAAGGCATTCTCCGCTTCCATTGAAAGAATATGTTACATGTCCCAGATTATTCAGATTTTCTCTGGCCACATCACCAACCATGGTGATCGTATATTCTTGTCCGTCAATCACAAGCTTGCTGCCAGGTTTGATGTCTCCCTGAACAGGATTTACATCCACTGTGTAGCAGAAATCTGTCAAAGTATCCGGAGCATTGTCTCCGAATGTTACGAAGATTCCTTCTCCCACGAATGCTTCTACCTGATCTCCCATTCCTTTGATTGTTGTCTGATAAATCATTTTCTTCTTCCTTTCCTGCTAAAGCTGAATTATTTGTATAATCCGATACTTGCGACGAATGCTACGAGCACACGCGGCACACCTATGATGAACCTTGAGTATAGCACAGATGGCACACCCACTTCAACTGTTTCCGGATCTGCTTCTGCCAGTCCTAAACCTACCGGGATAAAGTCACAGGCACACTGTGTATTGATGGCAAACAATGCTGGAAGCGCAAGTCCTGGTGCAATATTTCCTTTTCCAATCTCTACACCGATCAGAGTACCGATGATCTGAGCGATAACAGCTCCAGGTCCCAACAGACAGGACAGGAACGGAATAGAACAGATCAGTCCTAAGATCACGAGTCCAACGATATTTCCGCAGAGAGGTTTTAACATCTGCGCGAACCCGTTACCGAATCCTGATCCCTGAATGATACCGATCAGCAGGGATACGAATCCCATGAATGGAAGGATCGTATGTAATACGGTATTTACAGATTCTTTTGCAGCTGCGTTAAAGGTCGCTACGACTTTACCTGCTCCCATACCGATCTTCTGGATAAAGCTGGACTTTCCGCCGCCGTTTCCACCCATCTGCTCAGAAACTTTCTTATCAGCACTGTATTTGAATTCTCTTTCTTCTGTCTTTGGAGCTTCCTCTCTGATCGGAGCTGCAGATCCGTCTGCTGCGCTGATCTGGTTCATGCCGACTCCTGAAACGTAGATGTCTTCTGTGATATATTTTGCCATCGGTCCTGATTTTCCAACCGGATTGACGTTGATAGTCGGAATTCTTTTCTGTGGGTAGATTCCGCAGCGAAGTGTTCCGCCGCAGTCAATGATCACAAGGAAAATTTCTTTTTCCGGTACGGTTGTCTTAAATCCATTTACTGCACGGCATCCAGTAAGGCTTACGATCTTCTCAACGATCTCAGGTTCTGCCCCTCCTCCGGTGATAAATAATAAAACATCTTTTCCTTCTTCTGGTTTTACTGTTAAAGGTCCGCCGAATCCGCCGCTTCCTTTTTCAATTGTAATTGCTCTGTAATCTGCCATGATGAATCCTCCTTTTCTCTCAATTAATCCTCTAATTTAATCTCGTTGCTCAATTCAATTCCCTGCTGTTTCATAACCATCTTTGTAGTAAAGTCTGTCACCCATCCTGCGAAGAAGTTCATGACAAGACCGACTAACAGATAGCGGAGAGCAAGATCTGTCTCATTTAAGCCGAGTTTCTGGATTCCAGCTGCAATTCCCATGTAAATGAAGATCTCACCTGGATTGATGTGAGGGAAAATACCGCTGTTTGTATGGCAGTGATAAGCTGCTGATGCATAGTAACTTGGTTTCTGGCGTTCCGGTAAGAATTTTCCCATGGAAAAAGCCATTGGGTTTCCTAACATAAAGGCTGCGATAAACGGCAGCACCCCGTAAGCCAAAATTACATTTTTAGAGCAAACTTTCGCAAATTTATTGATTCTTTCCTGTCCAACCAATGCGATGATTGTATTCATTAAAATAAGTAACAGTAATACCTTTGGTACAATTCCTGACACCCAGCCGATAAATGTTTCAGCACCAGTATCAAATAATCCCATAAATCCTGACGCAAATTTTACTATAACGTTCATATATATTTCTCCTTCCTATTTGCAGGCTTTTCTGGATTTGCCGAGAAGCATGTCTGCAATTCTTGTCAAAAGTCCCGGCGTCTCCACTACTTCGCCTCCGTCCATGATCGTGTTGTAGTTGGAGGCTGCATTGAGAACGGATCTCCTCAGAGAATATTCCATCCCTTTGCAATCTTCTTTTGTGATCAAACCAACGTTCTTTCCGTTGAAATCATTAAACTTTTTAAATCTTGCAAAGATCGTAAATCCCCGCATAAAGCATCCTTCTTTGATCATGCCACGCTTATCAATTGCAAACATTACCATGGCTCCGGCATGAAAACCGCCTTTGCTCTTTCCGATCGCCACTCTGCCGATCTTCCTCAGTCTGCCGTAATGGACATTAAAGGCCTTCATCTGAATCATTGAAAACAGAAACTGCAGTATAAATGCGGTGAGCAGCGCACCTGCAATCAATAAATAGTATGACATATGCATCCTCCTTAATCTTATTTAAAAATATTGTTTTCTTCCACAAAGTACAACAGTAATTCCCGGTAAGTCTTCATCTTCCTAAGCTTCTTCACCACGTCTGGTTCATGGGCAATGGCCAGCATGTTGTCGTAAAGCTGAATTAGCACGGAATCATTTTTCATTTCTTCCGGTATGGCCAGCAAAAACACCAGCTGTACCTCGTCCTTCCCTTTTGCTTTCTCTTTTTCCGGAAATACTCCGAAAGCAAGGGCCAGCTCAGGCAGTCTGTTTGTTGTGTGGGGAAAAGCAATATTTTTCTCAAATATCATCGTCGATTCTTGTTCCCGAAGCCTGAGTCTCTCATTAAAGCTCTCATCTACAAGTCCTTGTTTTAAGAGCTCTCCGACCATCTTGTCTACGTTTTCCTCATAGCCAAGCTCTGGCTCCAGTACAAAGAACCGCTCCTCGTCCAGCATATTTAAGAATACTGAATCGATGCCACGGCGGATGGGAATTCCCATCTCTACCATGTTTTTTACACTTTCCACCTTGCTTTTCAGCAGATTTTTGTCAAACACCTCATCAATGTCTATAATAGGTGTATTCCCTTTTGCTTTTAAATTTGTCGTCGTAATAATCAAGTCATAGGAATCTTCTTTTTGTACTTCAAAGTCCCCGTTAAAATAGTAATCAATAGCCGGCTCCACTTCAAAAATATTTTTCAGCTGGCTGGCGATCAATCTGCCGATGATTTTTCCTGATCCACAGACGATGGCGATTCTGTACTGCTTCTGCTCCGGTGCCTGCTCTAAGAGGAACACACCGAAGTACATAGCCAGAAATCCGAGCTCGTCCTTGGTCACCTCGACTCCGGTCCTTGTCTCGATGACATCTTTGGCAATGCCGGCCATCGTGTAGGCAACGGAGTATTCATCTTTTACTTCCTCCACCAGAGCGTTCCGGATATGAAATCCATATTTCAGACGGTTGATCATAAAAAATACATGATAGACAAAATCGTCAAACAGTTCATTCACTATGACTGTGACTCCGATCTCATCCCGGATTCGGTCCAAAATCTCAATAATCAGGTCCGCCGCTTCCTCTGAAATCTGAATATAATTTTCAATCCCCTCCGTATTGACCGGAGTCCTCATCCCTGCAATGGGCAGGCAGAGAAAAATCCTTTCCGGCTTTGGTATTTTAAACGGTACTGCTTTTTCCACTCTGTCCGCAAATTCGTCTGCAATCTCGTAAACCTTGCTGTCATAAAGCTCCAGATACCTGTGGTCCAGAGACTCGATCGTATGTCCGTTTCCGAGCCGGTCAATCATGACCACAAAGGCTCTAAAGAACTGCCCGAATCCCAGGGCATCCAGAGAATATTCTGTCTGCATATCGTACAGAAGCTGTCTCAGCTGACTGCCCAGAGGATAGTTCAGATAAATCTGTTCATAAACATTCTCCAGGAGGAACATGCGGATCTTAATCTCCTCGCCGCACAGGACAAGTCCTGTGTTGGCCTTTCCTTCCACTGTCAGATTGTACTTTTTTATCTGTTCCCGGATACGGTTTAAATCTCCTACGGTAGTCGTTCTCCCTACCTTCATCTCTTCTGACAGGTCATCGATCAGATATGGCTTTTTGGCATCCATCAGCTGCCAGAAAATATACGCCATCCTTGTCTGCGGTGAATTAAAATATTCTTCCTGTTCGTAAATCTTGTTACGGATCTCTTCGTAACCCTTCTGATCGAATACAATAAGCTTATACTGTCCTTTTTTATTGCTGATGACTGCATAACCGCCCATCAGGCAGTTCAGCTCTTTTACATCGTTTCTCACCGTTTTTGTAGAAACATCAAGCTTTGCCGCGATGCGGTCAACATCAGAGGAAGTCTGTACCTCTACGTTTCTTAATATAGCAGCCATCCTGTTTTCATCATTAAAAAGTTTCATAAGCTTACCTGATTACCACCTTTTCTCCGTATGTAGAATTAACCTCTCGTTTTTCCGCCGGCTACGTTGATGGTCACTCCGTGTACATAAGAAGATCTCTGGCTTGCCAGGTACACACACATATCTGCCACTTCGGAAAGCTTTCCGGATCTTCCAAGCGGTGTGGTGGATGTCTTGCTGTATCCTGCTCTTAAGTCATCCACTGTGATTCCTCTTGTATAAGCCAATGCTGATTCATAGGATAAGGTTCTCAAACCTGTTGCTTCCATGATTCCAGGTGCCACTCCTACTACACGCACACCTTGTTTTCCTAATTCTTTTGCCCAGCTTCTGGTCAGGGAATTCACCGCGTTCTTTGTCGCCGCATATACGCTCTGTCCCTCAGAACCCTCCAGTCCGCTCTCTGAGGACATATTGATGATGACGCCCTCTCCTTTTTCCACAAGGATCCTTCCCACTGCCTGAGCACAGAAGAACACTCCTTTTAAGTTGACGCTGCACACTTTATCCCACACAGCTTCATCCAACTCATACTGACCCTTCGGATCCTTTGGATCTACCAGCAGTCTCGGAATGTTGATCCCTGCGTTGTTCACTAACACATCCACGGTGCCGAATGTGTCCACCACTTCTTTGACCATGGCGTCCACATCTTTTGCGCTGGTCACATCGGTCTTAACATAATGGAACTTGCCGTCTGCCGTGTCAAACTCCGGAGCTTCCGGTGCCATATCGGAAACGACAACATTGCAGCCCACATTTAAAAATTCCTGGGCTACTGCCTTTCCGATTCCGGATGCCCCTCCAGTTACGATGACGGTCTTGCCGCTAAGTCCTAACCATGATTCGCTCATAAATAATCCTCCTAACATGTGACTTGTTTACTTGATGGTTTTATTATAAAGACAAAAATGAAGAAATTTAATTCTGTCTTTTTCCATGCCAATGAAAAGAAGTGTCTTATTTATGAAATTTGCGGAAATATTACTTTATATATTGTTCATTATTTGTTTATAAAATATTTATACCTAAGGATCTATCCAAAGGTAATAGCATTATAACTGATAGCGAATTCATAATCTACTATTTTTGTTCACTTTCATTTAAAAATATTGTTCCGCCAGACGTGTCAGACTGGTCAGATAGTTCATTTTTTCTACATCTTCTGTGGCCCTCACCGGTTTCTTCAAAAGGATCTCATCCCCTCTTTTATAGATAATATAACCCAGCACCTGGCCCTTTTTCACGGGAGCCTTCACCTGCCCGATGCGGATTTGTTTCTTCACGTCATTTTTGCTGCCCTTGACCAGAACAATTTTTGCCGGAATATCCTGATCGTAGGAGACTGATTCCTTTTTCCCCTTTGTGACTGCGATCTTTCCGATATCTTTTGCTTTTGTGTGATCTTCCATCACCTGACAATGAGAAAATCCATAGTCTAACAGTGCGCTGGCATCTTTTACCCTGGCCTTGGAATCATCGCTGGCCATAACAACTGCGATCAGGCTGACATCATTTCTTGTAGCGGTTGCGCTTAGGCAGAATTTCGCTGTACTTGTGCTTCCTGTTTTCAGTCCCGTACAGCCATTGTACTGTTTTAAAAGCTTATTTGTATTGCTGAGTCCGAATTCCTTTGTTCCTTTTTTTGTCTCATGGGTAAATTTGTCCATCCAAATTTTTGTGTACTTAAAAATATCCGGGTGCTTGGTGGTCAGTTCCCTGGACATCAGTGCAATGTCATAGGCTGAAGTTTCATGTCCTTTGATATCCAGCCCACAGCTGTTCTTAAATGTTGTATGTTTCATTCCAAGCTGTTTTGCCTTTTCATTCATCCGTTTTACAAAGGCTCCCTCACTGCCGGCAATGTGCTCTGCCATAGACACCACTGCATCATTGGCGCTTGAGATCACGATACACTTCAGCATGGTATCCACGCTCTGGCTTTCCCCTGGCTCCAGGAATACCTGGGATCCTCCCATAGACGCCGCATGTTCACTGACTGTGACTTTGTCAGTATACTTCAGATTTCCTTTGTCCAGCTCCTCAAAAATCAGAAGCAGGGACATAACTTTTGTGACACTGGCCGGCGGCAGTTCCATGTCCTTGTCTTTTTGATACAGTATGGTGCCGCTTCCCGCTTCCATCACCACTGCAGATTTGGCTGTCAAATCTAGTCCTTCTTCATCCTGGGCCACTGTGAGCAATGTTTCCGGTTCTGTGGCCGTCACAACCGTTCCGGACGAGATGCATACCAACAAAGAAAGAATAAAAATCGCTGCTTTTTTCATAAAAAAACCTTTCACCTCTTATGTTACAGTTTAATAAGGAACAAGCCGATTTATTACAAAAAAACTGCCGACATGAAAAAAAGAACCATAGATGGATTCCCATCTACAGTTCCTTTTCATCTTCTTTGCCTTATTCCCCATTGATTTTTAGATTTTAATTTCTTGTATTCTTCGTATGCTTCCTTTAAAATCTCTTTTTCATTCGGGAACTTCAACAAGTGGTAGGCTTCGTGATATTTGTAGTACCCAGAGTCAACGAAAAACTCTTCTTTCTGCGGTTTTGAATGATATCCCTCTGCCTCCATCAAATACCAGTGAACACTTTTTACGATCTGTTCATGGAAAGAATAAAAAGAATACTCACTCTTTCCTACATATTTAATGATTCGGGCATTGGCGTCTGTCTCTTCTTTTACTTCACGCAAAGCGGTTTGTTCGTGCGTTTCCCCTTTTTCAACTGTACCTTTCGGAAGTACCCAGCCGTCATATCTGTTTTTATAGCTTTTGTACAACAGCAATATCTTCCCTCTGTAAATTACGACACCTCCACAGCTTGTTGCCTCTGTCATTGCAGCCTCCAATCATCCTGCCTCAACGCTATTTTGGGTCTCTCTAGAAAATATTATAACGTTAATGGCAATTCATTTCAACATTGGATTTTGCTTTCCCTTTACTTACCTGAAATAAGCGTCAAATACATCTTTTGCGATCGGCGCAGCCACACTTCCTCCGGATCCTCCGCCTTCTACGATAATACTCACCACAATTTTTTTGCCGTTGTGCTCCGCACAGCCGATAAACCATGCGTGGGAGTCCTTATCGCTGTTGTACTCTGCCGAACCGGTCTTCCCGTAGACCTTATATCTTGAGGAATAAGCTGCTGTACCGGTACCATTGGTCACAACTTTTCTCAGCATTTTTTTCAGGGTTTTACATTCTTTTGCGCTCAATGGACTGGCTATCTCTTTAGCTTTCGTTTCTTTTATAATGCCTCCGTCCACATTTTTCACCTTGTCTACCAGGTACGGTTCCATCATGACACCGTCGTTGGCAATGGCACTCATGACTGCCGCATTCTGGAGAGGAGTGACCAGTGTAGTCCCCTGTCCGATGGCAATCTGAGGAACCTGGCTGTCTTTGGAACTTCCGTCAAATGAAAAACGGCTGGAGACAGCTGCCAGGTTGATCGGTATCTTAGAATTGTACATCATGTCCTCCGCAAGAGAAGCCAGCTTTCCTTTGTTCAGCTTTGATGCCATATGGACGAACGCAGTGTTGCAGGATTTTTCGACAGCCTGCTCCAGGTTCACGGTCCCATGGGCGGTCCCTCCATAGCAGCGGATCTTTACATTGTTGATCTTTGTATAGCCGGTACAGTGATATGAAAAGTTTTTATAATCTTTATTTTCTCTCATATATTCCAGAGCCGTTATCACTTTAAATGTAGACCCTGGCGGGTACAGTCCCTGTGTCGCCCTGTTGATCAAAAGAGCATCGCTGTCCGTGTTTAACTCTTCCCAGTTTTCTTTGACAAGAGCTGGACGGAAGTCTGGCTTGGAAACCATGGCGATGACCTTCCCGCTCTCCGGATCCATGGCGACTACCGCTCCCTTTTCACCGCTTAACGCATTGTATGCAGCCTTCTGCACTCTTGTATCTAGTGTTGTATAGACATTGTCCCCGATGCTCTTTTCTCCTTTCAGATTACTCTCGATCTGAGACAGGAGATTGGCATTGGACTTTAGAAGGTCAAAATTACATTTAGACTCCAGACCTGATTTCCCTTTGGCATTGTATCCGACCACATGGGCAAACATACGGCCATACGGGTAGTCTCTGACTTCATCTTCTCCGTCATTGACCGTCTGGGCCAGCACTTTTCCGTTAGCGCTGATGATCTTTCCTCTCACCACATGCTTCTCTAATTCCTGAAGTCTCAGGTTGTGGGAATCTGTGATGACACTCTGGCTGTCCCTGACAACAAAATGTATGATATATCCAATCAGCACTAGAAACAGTCCCACAAAGATATATGTAATCTGCAGGATCTGTCTATTGGCGTGCTTTTTCTTTTTTCCTTGTTTTCGTTCTGTTTTTTGGGAGGGAGATTTCTTTGGTGTCTCCGTTTCCGCGTTCTTTCTGCGTTTGAATATTTTCATTTTCTTCTTCCTCACTATCTGCTAACATGTGCAATCCCTGAATTACGCTCAAAATGATCAAAGTACTCAGCACCGATGTTCCTCCGTAGCTGACCAAAGGAATGGTAACTCCTGTAGACGGTATGAATTTGGTCACTCCGCCGATGCTTAAAAATACCTGAAAGATAAAACAAATGCCGAATCCCAAACATAGCAATTTGTTAAACAGAGTACGGCTTCTTGTAGAAATATCCATAAACAAAATAAAACAGCTGATCAGAACAAAGATCAAGCAGATACCAAAAATTACGCCGAATTCCTCACTGATCACGGAAAAGATAAAGTCTGATTCCCGGACCGGGATATCAAACGGTCTTCCCTGGGTGAGGCCCATTCCAAACCAGCTTCCTGTGCCGATGGCAAACAAGGACTGGCAGACCTGTGCTCCCCTTCCCTCAATCATGGAAAACGGATCCTTCCAAACAGCCACCCGGACCTGTACGTGGGAAAACAGATGATATGCTACCACTGCCGCCAGAGCTCCGCCTCCCAGTCCGCCCAGCAGATAACTAGGCTTGGCTGTGGCCACATACAGCATCATAAGGTAGATCATAAAGTATAGAAGCGCTCCTCCAAGATCCTTTTCCACCACCAGCACCAGCACATAAAATGCGGCGATGATTGTGATTTTCACAAGATCCTTAAATTCCTTTGCCTTGCTCAGCATAGCTGCCGCAAAGAAAACAAAGATGATCTTAACAAACTCCGAGGGCTGGAATGCCAGGCTTCCAAACTGTACCCAGTTATATGCACCGTTTTTCATGACACCGAACACAAAAACCGATGACAACAGTGCGAAACCACCGACCGCATAGACCCAGCCAAGCTTATTCCAGAAAGAAAGCTTATGCATCATCAGCGGGATCAGTCCAGTCACAAGCACACCGATGGCCACGATGGCAAACTGCTTCATGGCCAGTTCAAAGGACAGCCTTGTTAGAATGACAAACCCGGTTCCCAGAAGAAAACACATATTGTTGATCAGAAGTCTTGAGGACCTCTTATATATTTTCGGATATAGGATCATTACGATCTCAAAGAAAACGATCTGTGCCGCAAAAAATATGAGGACTTTTAATTCCAGGGTCCTTAAAAACAGGACCAGATTGCACAGAAACAAAAATACAAACATATAAATGACCTGGTTGTCCAGAAGTTCTTCCTGCCGCTTTTTATTTTTCGGCCGGAACATGGTAAAACATGAAAATGTATAAACCAGGCACATAATCAGTATCAGGTATTTCGCAACCACTGCAATGATTTGAACCATATTACCACCTATAATATTCCTCTCTTAAAGTGTCCTTTTGTAAACTGTGGGAATGGAAACTCAAAAGATCTGCCATCCAGCGCCCTTAAGGCAGCCCTGTACACCAGACGGGCTTCCTCCCGGTTTTCCTTGGTAAAGTGCAGACGGAGGTTTTTAGGAGCGAGTCTCTTTAATGCTGATGTCTCTGTCCCAAGCCATAGAGGCTCTCCGTTGTAAATTTCATTAAAACATCCCTTACACTGATTTTTGACATAAAAATCTTTTCCATACCGGTCTTTTAATGTCATCCAGAAACTTTGACGGTCACATCCGATGCTGTTCTTCCTCTGGCACTGTGCCGAAACCATCAGCGGCAGGTGTCCGTAAAACAGAAAATCCGCATCCCTGAGTGACAATGTCATAAGTTCCTCAAAGTTGAGTTCTACAGGAAATGTCGGCCGGATCTTCTTGCCATAGGCCTCATTGAGCGTCTGGTATGCCTCTCTGTTGTAACAGTAAACCGTATAATCTGCCAGCACATTTTTTGTGCATCCCTTATCTCTGAGCCAAATGAGTTCTTCCAGGCTCCGTACACAGATCTCATTTACATCCGGTCCGGACAGCAGATTCCAGCACTGCTCTAAAAGCTTAAGTTCCGGCTCTCTCACGATCTGTGGAAGCATGATGGTCACCTGACGTCCTGCTTTCTGGCACTGTGATAAAATCTCCGGTGCCTCCGATACTTCGTAGAGAGAAAGATAAATTTTTTTCACCCTGTCCCATGTGAGGACTTCCGGGAGCAGTTTCCTGTCTTCAAGAGAAACACTCAACACAGGGGAATTCTGTACAGGTATCTCTTCTTCCGGCACATAGATTGCCTGGCATTCAACCTGATTTCTGCGGCTCTTTTTCAGAATCTCTTCCGTCAGCTTTTCAAAACCGTCTCTTCTCAGCTGTTTTAACGCCGCCACGGGAAGAAAACTCTCTCCGTGAACTTCCGCTTGAAGTTCTTCAAAGGTGAAGTTACTCTCACCAGTCTTAGATATCTGCTTTATAATATCCTCCCTGGAAAGAGGGCGTTTCTGGGCCGGTTCTGCCAGGGCACCCAAAACTTCCACTGTCACTTCTCCTGAAGTTAACACAAGTCTAGCACACTTTCCAGGAAAAATTATAATTTTTCCCTTAATATTTTCTTTCGATTTTTGTTTTAGATTTTCTGCTGACTTATCCCTAAGAGCCTGATTTTTTGTCCTGAAAATAGACATTCCAGGTTTCAGATATTTCAGCTTCTGGCCGTTTAAGTCGACCTTATCTCCCTTTTTCCACCGTTGCGGACAGGTGAGTTCTACCTTCCGCCCATGTTCCAGGGAAATCTCCAGCACATCCCCTTTTCCAAGGTTCTCTGCCGTCTGAAACACAACATGTTTTCCCTGGACCGACTGAATCTTTCCTACAAATATTCCCTGATGGTTGGGCCTGTGAAGGGACATCATATCCCTGCCGTTATGCTTCTTATAGTATCCGGATGTAAATCCTCCCCTGTTAAAAAGCTCCAGCAATTCTTTTTCATCTTCCTCAGCTACCCGGTAGGGACGTCCGCTCTCATAGAGATCCACATACTTTCTGTAAATCCTTGTGACAGCGCCTACGTATTCCGGCTGTTTCATCCTGCCCTCGATCTTCAGAGAATCCACGCCGTGCTCTATCAGTTCCGGCAGTTCTCTGATTGTACAGAGATCCTTGGGACTCAGCAGGAAATTCTGGCCTTTCCGGTTCAGCTTTGTGCCGTTCTCGTACAGGTCAAAGGGCAGCCTGCAGGTGCCTGCACAGCGTCCCCGGTTTCCGCTTCTGCCTCCCAGCATACTGCTCATCAGACATTGTCCTGAATAACAATAACAAAGGGCCCCATGGACAAAACACTCCATATCCAGCCCTGTATCTTGTTTAATCTTTTGTATTTCCTTCAGGGAAAGTTCTCTGGCGGGAACCACCCTGCTGCCTCCCAGTTCCTTTACCAGTCTTGCCCCATGGATGCCGGTCACCGTCATCTGGGTGCTGGCATGAATCTCCATGTCCGGAAAGCAGCTTCGGATGATGCTCACTGCTCCTAGATCCTGGACAATGACTGCGTCCAGTCCCCTCTCATAATAAGGCTCCAAAAACCCGGCAAGCCCCGGGACCTCATTCTGCTTCATCAGTGTATTCACTGCCAAATAGACCCTGCGCCCAAAAAGGTGGGCATAGTCAATGGCCCAGAGCAGTTCTTCTTTATCGAAATTATTTGCATAGGCCCTGGCGCCATATAAGCTCCCGCCTAAATATACGGCATCCGCCCCGTTTTTCACAGCGGCTTTCAGACTCTCTGCCGAGCCAGCCGGTGCCAGCACTTCTGTTGATTTCATACTTTTACCGTTCCTTTTTTGCAACTGATTCTTCCTCCAGCATCCGAATCCTTTCCCGGTACTCGTTCAGCTGCTTTTCTAATGATTCATTCTTGATCTGCAGTTCCACCAACTCATTTTTCATACGGTACATTTCCGAATCCTGCTGATCCATATCTTCCCTGCTTTTCTCCAAGGTATTTTTCATACACATGTATTCATCTGCCACACTGAGTGCCAGATGGAAGCTCTGCATGTCCGGCGGAAGCTTCAGGTAATGCTCCGAAGCTTTCAGATCCCTGATCTTCGCGTTCAGATACGATGCGATCTGATGCATGAACTCTTCCGGTTCCTCTCCGCCTAAATAATATAATTTTCCGTCAATTACAACCTCTACGACGTTTTTCTTCATAAGTAAGCCCTCCTATTCCGGGATTGGCAGTCCAAAATGCTGGTAGGCGGCACCTGTCACAATCCGCCCTCTTGGAGTTCTCTGGATCAGACCATTTTGGATCAGGTATGGTTCATATACATCCTCTATGGTCCCAGAATCCTCTCCAATCGCAGCCGCAAGGGTATCAAGCCCTACCGGATTGCCACGAAAGACGTCAATCATTGTCTTAAGCAATGTCCGGTCGATCTGATCCAGTCCAAGGGTATCTACCTCCAGATGGTTTAAGGCAACCATTGCCACGTCCTTTGTAATGATCCCGTCATACTTTACTTCCGCAAAGTCTCTGACTCTCTTTAACAGGCGGTTTGCAAGTCTCGGGGTCCCTCTGGATCTTCTGGCGATCTCCCGTGCCCCTTCCTCTTCGATGGCAATGCCCAGCACGGCGGCTGAGTTGATGACAATGGTCATAAGCTCCTCTGTCTCATAAAAATTCAGCCGATTGACAACACCAAACCGGTCCCTTAACGGTGCTGTCAGCATCCCTGCCCTGGTGGTAGCCCCCACTAAAGTAAACTTGGGAAGCTCCAGGCGGATCGACCGCGCGGCTTGTCCTTTACCCACCAGAATATCAATAGCGAAATCCTCCATGGCGGGATACAGAACTTCCTCTACCTGACGGTTCAGCCGGTGGATCTCATCGATAAACAGCACATCCCCTTCCTGAAGGTTGTTGAGCAGTGCTGCGATCTCCCCCGGTTTTTCTATGGCAGGCCCGCTGGTCACTTTCAGATGAACATCCATCTCATTGGCAACAATCCCTGCGAGTGTTGTCTTTCCAAGACCCGGAGGCCCGTAAAGCAGCACATGGTCCAGAGATTCGCCTCTGCTCTTGGCAGCCTCGATAAAAATTCTAAGATTCTGTTTGACCTTTTCCTGCCCGATATAATCGTCAAGGCTCTGCGGCCTTAGGTTATTTTCTATTGTAATATCTTCTTCCACCAATTCTGTGGAAATCATTCTATCTAACATAATGTTCCTCTATATCAGCTTCGTCAGCGCCTTTTTTAGCAATTGCTCAGGCCCATAATCTGCTGCATTCTCTACTTTCTTGATGGCCATCATCGCCTCTGACCTGGAGTAACCGAGACTTACAAGTCCCTGTGCCGTGATCGCCACGGAATCCTCCTCCAGGGTTTCTCCTTCAAAGCTTACCGTATCCTCCTGCTTAAATTCCTCAAAGTCCAGCTTGTCCCGAAGCTCCAGGATCAATTTCTTAGCCCCTTTTGGCCCAAGCCCAGGTGTTTTTGCGATAGTTTTGGAATCATCACTCATCACTGCGATCTTCAATTCATAGACAGAAAGGGTAGCCAGTACAGAAAGCCCCACCTTCGGCCCGATTCCGCTGACTCCGATCAACAGCTCAAACGCTTCCAGCTCATCCTTTGTCAGAAATCCAAATAAGCTCAGATCGTCTTCTCTCACATGCATGTGGGTGTATATCTTGACCTCCTGGCCGATGCCGCCCGGAAACTCTTTACCGGCAGGCATCATAATGTCATACCCGATACCGTTATTTTCTACCACCGCTCCCCCAGGTCTCATGGAAACTAAAATGCCCTTAATATATGAAATCACTCCATATCCTCCTTGCGACGTTTTGAAGTCATTATAACATAAATCTTTCACCTGTGGTTAGGGATTGAAAAAAATTCACACAGGAACTATAATGAAGGACAGCAGTTTTTGAAAGGAGCCTGACCCTTGAATACAAAAGAAAACCTTCTATATCTGGATATTGAGACTACCGGACTTTCGCCGGAAACCTCCGCCTTAACGGTCATAGGATGCTGTGAAAAAGACGGAACAGCCGTTCAGTGGTTTAATGAGTCCGGATCGGAACAAAAAAAAATTCTTTCTTCTTTTCTCTCCTACGCAGAACGGTTTGACACCTTTGTCACCTACAATGGAGGCACCTTTGACCTGCCTTTTCTAAAAAAGAAGTGTGAAGAGTATGGTCTTCCTTATTCTATAGAAGGAAAGAACTGCATTGACCTCTATAAAAATCTGCGTTCCTGGAAACACCTGCTGCCCTTACAGAACTTAAAACAAAAAACCGTAGAGGAGTTCCTTGAAATAAAACGCAAAGACCGGTTATCCGGCAGACAACTGGTCAAAGTCTACCAAGACTACATAAAAACCAGACAGCCGGAATTAAAATCTATGATTTTGCAGCATAATAAGGAAGATATCTTATCCCTACCCCGGATTCAGTCACTGCTGGTTTTTGGACCGCTGGGTAACGGCAGCTTTACGGTGAAAGAACATCATATCACGGACCACAAATTATCGGTTCATCTGTCTCTTCCATTTGCTGCCCCCACATCGCTCTTTATTGAAAAATCCGGCCACCGCCTTTGTGTTTCCTCATCGGAGGCCTGCTTATCCTGCCCTTTAGACAACGGACAGTTAAAGCACTACCACAAAAATACCAAAGATTACCGCTATCTTCCGCTGGAAGATTTGGTCATACCGGTTTCCATGGCTTCTTTTGTAGATCAGTCCGCAGTGGAAAAGGCGGAACCCCAAAATTGTTACACAAGATTTTGTCCGGATGAAAACTTTCTGTCAAATCAGGATGATCTTCAAAAATACTGTACTGATATGATATATTACTTACTTAGAAAGGATAAATAACATGAGACACCTATTACAAATGAGCTTTCTTTTCTTCGTCTGTTTGGCAGGAGAAGGGCTGGCTAAGCTGCTCCCGTTTGCTTTTCCGGGAAGTATCATCAGCATGTTTCTGCTGCTTATACTTCTGCTTTCAAAGATCGTAAAGGAACATCAGATTCAAGATATCTGTGACTTTCTACTTCACCATATGGCTTTTTTCTTTCTTCCCGCCGGCATCGGAATCATGGAAAAATATCAGCTGCTTCAGGGAAAGATCATTCCTTTTCTCCTGATCTGTCTGCTCACTACCGTACTCACGTTTTTCACCACGTCACTTTCCATGCGTCTGATCTTAGCCCTGCAAAAGAAAGGAGGATCCAATGAAGGAACTGACTGCTAATCCCATGTTTCCCATCGCCCTCTCCCTGTGCGTCTATGAGGGATTTCGGATATTACAGAAAAAATCAAAGATCGCAGCTTTGAACCCATTGCTGCTCTCCATAGCATTTATTATTCTGTTTTTAAATATTTTCTCTATCCCCCTTGAGGATTATAACAATGGCGGAGCCATCATCTCCATGTTCCTGGCACCTGCCACCTCTTCCCTGGCACTGTCCATTTACAGAGAGTTTGACCTGCTGAAAAAACACTGGTTTCCGATTCTGATCAGCTGCTTTGTGGGCGCTGCCACATCCATCGCCAGTGTCTATGTGCTGTGCCGGCTTTTTGGATTTGACGAACATCTGACTGTCTCCCTGCTTCCCAAATCCGTGACAACCCCCATCGCCATGGAAGTCAGCAGCCAGCTTTCCGGTATCCCCTCCATCACAGTGGCGGCTGTGGGGGTTCGCCGGGGTCTGCGGGGGCTGCGCAAAA
>OAWB01000574.1_pt1 | contig 20119 bp, 27 predicted proteins | sample 1550621 | NCBI WGS metagenome assembly OAWB01 (sample SAMEA2580107, study PRJEB22360) | human gut metagenome | biome: human gut; feature: human-associated habitat; material: faeces | place: Denmark | collected 2008/2010
AATTTTATGAGGAAAACGAAATCCCTTGTAGTTGCTATGATGGTTAAACTGAGATATTAAAAAATTTGTGTATTGCTACACATCAGGAAAGGAGTGTTTCAACATGGCAAGACAGAAAAAGGAGCCGGAACAAAAATATATTCGTCAAAATGTTAGCATGGAACCTGAACAAATGAAACAGTTGATTAAGTATTGCCAAAGGGAAGATCGCTCAATTTCCTGGGTGATCCGGCAGGCATTAAGTGAGTATTTGGTGCGTAATGGTGTGTAGTGATACATACCGAAACTGAGATTTAGCTGTCCTATCGGCTGTACGGGGAAATTAAAAAAATGGAGGTATAAAAAATGTTTTTAGTAAAGATTTTATTGCTTTTGGCAACAGTGGTAACAGTTATGATATTTGGAATTAAAAAGGACGTAGATGATAATGGTCACTATTTCAGCCCGGGGAAGAAACAACTATTTGCAATTATCCCGTTAACACTTTTCTTGGTTATAACATTTTGCATGGCATATGTTCCAGCAAACAATGTTGGTATTAAATGGTCCGCTTTTGGAGGTACGAGCAGTAAAACATTAAAGGAAGGGATATCCTTTAAGTCTCCTTTGGATAAGGTATATAAAATAGAAACAACTGTTCAAGAGAGGACTATGAAAGGGGTTAAGGTGCAGACAAAAGATTCTCAATTTGTGGAATCAAGAACAGATTTTAAGATTACTAAGTCGTTGCTGCGGAGAGTTTTCAATGTTAAGTTCACAGAATACAGAAGATAAGAAAGAGTTTGACAGCGCAATAAGTAAATGCAGACAGATTATGGCGGTAAGAATTATAAGAAAATATAGACCAGAACTTTTTAAAAAATAAGAATCCAAAAAGATTAATGAATTCACAATGTGAATAGAGAGGGGAATATGAAAAAAGAAAAGAAAGGAGGATAGGTTCCGCGGACAATAGATATCTTCCTAAAAAAGAGCTATGAACAAAAAAGAAGAATTGGTCAACACATTGCTAGTCAGGTTATCCGTCAAGTTTACTCCGGAACAACTTTCAACGGTGCAACAAAGCATGTATCTGGTGTTAAATAATTATGAAATTGATGATCGAAAGACGGAATTAACAATCTATAATCAAGACGAGGATCACAAGATGTATAACATGTTCTTTGTCTCTAAAAAGGTATCCGGACTCTCTATGGAGACATTAAACTATTACGGTTATGTCCTGCAAAGATTCTTTCATGAGATTCAAAAGGATATCAAGAATATTGATACAAATGATATCCGGTACTATTTGGCTGAACGGGCAATGAGAGATAATATATCTAAAGTGACGCAAGATAACGAGTTGCGGGTATTAAAATCTTTCTTTAACTGGCAGCAGGAAGAAGGATACCTTCAGCACAGTCCGGCCAGGAAGGTTGCAAAGATCAAGCAGGACTATCGAATTAAAAAACCGTATTCAGAAATCGAACTTGAAAAATTAAGACGTGAGACGACAAATAAAAGAGATCTGGCAATCATAGATGTTCTTTATAGTACCGGATGCCGGGTATCAGAAATTGTTAAGGCGAATAGGGAAGATATCGCCGGGGACGAATTAACCGTATATGGAAAGGGCGGGAAAGAAAGAGTTGTATACTTAAATCCTAAAGCCATCCTAACCTTGACAGAATACATAAATGACAGAGAAGACGACAACGAAGCTCTATTCGTTCATCTGCGGCGGCCGCATAGCAGGCTGAAGAAAGAAGGAATAGAAAGTATGATCTGCGAGCTTGGGAAACGTGCAGGAGTAAAGAAAGCACATCCGCACCGGTTCCGCAGGACCGTAGCAACAAACGCTTTAAACAGAGGAATGCCGATGGAAGAAGTTCAGCAGCTTTTGGGACATAACGACATACAAACCACTTCCATCTATGCAAAATCAACCCAGGAAAATGTAAAAGCAGATCATAAAAAGTATGTGGTATAGGGAGGACACAAACAATGACAGAGAGAGAAATTTTAAAGGAAGCAGAGAACTACTGTAATAAAAAGAAGTGCAAGGAATGTGATTACTGGAAAGCTGGACAAGGATGCAGGATTAATTATCCTGGAACAAAAGGAGACAAAAAACATGCCTAAACCGTTGTCTGAGAGGAAATGGGGAATTACTAAGCATGCATTCTACCAGGCTTATCATTTTGCACTCAGATACACGGAGTTCCGGGATATATTAAAGTACAAGACGGACACGGTGGGAAGCCAGGACATGGACGGGATGCCAAAGGGAAATGGGAGTAATGATGCGACACAGAATCTTGCAATAGTTCGGCAGCAGGCGGATAGAAATTGCCAGATAATTGAACAAACAGCCATTGAGGCGGATGGTGATATCTATCAATATCTTCTAAAAGCAGTTACAGAAGAAAATGTTACATTCAAATACTTAAAGACAGTAATGAACATTCCGTGCGAAAAGGATATGTTCTATGATAGACGTAGAAAGTTTTACTTCTTGCTGTCAAAAAAAATATAGAATGACCGTAATCAGAATCCTTTTTTTATAGTATTATAGTAGTATCGGAATAGGGAACAGGGAAGGTAGCCAAACGGCAACAGTCCTTGTTCCTTTATTTTGTGGAGTGGCGCGGATTAGTGAAAGGGTATCATGTCGGTCTCCTTAGCCGAAGTTATAGGTTCGACTCCTATGTCCGCAATTTTGTCAGGAGGATAAGATGCTGAAAAGTTGTAAATATTGTGGAAGGATCCATGACAGTAAGTTCAACTGTGGGAAAAAGCCACAAACAAATAAGAAGAATACAAAGGAAACAAAGTTCCACAGATCAAGGGTATGGACAAAGAAAAGCATAAGGATCCGGGAAAGAGACGCTTACCTTTGCCAATGCTGCATCAGAAAGATCGCGGGAACAGTAGAGGAACATAACTATAAAAACATATCAGTGCATCATATTGAGCCGTTGTGTCAAGCATGGGATAAGCGGCTGGATGATGACAACCTGATTACTCTCTGCGGGTATCATCACGAAGAGGCAGAGAAGGGGAACATAAGCAGAAGGATATTGAAACGGATTGTCGAGGAGCAGAACAGTAGCAGATAAGATGTAGCAGGTACCCCCCTGGGGGTGGAAAAATGAAATACCATCGGTCGTGTAGACCGACGCCCTACCTTTATCTATAATTTATTCCCACATCAGGTTTTCAAATTTGAAAAGATAGGAGGGATATTAAGGCCAACACCCACAAAGCCAACAAATATAATTGAGATGGAAGGTCGTTCCCATCGGACAAAGAAGGAAATGCGCCAACGCAAGCAGGCTGAACAATCTTTGTTGACAGGGGAAGAAATTAGAGAAAAACCGGAAGTAAAACAGAATAAAATTGCTCATAAAGAGTTCCTCAGAATAAAAAAATTACTAAAAAATATAGAAAAAAATGATGATTTGTACGGAGTTGTGATCAATAGGTATTGTCTTCTTTACGCCGAGTGTTTTGAGTTTGAGCAGAAAAGAGAAAAGATGTTTGAACAGCTCTGCGACCTTCAAGAAAAAGAGAATGAATTAATTGAACATGAGGAAATGACACTCAAAGAATTTTATGGGATGGAAAATAGTATGCAAAAAAATTTGATTGCTCTGGATCGGCAGGTGCAATCAAAAAGAAAAATGCTGTTAGAAATCGAAAAAGAAAACATTATGACCATTGCATCTGCTTTACGTTCAGTGCCAAAAAAAACAGAAAAAAAGAAAAATCCTTTGATGGAGGCGCTGAATGGTTCGTGACGGGAAAGCTTATCAGTATGCGGCGTGGTGTGTCACTGAAACAGATGGAAAGGTACCAAACTATGTGAAAAAACAGGCGAAGGACTGGATTAATATTGCAGATGACAATGATCCGGATGCTTATGTCGATGAAGAGGCGTATGAGAGAATATGCCGGTTATTAAAAATCATGATCCACCCGGATCTTCGATGCAGCATTTATGATGGACTGGAAGATTACGCATGGTTGTTTATTACGGCAACTCTTTGTACAAAGCTAAGAAATTCTGAATTTGACTCACGATTTTATGTCACTGCATTATTGGAAATTGCAAGAAAGAACTTCAAGACCTTCACCAGCGCAGTGATATTTATTATATTGATGCTTACAGAACCGGATTTTTCCCGGTTCTTTTCCGTTGCACCAGATTTGTCACTTTCCAGCGAGCTACAAAAAGCAATCAGAAAAATAATCAAGGTATCACCAGCACTATACGATGAAGATGAATCTGCATTTAAGCTTTTACGAAGTCAGATCATTTGTAATTTAAATGAAAACGAATACACCCCGCTTGCATATAGCAAAGACGGGATGGACGGTAAACTTGCAAATACATTCCTTGCGGATGAAGCTGGTGCATTGGATGAATACCCCGTAGAAGCTATGCGTTCTTCTCAGATCACATTATTTAACAAGCTGGGGATCATCATTTCAACACAATATCCGAACGATAATAATGTGTTAGTGGATGAAATTGACATAGCAAAGAAAACGCTTGACGGTCTGACTGATGACCGTCGATATTTTTCTTTGTTATATGAGCCGGATCAGGAGTTACAGACCGGGGATGCATGGAAAACTGATGATCGTGTTATTTACCAAAGTAATCCGGTGGCAGTAGCACATGAATATATTTTTAAAGAACTTAAAAAGAAACGTAATCTGGCAGTTATCTATGAAAATAAAAGGGAAAATTATTTATGTAAGCACAGCAACATTCTGTACAAAGGGCTTGGAACCGAAGGTTATATTGATGTACAAAAAGTTAAAGAATGTAGGATAGAACAAAACTTGAAATTTTGGAGAGGTCGCCGCGTATGGCTGGGAGTTGACCTTTCCATGACGGACGATAATACGGCAGTCGCTATGGTAACAGAGGAAGAAGGAGTCATTTATGCAAAAGTATTTGGATTCTTGCCAGCTGACAAGATTGAATACAAGTCAAACAAGGAGCATGTCGATTATAAAAAAATGATCAGAAATGAATATTGTTATGCCTGCGGAGACGAAGTTATTGATTATGGGGAAATTGAAAAATTTATCCTGGATATCGAGAAGAAATTTGATGTTGAGATTGTCCAAATTGGTTACGATAAGTGGAACGCGCTTGCAACAGTGCAAAAACTTGAGGCAGAAGGATTTGAATGTGTCGATATTAAACAGCATAGTTCTGTACTTCATATGCCAACGAAATTATTGAAGGAAAAAATACTTCAGCATGAATTTCAGTATGAAAGTAATCGTTTACTTGAAATCAACTTTCAGAATGCCAGGTGCACAGAAGATACGAATTTGAACAAATATGTGAATAAGAAAAAATCAAGTGGAAAAGTCGATATGGTGATTTCCTTAATCAATGCAATCTATTTGATACAACAGGATATGTTGTATGGAAATGATGGATTTATATGTCAGATGGCATGAAGGAGGTATAAAAGGAAGTTTTTTAAAAGAAAGGAACGGGCGGAGCCTGAAGTTAAAGAAACACCGGAAATGAACGAAGCTCTGTTAAGAGCCTTTATCTATGGTGTTGAAATGGATCGGGAAAAAGCGATGAACATTCCATCTCTTGCGGGGGCAATTCTTAAAATAGCGGATACAGTGGCGGCAATCCCTATCAAGCTTTATAAAAGGAACGGTGATAAAAATGAAGTGGTAGAAGACGAAAGAACGGTCCTTTTAAATGAAGATACCGGGGATACATTGGATGGATACCAGTTCAAACATGCGCTAATAATGGATTATTTCCTGGGAAAAGGAGGGTACGCATATATCAATAAAAGTGGAAGGAAGATAGAAAGCCTGCACTATGTAAAAGAAAGCAATATTTCCTTTCGGGAAAATGCTGATGTTATTTTCAAGGATTATCAGATCATGGTACAGGGGAATACATATGATCCGGAAGACTGGATCAGGCTATTGAGAAATACAGAAGATGGGATCAGGGGAAAAAGTATCATAGAAGAAAATAAGGAATCGTTGTCGGTGGCATACACAGCTTTAAAATTTGAAAAAAATCTTGTTTCAAAAGGTGGAAATAAAAAAGGATTTTTAAAATCAGAACGCCGATTGAAGAAAGAGCAAATGGATGAATTGAAAGCAGCGTGGAAAGAACTCTACTCAAATAATGGAGAAAATGTTGTCATTCTAAATGAAGGTATGGACTTCAAAGAAGCATCGAACACTTCAGTTGAGATGCAGCTCAATGAAAATAAAAAAACAAATGGAATAGAAGTTTGCAAAATTGTCGGAACTCCGCCGGCAATGATTGAAGGAAAAGCCACAGAGCGAGATGAGAAGATTTTTATTAAATATGAGATCAACAACGTCCTAAAAGCTTTGGAAACTGCAATCAACCGGGCAATGCTGCTTGAATCAGAAAAAGGGGAATATTACTTTGAAGCAGATACAGATGATCTGAACCGAAGCGATATTGAAAAACGATACGCTGCATACGGGACAGGCATTGAAAAAGGATTCTTGCAAGTAGATGAAGTGAGAAAAAAAGAGAAGATGCCACAGCTGGGAGTCGAATTTATAAAACTCGGATTAAACGATGGATTACTTGATCCGGTTGCAAATAAAGTTTATGTGTTAAATACCAATAAAACGATTGATCTAAACAAATTAAGAAAGGGGGAAGAAGAAGGAGAGTTGAACTTAGAGAACAATCCGTCCTCATTGACGGATACGTCAATGCAGTCGGGAGAGATAGCAGGCCAATCAGGGACCGAAGAACCGGAGAAAAATTTATAGAACAAATTGTCCCAGGAGTTTTTAAAAAAGCATTAGAGCGGGCAGATGATGTTGAAATTTTATTGAACCACGACCATTCAAGGCGACTTGGAAGTACAAAGGAAAATATAAAATTATTTGAAGACAATATCGGACTTCGGGCGATTGCGGAGATCACGGACGCTGAGATCGTGGAAAAAGCAAAAGAAAAGAAACTTCGGGGCTGGTCCTTTGGTTTTGTCGAGAAAAAAGCAAGTGAAGAAGAAATGAAAACAGGTCTAAAGCGAAGATACGTGGAAGATCTTGACCTGAAAGAGGTATCTTTAATTGACGAAAGGAAGCTTCCATGTTACGTAGGAACTTCGATCTATTTGCGTTCTGAAGGGGAAGAAGTGATTGAGGAGCGGGCCGAGGAGACAGAGGCCGTATATGAGGATTTAAGAGCTGGAGAAAAACTGGATCTTTCATCATACAAAAACAGAATTAAAAATTTAGGAGGGAAAATTAAGGAATAAGCAGAGAAGAATTGTAACAACAAAAAAAGGAATCCAGGAAAGAGCAGAAAACATTAAGGGTCTAAAAGAGCAGAGAGCTGCCTATCTGGAAGAATTACAGGGGATTGTAGAAACGGCGGAAATAGAAGAGCGTGCAATGAGCAATGATGAGCAAGGGAAATTTGACGACCTGGAAAAAAAGATAGCCGGGATTGATGCGACGATTAAGGCAAAAGAAAAAGTTCGTTCTATGTATCCTGAGAAAAAAACAGAGCAGCAGGAACAAAAAACGGGGGAACTCAGTGTCGAAGAAAGAGCGTTCGTTGATTATCTCCGAGGCAACGCAACAGAAGAGCGCGCGGAAAACTTAACATTTACGGATAACGGGGCAGTCATTCCAAATTCTATCATGAATAAAATCATTGAAAAGGTCGTTGATATTTGTCCGGTATATCAGATGTCAGATCGGTATAATGTAGGCGGAAATATTTCAATTCCATATTATGACGAAGAAACAAGTTCTATTACAATGGCTTATGCGGATGAGTTTACGGAATTGACTTCAAGTTCCGGATCCTTCAAGTCAATTGATTTATCCGGATTCCTGGCAGGGGCATTGACGCTAGTATCAAAAAAACTGATGAATAACAGCAATTTCAATGTTCTTCAGAAAGTCATAGAATATATGGGTAAAGCAATTGCGAAATTTGTAGAACATGAATGTCTGATCGGAACAGCAGATAAAGCAGACGGAATGAAAGGGGTAAAACAGGTAATAACTGCGGGAGCAGCAAACGCCATCACAGCCGATGAGCTGATTGATGTACAGGAAGAAGTGCCGGATACGTATCAAGGAGAATGTATCTGGATTATGAATAAAGATACTAGAAAGGCAATTCGGAAACTGAAGGATGCAGATGGAAATTATTTATTAAATCGGGATGTATCTGCGAAGTGGGGTTATACTTTGCTTGGAAAAGATGTGTATTGCTCTGCAAACATGGAAAAGATGGAAGCGGGGAAAGATGCAATTATCTACGGGGATATGAGCGGTCTTGCAGTAAAGGTAACAGAAGAAGCATCTATCGAGGTGCTGAGGGAAAAGTATGCGACGATGCACGCCGTTGGAGTGGTTGCATGGATGGAAATTGATACAAAGGTGGCAGACGTTCAGAAGATTGCGAAGCTGAAAATGAAAGCGTCATAGGAGGAGTCTATGGAGATTCGAGCATTAAAAAAATTTTGTGGTACCATCACAATGTCAAAAGGAGAAGTCAGAGAATGTGAAGAGACGGAGGTCGTAAAAGACCTACTGAAAGTCGGATACATTGAAAAAGTGAGGAAAACAAAGAATGAAGGCAAATGAACTCACGCCGGAATACATAGCTGACTATCTAAAAATTGACGATCCCGAAGAAAGTGATTTTAAGGATATTGAAATATTTCATTCCGCAGCAATCGACTACATAAAAAATCAGACTGGAATTGATGATCAAAAGATCAATTCCAGCGATGATCTGACAGTAGCAATTCTTGTTCTGGTAGAAGATATGTATGATAACCGAAGAATGTATGTTGACAACCAGAACATGAATCGGGTCGTGGAAAACATCATTTATCAATATTCAGAAAATTTGATTTAGGAGGACCTAATGAAGCAAATTAATATTGGTAAAATGAACAAAAGGATTTTTGTTATAAGAAGAGAAGAAACAGAAGATGCAATGGGACAGACGGTTCATCGTGAAATAAAGGGAAAAAGAATATGGGCGACTGTAAAATCTATTAGGGGAGGAGAATACTATGAGGCATTAAAAATTATTCCGGAGATCTCCTATGTTATTTACACAAGGTACAGGGAAGACATTAAAACGGATACAATCCTTGAGTATAAGGGGAAGAAATTAGAAGTGAAATATGTTGCGGATATAGAGGAACAACACCAAATGCTTGAGATTCAGTGCACAGAGTATATAAAAGAAGGTGATATCAGTGATCTCTTTTGACTTCGATGGAATTGAAGAAATTGAAGAACAGTTAGAGGCCGCCGCAAAAAAATTCCCGGATCTTGCAGAAAGTACATTGAAAAAAGAACAGTCTGAATTTAAAAAAGATATGAAGCAGGAGACATGGAATAAGGTAAAAAAGGGAACCGGAAACATAGTAAAAGGATTTCGATTTGACAAGATATATCGTTTCAGAGCGGATTTTGAAACAAACTTTCTTGCAGAGGGAGGAAAAAAGAATCCTCATTTTCATTTGATTAACAATGGACACGAGATGGTCACTCCGGTCAGCAGAAAAGGGAAGAAACTCAAAAATGGAGGTCAGACGGTCGGGTTTGTTCATGGGAAACGGATCAAAGAGCCGGTTATTGCAAAGTGGCATGAAAAACATGCAGAGCGGGCGAAACGGATGTTAAACAGGATATGTGAGGAGGCAAATAAGTGATAGAATTAAAAAGCATAAAGAATGCCTATATCAAGATTCTGAAAAAGCAATGTCCAGAAATTAAAAAAATATATTCGATAGAAGTAGAAGAAGGATATAAAACCCCTTCTTTTTTTGTACGTATTATTCCGCTTATTTTCAGAGAAAGAGCAACAATCAGCATTGTAAAATCACAATGCATGATTGAGACAACGTTCTTCCAAAAAGACAAGGATGAATCTCAACAGCTTGAAATAGCCGAAAAGATTAGAGAGGGGATTGGAGACTATATTGAAGTTTGTGAAGAGAAGTTAAGAGTCATGGATACTGAACTGGGATACACCGGGAAAGCACAGAACATCATGCAATTTACATTCAATCTTGAATTTTACGAGGATATTCGTCAAATCGCAACAGAACCGAAAATCAAAGGTGTAAGAGTAAAGGAGGAAATAACACATGGGAATGCCACAAATTAGCATCAGATTTTCAGAACTGGCCAAAAGTGTAACAGATAGAGCCGGTTCTAAAACCGTTGGGTTAATCCTAGCAGCAACAAATAAAGAAAAAATTCTAAAACTTGCTCCGGGGGACAAGGCTCCATCGGGAGTAGATAAAAATGCAGTTGAAATGTCTTTGATTGGGGGAGAACAGAAGCCAAAACGGACAGTTATTGTTTTTGCGGGAGAAGGATTTACCGAGATAGATACCGCGCTTGAAACGCTGGAAAGCGAGCAAATTGATTACCTTGCACTTAACGGAACGGCAGAAGGGGTTTCACAAAAAGTTGTAGATTGGGTAAAAGAGCAAAGAGCGCAGGGGAAGAACGTAAAGGCAGTTATGAATTATGAAGCTGATCATGAAGCCGTTATAAATTACGCAACAGAGAATACGACAGTTGATGGTAAAGATTATACCGCAGATCAGTTTTGTCCGCGTATCGCTGGACTTCTTGCAGGAACACCGATCACAATGTCTGCAACTTATTTTGTCCTTCCGGAAGTACAGGATTGTACAAGAATGAAGAAAGCCGAAATGGACAATGCAATCAACGAAGGAAAGCTGATTCTTTTCTACGATGGAGAAGATATCCGGATCGCAAGGGGTGTAAACTCATTAAAAACAATAACTTCAGAAAAGGGGGAACAGCAAAAGAAGATTAAGATTGTCGACATTATGGACACCATACGGGCAGATATTACGCGCACGGTCCGTAATAACTGGATCGGGAAAGTTCCGAATACATACGACAATAAGTGTCTTTTAGTATCGGCAATTCAAAATTATTTGGATGATTTGGTAAAACAGAGTGTTTTATCTGCGGCCGCAGTGGAAATTGACATCGAAGCTAACAAAGAATATTTAGAGGCAGCAGGGTATGATACCACTGAAATGTCCAGCGAAGAGCTTAAAAAAGCAAACACGGGTGACAGCGTCTTCCTGAAAGCGAGTATTGGAATTGTTGACGCAATCGAAGACATTATCATGGAGATTACAATTTAGGAGGTAGGAAAAGGGATAGCTACAAAGAAAATCAAGTAATTAACGGAACTTGGGGTGAAGTCTGGTTAAATGAACAATACATGGCTGAAGCGATTGGGTTAGAGGCAAAATATAAGATTACAAAAGCAGATGTAAACCAGACCGGGACACTCACAAAAGGAAAGAAGATCACGGAGATTGAGGGAACTGGTACATTAAAATTAAATAAAGTGTCCTCGTATATGTTGAAACTGTTGCTTGAGGATGTAAAACAAGGGAAAATGCCGGATATAACGATTATTTCAAATCTAAAAGATCCAGCCGCAGCTGGGAATGAGCGAGTAAAAATAACCGGCGTAAGCTTTGATGAATTAACGATAGCGGACTGGGAAGCTGGAAAATTAGGTGAAGAGTCATATGCATTTACTTTTGAAAATGCAGAATTGATTGACGCGGTATAGGAGGAGATAAAATGAATTTGATTGATAAATTATTACAGATTGATAAAAAGAAGATAACAGAGAAGAAAGAAAAAACATATGAGTCAGGCAGAATGCAAGAATTAATCGGAGATCCGAAAATTACAATCAGGGAAATTGATCCGGAAAGGTTATCTGAATTACAGTGTAATGCAGTAAACGCAGAGACAGGTAAACCGGATCTGACAAAAATGTATGACATTAACCTGCTTATTACAACAGAAGGAGTAGTGAATCCAGACCTAAGGGATAAAGGTCTTCAAGAGCATTTTGGAGCAGCCACTCCAAAAGATCTGGCAAAGATGATATTTAAAAATGAGGTCATGGAGATTGCTGATGCAATTTCCGAATTGGGTGCACCATCAGTTAAGGCGGAAACAATAAAAAACTAATCTATGAAAAAGAAGATATCAGCATGGGGTATCTTCTTTTTCGTGATCATAATATTCTGCCAGAGCAACACATGAATATGGGGCCAAATCAGCAACAAGTGGTGTATGGGTATCTGCTGAAAGAATGCGAAGAAAGAGAGGAGGCGCAAAAGGAGCAGAGTAATTGATGCGACGCTCAGATTAGTCGATAAGTTTTCATCACCACTGTCAAAGGCTGCAAAAAATATGGAGCATCAGACGGGGCTGATGCAGCGGCAGGCAAAACAGATTCAAAAGGCAGGAAAATCAATTCAATCTGTTGGTTCTTCTCTGACCAGAAAAGTCACCATGCCAATCATAGGGGTTGGGATGGCGAGTGGAAAGATGGCTGACACTTTCCAAAGGAACATGGGGCAGATTAATACCCTGTTAGACAATACGAGCCATTTACAGGGCTACAAAGATGCGGTCCTGCGAACATCGAATGATACCGGGCTGGGGCTTGATACAACAGCGAAAGGAATGTATCAAGCAATTTCAAGTCTGGGTGATGGAGGGAAGAAAACAGAAAAGATATTTGATGCCATGGCTAAATCCGCGAAAGCAGGTGGAGCTGAGGTAAAAGACTCTGTATCCCTGATTTCTTCCGGTATGAAAGGCTACAATAGCATTTCAGAAGGGACTGCAAAGAAGATATCTGACTTGGCATTCCAGACGCAGAAACTAGGCGTTACGACATTTCCTGAAATGGCGCAGAGTATGCAGCCACTTTTTCCGCTTGGAAAAAGCTTGAACGTGAGCTACGAAGAGCTATTCGGATCCATGGCGACGTTGACCGGGGTTACGGGGAATACGGCAGAAGTAACCACGCAGATGAAAGGAATTTTTACTGGGCTGTTAAAGCCTACAGAGTCCATGCAAAATTTGATGGCTAAATATGGCTATCAAAACGGGCAGGCAATGATCAAGGCGAAGGGAATGAGTGGAGTCCTTCAGATTCTGAAAAAAGAAACAGGCGGCCAGTCCGATAAGATGGCGAAGTTGTTTGGAAACTCACGAGCCTTGGTTGGTGCATTGGCCCTGACCGGTTCCCAATATGATACATTCAATCAGAAAACGAAAAAAATGAATGATTCAACGGGATCAACAGAGAAAGCATTAAAAGCAATTCAAACACCGCTGAGTAAGATCAGAAAGTCCGTCAATATTGTAAAGAACGGAATGACGGTTTTCGGGGAGGCTGTCTTAAAGGTAGTTGTTCCGCCAGCAACAAAGCTGGCCAATAAGGTAAAGGACCTATCTGAACGGTTTTCCAAACTGAATCCAAAGACACAGGAAACGATTGTAAAAATCGCTATGGTAGCGGCAGCGGTCGGACCGGTGATTTTAATGTTTGGAAAAATGGTTTTTTGGGTAGGGAAATCATATCTCGCATGGGCAAAATTGCTCAGAAGCATCAATAGATTTGGCGGGATTGCCGCAATGATTAAAAGTCCAGCTGGTATCGTGATTATTGCGTTGCTGGCAATTGTAACAGCAGCAGTCTTAGTTTATAAGAACTGGGATAAAATCAGTGCTGGTGCAAAGAAGATGGCCAAATTCGTAATATCGGCCATGAAAAGTGCAGGAATTGATGTAAAGCAATTAGGAAAGACCGTAAAAGCGATAGCCTCTAATATAAACAGTGCATTTAAAACAATCATAAAAATATTGAAGAGTTTACTAAAAGCTCTTGCACCGATAGCGAAATTTATCGGCGGAACGTTGCTAAAAATCGTGAAGCTGGCAATGAAGTTAATGATCGGATATTTTTCGGGATGGCTGAAATCTACGCTGGATATTATCAAAGGTGTTACAAAAGCCTTTTCCGGAATTGTAGATTTTATCTCCGGAGTTTTTACGGGGAATTGGAAAAAGGCTTGGCAGGGCGTTAAAAAAATCTTTTCTGGAATTTTTGAAGCATTGCTGGGAATAGCAAAACGCCCGTTGAACGGGATTATCGGTCTGGTGAATACTGTAATTGGCGGGCTGAATAAGTTGAAGATTAAAATTCCTTCTTGGGTTCCAGGGAAATATGGAGGGAAAAGCTTTGGAGTGAATATTCCTAAGATCCCGGCTCTTGCAAAAGGTACTCAAAATTGGAAAGGCGGTATTGCACAGATTAACGAGAAAGGCGGAGAACTCGTTAATCTGCCGAGTGGTGCAAAAGTTTGGCCGCACGATAAAAGCATACAAAAAGCCAGAGAAGAAGGAAAGAAATCAATCATAATTCAAAAACTGGCCGATCAGATTATCGTGAGGTCGGATGAAGACATTGACCGTATTGTGGATGAGATTGTGAAGAAACTATCAAAAGTTGTAGTATGAGGAGGAAGAAAGGGAATTTTGGTTAAACAATGGAAGTGATAAAATCAGGCTTGCAGTCATCCCGTCTTCTTATAAGATCTCAGACGGACAAAACAATACAAGCGTAAACGTACATCGAAAAGGAGAAATAAATTTACTTGGAGAAAAGGCACTGAGAACAGTTGAGATCAGTGCCTTTTTCCCTGCAAAGGAATATGACTTCTGCCAATACAAAGGATTTAACACGGATCCATGGCATTATGTGAAGAAGATTAAGGCGTGGAAAGATGGAAAAGTTACCCCACAACTCATGATTACAGGAAAACCAAATATCAACATGGCGGTGTCTATTGAGAGTTTCGAGTATGGGCAGGATGACGGAACCGAAGATGTTAGCTTTACGCTCAGTTTAAAAGAATATGTGGTAGTTAAATATACGACACAACCGAAAAAAACAAATACCAAGTCGGGAAAGAAAGTAAAAAAGAAAAGCAAGACAAAAAAGAGATCAAGTAAGAAAATAAAAACTTCAACGTATAAGGTAAAAAAAGGAGATACCTTGTGGGGTATTGCAAAGAAAAAGACGGGGAAATCATCGAACTGGAAAAAAATCTACAAGAAAAACAAAACGATCATTGAAAAAACTGCAAGAAAACATGGGAGGAAATCATCCAGTAATGGACATTGGATTTATCCCGGAACAAAGCTGGTGATAGAAAAATGAGCCTAAAAGTTAAATGGAAAGGCAATGACATTACAGACATAACTACGAACTATACATGGTCAGGCAGTAGCTATCAAGCTGCTAGAACATTTGAGTTTGGAATGGTGAATCCGGCAGGAGATAAGAATTTTAAAATTCCAAATATAAAAGTCGGGGATGTTGTTTGCTTTTATGATGGAGATAATAAATTGTTTCATGGGAAGGTAACAACAAGAACCAGGACCGGAGAAGCAGGAAATACAACTATCACATGCAATGATTTCATGATTCATCTGTTACGGAGCAAGGGGACGTATAAATTCAAAAAGAAAAAACCGGAACAAATTGTGAAACTGATCTGCAAAGATCTGAAGGTTAAGACAACAAGTTTAGCGAAAACCGGGGTAAAAATATCAAAGATCTTCTTTCAGGAAAAAGAATACTACAATATGATCCTTGCAGTTTATACAAAGGCATATCGGAAAAAAGGAAAGAAATATATGCCGGTTATGGTAGGGGATAAGCTTTCTGTAATAGAAAAAGGAAAACTACTTAAAATCGAACTGAATCAGGGAGAGGGAATCACAGAATCAGAGTTTCAGGAGACGAGCGATTCTATGATCAATAAAGTCGCAATATATAATGAAAAGAATAAGAAGATTGGCACGTTAACAAACAAGAAATGGATGAAAACGTATGGAACCTTTCAGGAGGCGATTACGGTTGACAAAGGCAGCGGAAAAAAAGAAGCAAAGAACACACTAACAGGAATAGAAAAAAGTGCGTCCATTACTGCGATTGGTGACATCCGGTGTATCTCAGGATATGGATTAAAAATACATGATGATGATTCTGGACTGACCGGAAAATTTTACATCGAAAACGACTCCCATACCTGGGAAAACGGCACGCACATGATGACTTTAGAACTTGCATTTAAAAATATCATGGATACCCAGGATGGTGATACGGAAGATAATAAGACAAAAAGCACAGGGATACTGAATGGAAAAAAAGTAAAAGCTTTGTTCACGGCATATTACCCGGCCAACAATAAAATGGAAGGTGGGTTTTATGATTGCAAAGGGAAAAAGCTTGATCCCTCAAAATATACCTGCGCTGCACCAAAGTCAATTTCATACGGAAAGCAGATTCAGGTCCTTGGAACAAAAACGTCCAGGGACAAAAAAGTGCATAAGGTCAATGACCGTGGCGGCCGGATTAATATAGAAAATGGAGTTTACCATTTTGATTTATTAATGAAGACAAAAGCACAGTGTAATAAATTTGGAAAGCGAAAAGGGTACGCAATCATCGGGAATGGAACGGGATTTAAGCAGACAAGTGCATCCGGAGGGAAAGCGGATAAAGTAATCTCTAAGGCAAAAACATATAAAGGGAAAGTCCGATATGTATTCGGTGCCGCAAGCCCGCAAAGTGGAAAATCGGATTGTTCTGGATACACGCAATATGTTTTTAAAAAAGCGGCCGGAATCAGTATTGGGAGAACGGCAGCGGCCCAAGCAACTAAAGGAAAGAAGATCTCAAAAAAAAACTTGAAGAAAGGCGATCTGGTAATCTTCCAGGGGACCTATAAGGCCGGGCCTTCTCATGTCGGGATTTATCTTGGGAATAAGCAGTTTATACACTGTTCAAGTTCAGGAGGGGTGAAGATCAGCAATCTAAACAGCACATATTATGTGAAACATTGGATGCAGGGAAGGAGGGTGCTGTGAATCAATATGAACAGTTATTAGAGATTATGAAGAAGATGGGAAGCAAAACAAATCCTGAAGAGCTTCAGTTGGCCGAAGCAGTATCTTCAACAGAAATACAAGTTGGAGGGAACAAATTAGATACAGACGACTATAAGATAAACGAAAATATCAAAGATCTGAAAGCTGGGGATTTGGTCTTGGTATATAAGATAAGAGACGATCTCTACATAATCATTTGCAAGGTGGTGTGATATGTTTCCATTTGAAGAAGATACAGAAGAAGAGAATATTAATGAAGAGGAAGAAGAGTGGTATCCAAAAGAGTATGAGGTCGATTTTACGACAGGAAAGCTGACCGGGAAAATTGTTGAAGGGTCAAAGGCTATTGCTGTATGGTGCTATCTTGCCTTATTGATTCCTAGATACAAGTATTACCAGTATTCATGGGAGCATGGAAGCGAATTAAGAGAATTAATCGGATCGAATAATTCGGACGAATACATAGAATCAGAAGTCAATCGTTTGATATCGGAATGCGTGTCAGAGAATCCTTATGTCACTGGGATTGAGAACCTTCAGATAGAAAGGCAGGAAAGCACACTTAAAATTACATTTGCGATCATTACGGACTATGGAAAGGAGGGAGTTGATATCAATGTATGAAGAAATGACATTTGATTATATCATTGCACTTATGATGGAAGATATGCCGGACGGTCTGGATACTTCTGAAGGGAGTTTAATTTACCACGCTTGTTCAAAATGTGCAGCACAGCTGGAAGAAGCGTATCTTCAACTGGCCGCAGTATATGAAAATATTTATCCGGATACGGCTGATCTGGATCATCTTGTACTCTTTGGCCAGGAAAAAGGTATTTATATAGAAGAAGCAACAGCAGCAGTTTTCAAAGGAAAATTTAATATTTCGATAGAAATCGGAAGCGAGTTTTCCGGAGACGATTATGATTATATCGTTACAGAATTGATTGACGATATAACACATACGTACAAGCTGGAATGCGAAGAAACGGGGACGGATCCAAACGGGTGGCTAGGAGAATTAACACCGCTTGATGATATTGACGGTCTGGAAACAGCCGAGTTGGTTGAACTCATTGAACCTGGAAGCGAAGAGGAGGATGAAGAATCATATCGGATGAGATTACTGGACAGTTTTGAAATTAAACCTTTTGCGGGCAATAGAGCGTACTACATTCAGGAGATAGGAAAGATCGAGGGTGTAGGAGGAGTAAAAGTATATCGCAGAGAGGGAGGAACCATCCCTGTGTATGTGATTTCTTCTACGTATGAAAGACCGGATGATGATGTCATACAGCGAGTACAGGAGGCAGTAGATCCATTACAAAATAATGGAGATGGAATAGGGATTGCTCCGATTGGCCATTCCGTTTTGATTAATGGTGTAGTAGAAGTAAAGATTAATCTTGATATGGCATTAATTTTTGACGTTGGTTTTGCATATGAAGATCTGAAAAGTCAGATCGAGAGTGCAATTTCAGAATACTTTCTTTTGCTTAGAAAAGACTGGATAGAAAAAGATAATATTGTAGTAAGGAAAGCAGGAGTTGAAAATGCAATATTTAACATTGAAGGAGTCCAGGATGTGACGGAAATAAAATTAAACGGTCTTACTTCAAATATAACACTTGATGAAAATGTAATACCTATACAGGGGGATATCATATGCAGTTAGAATACCCTGAATGTGTGATAGCGATTGATGAGATCAAGGCTGTTTATGACAAAGGTGACATTATAGAAAAAAAACTGTTTGGACATATAGAAACGGCTGATCAAGATACGAATATTACAACATCTACGGAAAATGGAATAAAGAGAAGAGAAGAAATCCTAAAAGTGAATCCAAAAGATACGGAATCTCTTGAGGACAGAAGGTTCCGTATCTTGATTAAATGGTATGACAGCTATCCATACACATTCCGTGACCTTATTAACCGTATGGATAATCTATTAGGTAAAGGAAATTATACGATTGTTATAGATAATGACACTCAGGAAATGATGTGTCGCTTAGAACTTAAAAAACGAGCAATGTATGATGAGTTTGTAAAATTGCTAGAAACAATCGTGCCTCTTAATATAAAAATGGATATTATGCTTCGGTACCGGCAATGGTTAGAATATAAGAACATAACATGGAAAGATTTGAAATTAAAAACATGGTATGACATGAGAAATGAGGCGAGGTAATGGCAGAAAAAAAGTATACAGAGCATTTAGAGCTGACACAGCAGTCCGAAGAGGATTTTGTGGATGGCGAAGAGATATCGAGAAGTTTTAGGGTCTTAGATAATACAGTTTGGAAAAACAAAATGGACATGGAAGATGTAAAACATGACCTGTTTCCTTCTTATACAGTAGAATTAGAGAAAGAAACAGATATTCCAATAATAAAGAGTAACATTATCTATGGAAACAGTAAGTATTTAGCACTGACGGAAAACGGATATTGCGTATCCGAAAATGGTGAGGCCTGGAATAGCCGTACATACGAGAATTTTTCCGGAGAATTTGTTGCCGGATTTCTCTCTGGGAAGTTTATTGTTTGTGGTCCGCCTGATAAGGGTATCTATATATCTGAAACGACGGAAATAGGAGATTGGCAAAATGTAAACGGTCCAGGGGTTGTAATCAAAGGTATGAATGAAGTAAACGGACGTTACTTTGTGATTGATGAAGAAGGTCATTTGTTCGAAATTTTGAATAATATAAGCACACCAGCTTTTAGCCCTTTGTATGAATCTTCCATGTCAGGGATTACGGATATAACATATGGAAATGGAACTTATGTGATATCTACTACAAAAGGACTGCGTTTTTCCAATGATGAGTTTAGATCACTTAAAAAAATATCAAATAATGGTGATGAAAATTTTATGAACTTAAATTTTACAAGTGTACGGTATGCCGGAAAACAGTTCCTTGCTGTCACGCAGGATGGAAATATATACACTTCGACAGATACGCGAATGTGGGAGCACACATCGTTTTTAGACAAAACGGTAACAAGACAAATAGAATTTTTAAATGGATTATTCTTTATCATTTGTGGAAGATACATTTTCGCAACGAAAGACGGGAGAGCAGCAAAATCTTTTATTGCATCGCTAGATGATATGACTGGAGTTGTAAATGCAAAAGAGAAGATTGCTTTTTACGACACCGCATCACGTGTATCTTATGTTTCGGTAGAAAAAAGTCTAAAAGAGCAGGTTTCCGAACTAAATGCGGATTTAAATAGTACTGATTTAAATTTAAATAAGATTAAGGAATCACT
>OAWB01000577.1_pt1 | contig 20003 bp, 18 predicted proteins | sample 1550621 | NCBI WGS metagenome assembly OAWB01 (sample SAMEA2580107, study PRJEB22360) | human gut metagenome | biome: human gut; feature: human-associated habitat; material: faeces | place: Denmark | collected 2008/2010
CTTGCGTATCAAGGCTCATTCGTTAGTAGTAAATAAGTAGTAAATTGATGTGTTTGTTTCCTTGAAAATGCTGATAGATACTGTGTTTTAGCGGATAATCAGATTTTTATTGTGTTTTTCGTCTAAAAACAGAATATAAATTGCTACTAAGAGTGTTGATTTTTTCTGTTGAAAAATAATCAGATAAAAAGTCTTTATATCTCTTTAATACCTCAATCTTACTTAAATCTTCATTCTTTGCCTCAACTAAAAGCTTATAAGAATTTAGGCTTTTAATATAATTTAGATAAATACTAATGTGTTTAGATTTATCTAAATTATTTTTTTCTATATAACCTATTTTTGTAATAATATCAAATGTACCCATAGCTTCATTATCCTTATTAGATACAAGAATTAAATTATTTTCTAAGTCCTTAAATTCTTTATATTCTAGATAAAGTTCTTCACTAAATTTATACTCATCGCCTTGCTTCCTTTTCCAGTTAAGTTTTAGCGAGTCATTAATTATTAAGTGTTCTATTGTTTTTGTAGAATACGACTTTAACTTTATTTCTATAAGTTTATTATTTGATCTTTTTGATTCTACAGTATCTAGAATGGAATATAATAATTTAAAGTTGCCTTTATTAATAACAAATCGTACAGAATCACTTTTCTGTTCTAATATCATTCTTATCTCTTCATATAAGCTTTCAAGAATTGATTCATTTTCGTCAATCGCCTCTATTACCTTAATGGGTAAATAAGATCTTGTCCTAATTTGAAAGATATCTACACATATAAAGAAATAAACGTAATATAATCTAAAGAAACTCTGTAAATCTACTTGACTGACTTTTGTAGTCATTGTTAAGTTAACATCAATATAATGTAAGAAGGCTAATTTATATATATTTTGTTTTGCAAATAATATGTAATTGGAGATTTTTTTAAGGAAGTCCAAATCATCATCAATAGTTCGTTTAACTTTTGCTAAATCACTAAACCTGTATGTCTTACTGTCAATATTTGTTTTATAAATATACAGATTTTTTTCAAAAAGATTAAATTCCTTTAATAAATGTACAATTTCAGAAGGATGTTTATCTTCAAGATAATGCTTTCCATTAATATGCAAATGTTCGCTGATTCTAGTAGTTCGCTCTTTTATCAAAAGATATTTATGTAAGAGCGAACTTAAATCTTTAAAATGTAAATCTTTTATTTTATAAAAATCTTGTTTAATATCAATCCATTGACATTTTAAATTTTCTTGCATAGACGAATCTTTAATTTTTGAAAAACAATAGCCTTTAAAGATACTTTCTTCGTCCAGCCTTTGGGCCTTTTCATTAATATCAATGTATATTTCTTCTATAGATCCCTCATTTTTAGATATTACATTTACAAATAGCACCATTTGACAATCAAAAACGTGCATCACCATTTGGATTAATTTTGTCTTCCACTCTCTTTTACTAATGTCACTTTTATATGACTTAATTTTTTTATATATAACGTCATATGCTTCTTTAAATTTAGCACCTTGACGATAAATATCATCCTCTTCTAATACGTTTATATACAATTCGTTTTCTCGTTTATGTATAAACTTTCCAACTGAATCATTCCAAAGAATAAGATTGTTTTGATGTTCTAGAACTGCCATAATTTCATTCGCTTTTACTGTTTCCTCTTCCTTTTGTAAAATGTTATAAAGACAAACACAAACCAATATTAGAGTCGTAATTCTTTGCTGTCCATCAACTATATCTAGACAATTATGTTTTCTATTCTTTTCTAATACTATGATTCCAAGAAATTTGCTATTAATATATATATCATCAACAAAAGTTTTTATTTTATTATCTTCCCATGTATATTCTCTTTGATATTTCGGTATGGATAAATATACATTTCTACGATTGCCAAATTCAGCAATAACACCATTTAAACTTTTATCTTCAAATTCAAAATTAAAAATTTCTTGAATAGATGCTACACCGCTCACCATATTATTTTTCATTATAGTATCCTCCGTAAAATTATGAATAACAATTACCTAATTTTTTATCTCCTTTATAGTTAGTTTATTGCTTATTACTATACAATAAATCCAAGTTCTTTAACTCATCAATTGGTAAAACTTTTCCTTTTTTTCGATGAATTATTCTATCAATGAGCTGAAAGGTCTAGTATGATGAATCTATATATATCCTGTCCCCAATCACCATACTTTTCTTTACAATTAATTCCACATTCAATGCACTTAAAATTATGAATTTTTATTGCTCATTCTCTATTTTTCCTACTTCTTTCATATTTCATTGTATAGTAGACAACTTTTTCCCCTCTACACCCGTTAATTCAACTTAAAAATTTTCCTGCTCGACTTCTTCACATCTATAATTCTCCCCAATATATTGAACTGTCCATTAACTTTTCTCCTGCGTAAATTGTAACCATTATTAGTATACATATTTATCTAACCAAAAAAAGAAAATAATCTTATTACTTAGATTATTTCCTAGATTGATGTCATTCCTTTTACAAATAAAGTAACTTTCTCTTTTTCACCTTCTGATAGTGAATCCCATACATCTAACACCATTTTTTGTTCATTCGTTAAATTTAGTCTAATCCCTTCCTCGGCGAAAAACTGTGATAACGTAATATCAAAAGCACTACAAATTTTATTTAGTGTATTAAATGTAGGCATACTTCCCCTATTCATTAAATTCGATAACGATGATTGACTAATTCCAGATTTTTTTGATAATGCATATATACTCATATTGTGAGTCTCACATAATCCGTTAATTCGATTAATAATAAACTTTTCATTAAGCAAATGGTCTACACCTCAATTCAGAATGTTTCTATACTAATTTTATCTCTAATAATGTAAAATTATTAGATTTTATCTTCGCAAGCATATTAGTTCCGTATTGAGTAGCAAATAGTTTTAATTAAGTTTAAGTATCTAGTGCATCAAAAGCGTTTTATATAAAAGTATATTTTTAATATAATGTTCATGTAACTTTTTTTCTTGTAAAACCTATTTTTTGCTATGGATTCAAAAAAGTTAATAAACCAAAACTAATAAACATTTGCGAAATGTCTTATATCAGAACAGTTAGAAACAATTAGAAATAGGTTAACTTTTATATTATTTGCACATTGTGGTAAAAAACACTTTAGAAGCTATCGGCAGTTCCATAACTGGGTCATGAAGTATGAAGAAAAGGCCGCTCCGTGCTTGAAGAACAAAGGGGAGGGCGGGCTCACATGCAAGCCTAAGAGCTGAATCTGCAAAAGATAGATCTGCAAATGGAAAATGACCTGTAAAAAAGTTAAAGAGCTAGAAAAAGAGACTTGCTATCTCTGGTACGCAAGCTGTGTGTCTATTAGTCTGTTAGAAAATTGTCCTAGACAAAGAAATACCCTATAGAAAGGTTGTGTACATTTCTTAAAATCAGCTGTTCCGTGTACTACCGTTGGGTAAGACACCCAACAAAAGAGATTCGAAACAGGTGCACTGCTATGAAAATCTAGATGATGCACCAATTGCACCTGAGATGAGCTTAGTTTATATCATAGGATTTACATAAACGTCAAGCAGGGACTGCGCATCTACTAGAACCAGAAGATACAATGCTCCATCAAGTGAAGACTAAGTCAGAACATGTCAAGGGGGTGACGCACTGTATAGACAACGGAGCGATCGAGAATTAGTGATAATTTTTTAAAAAGAAATGTATTATGGTCGCTGTTTTACTAACAAAGACAATATGATGCGGGGGATTACGATGCACATACATTACTATAAAAACCAACGGCAACAGAGAAACCTGAATGTGATGAGACCAATAGCGTTTCATAAACTAGAGTGAAAGACTACATAATCAATACTACCGGCTCAGCCGGTAGTATTTTCCCTATAAGGTAACGTTACTTGTCTTGCTTCTAAAGATGCTCCAACCCGGTCCGCCAACCACACTTCGTTCTCCGGGTGCCCGTTAACGGGCCTCTCTTCCTTCTACTTTACTGGCTCACCCGTAAACAGGTCGATGTATTCTTCAGGATCATTTGGTCGTATTCAATGTCCTCTTGCAACTGCTTCTTTATATATTCCTCTATCTTTTTAGCATTTTTCCCTGCTGTATCTACGTAATATCCTCTACACCAGAATTGTCGATTCCCATACTTGTATTTCAGATTTGTATGCCGGTCAAGTATCATGAGCGAACTTTTCTCTTTCAGGTATCCCATGATCTGTGACAAACTGTATTTGGGTGGTATCTTGATCAGCATATGGACACGGTCCCTGCATCATTCCGCTTCTATGATCTCGATCTCCTTTCGTTTGCATAACATGCTCAGTATGTTTGCCATATCCTCCTTGATCTGTCCATAGATTATCTTTCTCCAATACTTTGGTGCAAAGACTACATGATATTTACAATTCCACGTTGTATGTGATAGTCTATTATTGTCCAATTGAATCCCTCCTATGATCTTATTTTTTGGTTGGCGAACCTTCTTAAATCTTATCATAGTAGGAGTTTTGCTTGAAGCTTAAGCAATCCCTCGACTCACCTGCATAGCAGGTGGTTTTTTATTTCGCAGACACTTCGTTGCCTGCTCAATAGACTAAAGTCAACAAAAATACCACCAACCAGTAAACTGGCTGGTGGCAGAAAAACTTATTACTTTTAATTATCCTCCTGAAGGATGGAACACTATTCTAAGCGGCTTCCCGGCTCCCTGTCTACTACTCAAACTCAATCGTAGCCGGTGGTTTCCCCGTACAGTCATACATCACCCGGTTAACATGATCCACTTCATTCACAATCCGTGTCGTCACCTTAGCCAGCACTTCCCAAGGAAGCTGTGCCGCATCGGCTGTCATAAAGTCTGACGTATTCACTGCTCTCAAGGCAATCGCATAGTCATAGGTTCTTCCGTCTCCCATAACCCCCACTGATCTCATATTTGTCAGTGCTGCGAAATACTGTCCCAGGCCTTTATCCACTCCAGCCTTCGCAATCTCTTCTCTGTAGATTGCATCTGCTTCCTGTACAATTTTAACCTTTTCCGCAGTCACTTCTCCGATGATACGGATACCAAGCCCAGGTCCCGGGAATGGCTGTCTCATGACAAGGTATTCAGGAATGCCAAGTTCTCTTCCGGCCTGTCTCACCTCATCCTTGAACAGATCCCGGAGAGGTTCAATGATCTCCTTAAAATCTACATAGTCAGGAAGTCCTCCCACGTTATGATGGGATTTGATGGTGGCAGATTTGCCTACACCGCTCTCTACCACATCCGGATAAATGGTTCCCTGAACTAAGAAGTCCACAGTTCCGATTTTCTTTGCTTCTTCTTCAAAAACACGGATAAACTCTTCTCCGATGATCTTACGTTTCTGCTCTGGTTCTTCCACACCAGCCAGCTTTTCATAGAACCTATCCTGGACATTAACACGGATAAAGTTTAAGTCGTATGGTCCGTCCGGGCCGAAGACAGCTTCTACCTCATCTCCTTCGTTTTTGCGGAGAAGACCATGATCAACGAATACGCAGGTCAGCTGTTTTCCAACTGCTTTTGCAAGCATGACTGCTGCCACTGACGAATCCACACCGCCTGACAATGCACAGAGAACCTTTCCGTCTCCGACTTTTTCGCGGATGGACTGGATCATATCTTCTACAAAAGAATCCATGTTCCAATCCCCTTTGCAGCCACATACCTTATATAAGAAATTGTAGATCATTTCTTTTCCCTGTTCCGTGTGCATAACTTCTGGATGGAACTGGGTCGCATAAAACTTCTTGTCTTCATTTTCCATGGCAGCTACAGGACATACCGGGGTGAATGCCGTGACCTTGAAGCCTTCCGGTGCCTCCGCAATGTAGTCTGTATGGCTCATCCAGCAGACCGTCTTTTCACCTACACCGTCAAATAATTTTGATGTGTTATCTAAATCTACCTCTGTGTGGCCGTATTCGCTGACCGGCGCTGTCTCAACTTTTCCTCCCAGCACGTGAGCCATCAGCTGGGAGCCGTAGCAGATACCAAGGATCGGGATACCCAGCTCAAAAATCGCTTTTTCATAGGTAGCGGAATCTTCTCCGTAAACACTGTTTGGTCCTCCGGTAAAAATGATTCCTTTTGGATTATATTCTTTTATTTCTTCAAGAGAGGCTGTGTAAGGTTTGATCTCGCAGTATACGCTGCATTCCCTGACTCTCCTTGCAATTAACTGATTATACTGTCCCCCGAAATCAAGGACAAGAAATTTCTCGTGGTTCACGGGCGTTCCTCCTAATATTTCTATATGAATTTATAAAATAACCTATATTCTTATATATTATAAGGTAGACATGTTTTTTTTACAACTCAATTCTTCCCTGATCTCATTGATTTTGACAGCTTTTGGTGCTAGAATGATAAAAAAGTCGAATGGAATGGAGAAATTTATGAAATTATTAGAGGAACGCATCTTAAATGATGGCGTGTTAAAAGCTGGGGGAATCCTCAAGGTTGACAGTTTCTTAAACCACCAGATGGACATCGGGCTGCTGCAGGAAATTGGAAAAGAGTTCAGGAGATTATTTCCTAAAAATATCACACGGATTTTAACCATCGAGGCTTCCGGCATCGGCATCGCCACCATCGCCGCACAGTATTTTGACAATATCCCGGTGGTATTTGCCAAAAAATCTATGTCAAAAAACCTGGATGGAGATCTGCTGACCTCTAAGGTAATTTCTTATACAAAGGGCATGGAATTTGATATTTTTGTTGAAAAGAAGTTCTTGTCCCCGGATGACAATATTTTGATCATTGATGATTTCCTGGCCAATGGACAGGCCCTGAATGGACTGATTGATCTTGTCAATGGATCCGGAGCCAACCTGGTAGGCTGCGGAATCGTCATTGAAAAAGGCTTCCAAGACGGCGGTAAGATCATCCGCGATAAGGGTGTGCATCTGGAATCTCTTGCAATCGTGGAAGATCCAAAGGACGGGGAGATCACTTTCAGAGAACAATAAGGTTACATACATACCACTCTTATCAAAAAGAAAAGGCGTCCGCCGGATTAATGATATCATAATCTCCCGTGAACGCCTTTGTTCCCATCTCTCGTCTCTGTTTCTTGCTGATGGATAACAGCTTACTCTCTTTATTTTTGAATGAATTGTAAAAATCGGAACTCCCTAGTTTTTTTCTTCAAACCGGACCAGGCCAATATAGTATCTGGCTGAGTCATCCAGCAGAACCTTTACAGGGATCTCTTCTCTCTCCCCACAGTTGGACCAGATCAATGTTTCCTGTTCCTCATCGTACCCTGTGATTGTCACCCAGTGCCAGTTATCTTCCCTGAATTCCCTTCTGGAGTGCCTCCAGATCAACAGTGCGACGGGATGGCCGTGATAGAGCCCGTCTTTGATAAACTTAAGGCAGTCCTGTCTGTCTCTGGGTAAAAACATGCTTTTGGCGCAAAGCTCCCTGCCCTTGTGGGAAGCAAAGCTCAGAAAATCCTTTTTGAACTTTCCGATCAGAGGATACCCCATAAAGCCGGGTGTCATATAACTGTACATGCCTTCCATAAGTTCAAGATATGATTCGTAGGATATAGATTCGGGATCCTTGATCTTCCCGGAGAATAGTCCCTCACAGACGGCTATATTGGTGCCGGTGACGCTGCCGCATCCTGCCCGGCGCTGGAAAGTGCCTGGAAACCATTCCTGGTCGCCGCCGTAAGCCAAATATTTTCCGTCTTTATATATCTTCGGACACTTTAATTCCATCTTGCATCTCTCCTTTTCCCACTATAATAACTTTTTTTGTCAAGATATACAACCCTTGCTGCATAGACTATGTAAAAAGCCCCAGGTGTGTGTTATGAAACAATTAACAAAAAAGCAGCTGTTAAAACTCTGCATTGTATTCCCGATTCTGGTAAGCCTGCTATCAAGACTTTTGACACCCCGGATGGATGAGGTCTTCCGTCAGCTGAATAAACCTCCCTTCGTCCCGGCCCCATGGATCTTTTCTGTCGTATGGCTCATTCTCGATATTCTGCTGGGATTAAGCCTTTATACCCTGCTGGTGTCAGACATAACGGAGCAGGAAAAAAAGCAGGGGCTCAAGCTGTTCCTTGCCGTATCCTTCTTTCTGTTTTTCTGGCCGATCATTTTCTTTGAATACGGGCTGGTCTTTTTCTCCTTTGTGTGGATCCTGGCCTTGAACCTGCTTAACGCACTGATGTTTTATGTATACCGGAAATACAGCAAAAAAGCTGCTTTTCTTCTGATCCCGTATCTCGTCTGGTGTATGTTTGCGGCTCTGTTAAACCTTGGATTCCTGATCGTCAATTAACACTTTAAATCCCGCCGGATAAATACATACTTAGATTCCGAAGACAGGGACGGTTCATATTCATATCCATCCCAGTCAAAATCTTTGATATCTTCCGGCCGGTCAATCCTGTTCTTTACAATATGGCGGACCATCTGTCCTCTGGCCATCTTGGCCCACGCCACGATGGTCCGAAGTTTTCCGCCTCTCATGGTGAGGAATTCTACATCTACAAAATGATCAGGTCCTTCCAAATGCTTTCTCACAGTTTTTGCGTACTCTTCTGAAGCCAGATTGAGAATCACATCCTGTTTCCTGTAAAGCTCCTTGTAGATCTCATCTCCCCAGAACTGGTACAGATTTTTCCCTTCTACCTTTACCTTACATCCCATTTCCAGACGGTACGGATGGATGGCATCCGTTGGCCTCAGCACTCCGTACATCCCGCTTAAGACCCTTACATGCTTCTGTGCATATTTCATATCCCATCCGGTAAAATCTCCTGCCCCCACATTCTGGAATACCAGGCCGTCGTAGGTCATCAGAGCTGCGCTGCCGTCCCCAGTTTTAAAATCCTGTATATCTAAAAAAGCCTGCAGGGCGATCTTTTCATTTACCTTCATCAAGGATTCGATCTCCCAGGGCTTTAGTTTTTTCAATTCTTCATAAATCTGCTTTGTCTTTTCAAAAAAGACAGGATCTGTCAGATTCCTTCGTTTCTCTTTTCTGACTTTCATATTTTTTGCAGGTGAAATAATTGCTATCATAGTACTTCCTTGTGTTATAATGGGTTTCATGAAAGGCGGTGCATCATGAAACAGTTTATTCTTACGGTTTCTCTATCAATCTTCCTGATCACTTTTTCGGTTATATTTACGCTGAACTTCCGGCCTCTTTACTATTCTGACATAAATCTGCTGCACATCAGTCGGGAATCAGGGTTCTCTGAACAACGGATCAGAGAAAATTATGACCGGTTGATTGATTATAATTCTGTATTTTATAAAAAAGACCTGAAGTTTCCCTCTCTTCCTATGTCAAAGGAAGGAAAGATCCACTTTCAGGATGTCAAACGTATCTTTTCCGGCCTCCAATACGCCTGTTTGGTTTCTTTTATCATAATCCTTGTAGGTCTTTTATGGAAGCGGGAAAAAAAGGATTTTCGTTTTTTAAAGAAAGCATCCGTTATAGCCGCCCTGCTCCCTCTTATTTTCGGAGTCCTGATCTGGGCGGCCGGATGGGACAGGGCTTTCGTGGCATTTCACGAGCTTGCCTTTTCCAACGACTATTGGATCTTTGATGAGGCTTTTGACCCTGTCATCACCATCCTGCCGGATGCCTTCTTTCTTCACTGCGCCCTGCTGATGGCCGCAGTATTGATCCTGTTATGTGCCGCGTGCTTCCTTACAGGAAGGCATCTGTGCAATAAACAGAATTTTTAATAATATCTTCCCAGTGCGTCTGCTGCAATGATGGCTGCATATACATCCTCCGGTGTCACCTCAAACGGCATGTTGCCGAGAGTGTCATCCGGAGAACATGCAAGGCGTGCCACTTCCATGATCTGATCTTCTTTTACTTCTTTGATTCCCAGATCTGCAAGGGTCGTCGGAAGTTCTGCCTCCTGACAGAAACCAAGGACTTCCTGAATCTCATCCTGATCTGCCCCTTCCAGGACCAACTGTACCAGAGTTCCGAAGGCTACCTTTTCTCCATGGTATAACTCATGGGTTTCCGGGATCGCGGTCAGACCGTTGTGGATGGCATGTGCCCCTGCCAGGCCCCCGCTCTCAAATCCAATACCGGAAAGATAGGTGTTTGCCTCAATGATATGTTCCACTGCTTTTGTACAGATATTCTCACGGACAGCAAGTTTCGCGTCAATCCCCTCATCGATCAGGGTTTCATAACAAAGCTCTGCCAGAGCCATTGCCGCACGTGTGATCTTTCCTCCTACACAGTTGGATGCGTCGGACTGTTTACATGCTCTCGCCTCAAAATACGTTGCCAAAGCGTCTCCCATTCCTGCTACCAACAGGCGTTCCGGTGCTTTGCTGACGATGTCGGTGTCTACCAGCACCATATTCGGACTTGCAGGAAGGAACAGATATTTCTCAAATACACCTTCGTCAGAATAGATCACAGACAGTGCGCTGCACGGAGCGTCGGTAGATGCAATGGTCGGCACGATGATCACTGGCTTCTTCATGTAATAACCCACTGCCTTTGCAGTATCGTGGATCTTTCCGCCGCCGATTCCCACGATGACTTCGCTTCCTGCCTTCTTGCACATATCCATGACACGGTTGATCTCTGTCATGCAGCACTCTCCGTTAAATGCTTCATAAGTGATCTTGGCATCTTTCTGTCCTTCTGTGATGGAAGGTTCCACCCTTTTTCTTCCGGATGGGCTTGTCAGTACAAAAAGGTTGCTTCCGTAGTTTTCCGCATATGTACACAGGTTCTTGATCTCCCCTTTTCCCTGGATATAACGGCTTGGGCTTGCGATAATACTTGCCATAGTGATTTCCTCCTTGGATACTTTGATTCCTATGAATCGTTTGAAAGGTTAACTAGCATCAGTATCTTTACTATACCTTATCGTGCGTAGCACGTCCACCCGCAGGGTATAAAATACGGTGTGCCCTGTGGGTATACCTTATCGCGCGCAGCGCGTCCACCCGCAGGGTATGGAATACGGGATGCCCTTTTGGGTATACCATGAAGTTCTTTCGGAAATCCACCGTTGAATGTTAAAACTTTGTCAGAGAATCGCCAGAAATTACTTTTCCAGCATAAAATAATTATAGACAGGGCTGATGCTTTTCTGTTACTTTTATGTTATATTATTATTTAACATAATTATTACAAATACATTACAATCTCTTTACGAAGGAAAAATGATATGCTAAGCCGTAAAAAACTAAAAACAGAATCTGTCAAAAGAGCCGTTAAAAAGGCAAAACATCAGCCCCGCCATTTACGTGCGGCAGCACAAAATATGGCCCTTCGTCTGTCCATGCTTGCGGTTTTGGGGATCATCATTTTCTCCTGTGTCTTCATTTACAAAGATTATAAAAACAAGACACAGAAAGCAGCAGAAAAAGCGGAACAGGCCAACAAAGAAACTACATCTGAAGAAAAAACAGAGAACACCAAACAATGGTATGAGCACCGTGCCATCGCACATGCACTGGGCGAGATTGATGGAAAGGAATATACCAATTCCAAGGATGCTTTTTTAAACTCCTATCAGAAGGGCTTTAAGGTATTTGAAGTGGATCTGATGCAGACCACTGATCATGTCATGGTCGCCAGACATTACTGGGGGAAAGATTTAAGTGATCCGAAAAGCAAAGGCGGCAGTCCTGTATCTTATTCTCAATTTAAAAAGATTAAGCTGTACGGAAAATATACCTCAGTGTCATTAAAAGAACTTTTTGAACTGATGGACCAATATCCTGACACTTACATAATGACCGATACAAAAGACAGCGATGCTGCCGCTGCAAAAGATGACTTTTCCGTTATCGTACGGACTGCTAGAGATATGAAGAAGGAATATCTTCTTGACCGGGTCATCGTACAGATCTACAATCAGCCCATGTATCATGCCATTCAACAGGTTCATGCCTTCCGCCACGTTGTATATACCACTTACAAGCAGACGGATGTAGCGTTCAGCAAAATGATACGGTTCTGTAAAGCTAACGGAATTGAAGCCGTCACCGTTCCTTCCAGCAGTGTCAATGATTTTAGGATGGAATTATTAAATAAAGCCGGCATTTATTCATTTACCCACACAGTCAACAGTGTCTATGAAACCAGGGAATATATGAAGCTTGGAGTCTATGGTGTCTATACCGATTTTTTGACGAATACAGAAGTAGACCTGTGCTCACTAAACCTGAAAAAGCAGGAATTTCTCAATCGGTTCTTTAACAAACACTAAAAATACGGGACAGTCCCATGATGACGTCCCGTATTTTTTGTTACCGCTATATTCCATCCCTTTTCTATAACAGGGATTTATAAATTCCAATAATATCTTCTAAGCTTGCGTCTTTTGGATTTCCCGGCGCACATGCATCTGCCGCCGCGGATTCTGAGAGAAACTGGATGTCCTCTTCCTTTACAATCTCTTTCAGATCCTGCGGTATTCCAACGTCCACAGAAAGCTGTCTCACTGCGTCTACAGCAGCTTTTCTGTATTCTTCCTGGTTCATCTCTTCTGTGCCTTCCACTCCCATGGCTTTGGCGATGTACATATATTTATCTCCCGTGGCGTCTGCATTGTATTCCATGACAGCCGGGAGAAGGATCGCATTGGCAACACCGTGGGGGGTGTCATAGACTGCTCCAAGAGAATGGGCCATTGAGTGTACAATGCCAAGTCCTACGTTGGAAAATCCCATACCTGCCACGTACTGTCCAAGGGCCATTCCCTCACGTCCCTCGTCTGTATTTTCCACTGCGCCTCTCAGGTGCTTTGCGATCAGCTCAATCGCTTTTAGGTGGAACATATCAGTCATTTCCCAGGCATCTTTTGTAGTGTATCCCTCTATGGCATGAGTCAGGGCATCCATTCCTGTGGCTGCTGTCAGCCCCTTCGGCATGGAGGACATCATGTCCGGATCGATCACAGCGATAACCGGAATATCATGTGTATCTACGCAGACGAACTTTCTCTTCTTTTCTACGTCGGTGATCACATAGTTGATGGTGACCTCTGCTGCAGTTCCCGCAGTCGTGGGGACAGCGATGATCGGCACCGAAGGATTCTTTGTAGGAGCCACACCTTCGAGGCTTCTGACATCTTCAAACTCCGGATTAGCAATGATGATTCCAATGGCCTTGGAGGTATCCATAGATGAACCACCGCCGATGGCGATCAGATAATCTGCTCCGGATGCCTTAAAAGCCTCAACCCCGGTCTGTACATTTTCGATCGTTGGATTCGGCTTGATATTGGAATAGACCTCATAGCCGTACCCTGCCTGATCAAGTACATCAGTCACCTTCTTTGTCACACCGAACTTTACAAGGTCCGGGTCAGAACAGATAAAAGCTTTCTGGAACCCTCTGGCCCCCACTTCTGCCGCAATCTCATTGATCGCGCCCTTTCCATGATAAGATGTTTCATTTAATACGATACGCTTTGCCATAGCAACCTCCTTAACATACCACTGGTCATTTGTCTCTTTAATGCCAGTTTAGCTTCCACGAGGCTGCCGGACAAGTGACAGATTCCGCAGAGTGTCAAAAATGTGACAGTCTCAAAAAAGTGTAACCTAAAGGTCCTTTAACAGCTTGGCTAGCTCCGGCGGCAGAGCTCGAATCAGAAGGTCTGCCATCTCCCCGGTGCTCCGTTTCATTCCCTGGGTGACCCACTGGACTGTCATATAAATGGAACCGCGGCAGTACATCTCAAGAAGAAACCGGATGTCTGGAGAGATTTCCTTTTGTATCTTCTTTTTTATAATGTCTGTATAAAACCGATAGATAAATTCATAGTCGTGCTGAAGCAGTGAATTGTGGTCCTCTGACTTGAAGGCCGCAGTAAAGAAATGCCGCTCTCCCTTGATGAACTCAAACTTTTTGATCAGCCCTTCCTTCAGAGTCAGGCTCACTCCCATCTGCTTGAACGACACAATGGCCAGCTTGTCAAAATACCAGTTCACCAAATCATATTTGTCTTTAAAATTCCTGTAAAATGTCTGTCTCGTAAGGCCGCACCGCTCCACAATCTGTTTTACCGTGATCCGGTCCACAGCTGTCTCTGCCATCAGATCTTTGACGGCTTCTGCCAGTTTATATTTTGTCCTCTCGGAAGCATCCATCTGAATTCACCTCTGTTCCTTTTCGTTTCTTTTATTATAACATGGCAGCTGCCCTGCCAGAAACCCTTGCCTTCAATATCACAAATGCCTGGATGAAAATAAGCTTAACTGGGCTTGCACACAGCTTTCCGTCTTTCGGTCATTTACTCTGTCGTATGCATCCAGCTCACTGCAAAGCAGAGATGCCCAGGGACTGTATTTATCCATTTTCTGCTTTACGTCCATTTCACTTTTGTTGGCATAACAATAGACACATCCGTTGGGGCAGGTGTCATAGGCCCCAATATCAATACTGGCAGCACATCCACACTCCGGTCTCTGGTTTTTATCTTTATCCACAGAAATGTCCATTCCTATGACCTTTTCCACAAGCCTGTAGTCCACACAGGAACCGGGACGGATTCCAAAGCGGGAAAGGTTGTACCTTTGGGTATACTTTTCCGCGCAGGTGACGATCTCCATACCGTGTTTTCGAGCCGCCTTTCCTGATGCCTCAGCGAAAGAAACAATCTCTTCTTCCGTTAGAGTTCTTACCCCCATATGCGCAAGCTTCTTTTGAATCTTCCGGTAAAGATCAAGAAAACTTATGACGACCCGGTCCGTATACCCTTCCAGAGCCGCCGCCATCTCTTCAAATTTATGGATATGCCATTCTAAAGAATACTGCTCACTAATCAAGACCGGATCGTAGCGCCAAATGTTTCGATCTTTTCCAATCTGCCGGGAGAGTTCTTGAAACAAAGGAATCATCCATTTCGTCTTATCCGGGATCCCCGGTTCCATTTCCACGCCGTATCCGTTTAGAGTAAACTGAAAATAAAATGGGTAATCCTTTAATTCTTTCAAGTGCTCCATAAAATTTCTAGGATTCTTAGTCCAAAAAACAATACAGTCCACGGTCTCCCTGTTCAATGCGATCCGGCTCACCTGTTTTGGGTTTACTGGATTTCTCACAAGCACAAATCCTTCCTTCAGCCGGTTTAAAAACCACTCCCCGTAAAATGCAGGGATATCTGTACGCCTGCTTACACTGAGAATCATGGAAGCCACCTCCTTTTAGGCATAGTATATCACGGTCTGGACAAGAACCTGACACATTAATGAAAAAATTAGAATTTCTATTGACACCCCTAACTGTAACTGTTATGATTACAATATAAACTGTAACTCAAATAAATACATATTTGACGGACAGAGGGGGATCAACATATGAATAGCGAATTTACAATAGCAGTCCATGCACTGGTTTTTTTAAACCATAAAAGAGAGAGCGTATCCAGCGACAAGCTGGCGGCCAATATCTGTACGAATCCGGCCAGAGTGCGCAAGATCATGGGAAAGCTGAAAAAGAACGGACTCATTTCTACCAAAGAAGGCGTGGTGGGAGGATATTTATTTGACCTGGATCCATCCAAAGTAACTTTGAAAGACATCAGCAGTGCTCTGGATGTACAGTTTGTTTCATCCTCATGGCGCAGCGGCGACAGCAACCTGCCCTGCCTGGTAGCTTCCGGCATGGCAGGCATCATGGATGACATTTACGGAAAACTAGATGATCTGTGCAGGGACTATTTAAAACAGGTAACCATCGAGACCATTGATCAGAAGATTTTTGGCCCATCCACAGTAAAGGAGAATAAAGTATGAAAAAATATGACGCAGTGATCATTGGTTTTGGAAAAGGCGGAAAGACATTGGCAGGAACATTGGCGGCCAGCGGAAAGAAAACAGCACTCATTGAGAAGGATAACAAAATGTACGGAGGAACCTGCATCAACGTGGGCTGTATCCCTTCTAAGTCTTTTGTAACAAGTGCAGCTTTTTCTGCCAAACTTGATTCTTCCTTTGAAGAAAAGGCAAAGCTTTATAAAGAAGCCGTGGCAAAGAAAACAAAACTTACGGATGCACTCAGGAATAAAAATTACCATAAGGTCGCTGACCTTGAAAATGCAGATGTCTATAACGGTGAGGCATCCTTTGTGGACAGCCGCCATGTAAAAGTAGTCCTGCAGGATGAGACGATAGAACTGGAGGCAGAACAGATCTTTATTAACACCGGGGCAAGTCCCTTTATTCCGCCGATCGAAGGCCTGTCTGACAGCAGCCATGTTTACATCAGCGAGACTATGCTCTCCCTGGATGAGCTGCCAAGACAGCTGGTCATCATCGGAGGCGGGTATATTGGCATGGAGTTTGCATCCATTTACCGGAATTTCGGTTCTGAAGTGACGGTCATCCAGGACGGCGGTGTGTTTCTTCCGAGAGAAGACCGGGATATTGCAGACGCTGTCGCTGCAAGCCTAAAAGAGCGCGGTGTAAAACTTCTGCTTTCTACTAAGATCAATTCAGTTCACGACAGCGACCAAAAGGCCGTTGTATCTGTGGAAACACCGGACGGTCCAAAGGAAATCTCAGCGGATGCTGTTTTAATCGCCACAGGCCGCCGTCCCAATGTAAAAGGCCTGAATCTGGACGCCGCAGGCGTTGAACTGACTCCAAGAAATGCAGTTAAAACAGATGAATTCCTACAGACAACAGCTCCAGGCATCTATGCCATGGGAGATGTAGTGGGTGGTCTTCAGTTTACTTATATATCATTGGATGATTTTCGTATCGTAAAATCACAGATCCTTGGCGACAAAGAACGCACCATTAATAACCGGGGTGCCGTGCCGTACAGCGTCTTTTTAGATCCACCATTTTCCAGAGTAGGCTTGAGTGAGACAGAAGCTGTACAGCAGGGTTATGAGATCAAAATTACAAAACTCCCTGCAGCCGCAATCCCGAAAGCCAATGTGCTCGGACAGACAACTGGGCTTCTGAAAGCTGTGATCGATGCCAAAACCAACCAGATTCTGGGCGCACATCTTTTCTGCGCCGAATCTCATGAAATGATTAACCTGATCAAGCTCGCCATGGATGCCCATCTTTCGTACACTGTACTGAGAGATACCATTTATACGCATCCGACCATGAGTGAGGCATTCAACGACTTATTTAATATCTAGGAGAATTTATGCAGTATTTGATTTCATTTTTAGAAGGAATCGTAACCTTCATTTCACCGTGTCTTCTGCCGATGCTCCCCATCTACATCTCGTATTTCGCAGGTGAGGCCACAGACCGGCCGAGACACAGGGCTCTTTCCAATGCCATAACATTTGTAGCCGGGTTTACCCTCGTATTCATCCTTCTGGGTGCCTTCGCAGGCACTCTTGGAAGTCTGCTGACCTCGCATAAAACCATTGTAAACATTGTTACTGGGCTGGTCGTGATTGTTTTTGGGCTGAATTTTATTGGAGTTTTTAACATAGGCTTGTTAAACAAGACAAAACGCAGCCAGATGGAAGTGAAAAAACATTCTCTTGCCTCATCGTTTTTATTCGGCATTGTGTTTTCCATCGGATGGACACCGTGTGTAGGTGCATTCCTGGGTTCCGCCCTGATGATGGCATCCCAGCAGGGTTCCGCGGCCAAGGGCATCCTTATGCTGTTCGTCTACTCTATGGGCCTCGGTATCCCGTTCATCATCAGCGCCGTTATCATTGAGCGTCTCATGACCGCCTTCGGGTGGATCAAAGCACACTACGGCATTATTACAAAAATATCCGGTATTCTGCTTATTATCGTGGGCTTCATGATGATGTTTGGAATGATGGACCGCTTTTTATCAATCTTGACATTTTAGGAGGAATCTATGAAACAAAGAACAAAACTGATCGGGATCATCGTCATACTTATCCTACTTTTAGCCGGAGCTTTTATCCTTTACCAGAACCTCAGCAAAAAATATACGGCAAATGTATCAACTGAGGAGACTTCTTCCGATGAAGATACCGAAAAACAAGAGGCTGTCACAGCGCCAGATTTCACTGCCGAAAATGCCAAGGGAAAATCCGTCAGCTTTTTTTCTCTGACTGGCAAGAAACCCATTGTCTTAAACTTCTGGGCCAGCTGGTGTCCTCCGTGCAAACAAGAGATGCCGGGCTTTGAGGCCATGTATAAGAAATATTCTGACAAAGTTGATTTTTTTATGGTAAACATGACAGACGGCGCAAGGGAAACCAAGAAAAAAGCTTCCTCCTTTATCAAAAACCAGGGATATACCTTCCCTGTTTACTATGATACCGAACAGGAAGCCGCCTATAACTATCAGGCCGAGTCCCTGCCCACAACTTATTTTGTCAACCGGGACGGAGAGATCGTCTCCGGGGCAAGAGGTGCCATGGAGGAAAGTACTTTGGAATCAGAGATTAAAAAACTGATTAAGGAATAATAAAAAGGAGAGAAGCTGCCCGTTGTCAGTTTCTCTCCTTTCCCTATTCTAAATAATTACCTTACAGCCCATGGCTTCTCCCAGCAGCTTGATCTCATCCAGGAAAATACAGTGTTTGATCTCTTTTTTCAACACCTGCTCCTGAAAATCCAGGAAATCAATCCAGCGTACAGACTCCACTTCCTCTTTCTGCAGACGGAATTCTCCTTCTGCAAGTTCCGTCTCATATACATAAATTGCACTCAGCTCATGGTTGTGAAATGGCCTTCCATGAAAAACATCCTTAACCACGGAATCCCTCATTCCTATGAGTTTAAGTTCTTCAGGCTCTGCCGTCACTCCCAACTCCTCGTAAAGTTCCCGCACCGCAGTGTCCAGATAATCATCTCCCGCAGCCATATGACCGGCAGAGGACACATCATAGTATCCCGGAAATGCATCTTTTTGGGCGCTGCGCTTCTGGAGCAGGACATCAAGGCCGTCCTTTTTCCGACGCACCAGCCAGATATGGGAAGTCCCATGCAGATCCCCGCTCCTGTGCACAATGGACCTCTCCTTGACCACTCCGGTTCTTTCCCCGTCTGAGGTGAGGATGTCAAAAAGCTCCATATCTTTGCCGTTTAAACATGCCTGCTTCAGCCGGTCCCCTTCATACACGAGCTTCAGGGAAAAGAAGGGTTCCTTCTCGGCCAGCAAATGAAAAAAGATCTTGTCACCTTCCCATAAGTTCAGGTTCATAATCTCCTTCTTATCCACCCATTCTAAAATACCTTCATTGCAAGAGATCATATCCCCTTCAAATCCATCGGCCGTAAACAGACTGATATATTCCATAGGCCAGTCATCGCAAAGAAAGGTAAGAATCCCCCTGAATTGAAAGGAGGTAAGCTTAAGTCCCGTTTCTTCCCTCACTTCTCTTAACAGACAGTCCTCAGGGCTCTCCCCATATTCAAAATGTCCGCCTACACCGATCCACTTGTCTTTGTTCACATCATGCTTTTTCACTGTCCGGTGCAGCATCAGATATTGATCATCCTGTTCTATATAACATAGTGTTGAAAATTTAATCTGGCTCATCTTTCATCCATCCTGTTTTAAATACTTAGATACAACGGAATTCCGCTCCGTTTCCTAATTCCCAGTAACCTGCTTTTCCTGTTCCCAGCTCAAAATGAAGCTTGGCGATACCCATATCGATCTCCTCAAAACCATTATTTACTTCCACGCAGGCTCTCAGCTTCCCATCCTGCCAAAGAAATTCTACGGGCTGTCTATTCATAGCGGAAGGCGCCTTTACCACAGCCTCCATTCCCTTCATGATCCAGTCTGGTACCTTCTCATCCGCTTTAAGCATCTGTTCTGCTTTTTTTCCCTTTTTCTTAACAAAGGATGAGATCATCTTTTCTTTGGTCCTTTTATCTGTTTCCACATATCCTATGGTGATGACCGCCTCCAGGCTCTCATCCCGCTCCAGACTGCATACACAGCTCTCCTTTTTGTATGTACCTCCGACCCAGCACGTCCCAAGACCGGCAGCC
>OAWB01000590.1_pt1 | contig 19627 bp, 14 predicted proteins | sample 1550621 | NCBI WGS metagenome assembly OAWB01 (sample SAMEA2580107, study PRJEB22360) | human gut metagenome | biome: human gut; feature: human-associated habitat; material: faeces | place: Denmark | collected 2008/2010
CAGTTTAAAAGTATTAATATAGATAATTTTTTTAACTATGTTGAAAAAGAAAATCTTTACAGTGAGGTTGGTGGAGGTACTTATTATTCTCCTGTAATTAAAGAAATTATCTCTAAAAAAATAGATAAGGAAAAAACTAATAATCCAGTATATGTAATTTTTATAACTGATGGAGATAACTTTGATAAGAAAGAAACTAAACAAGTAATTATAGAAGCATCTAATAAACCTATCTTTTGGCAGTTTGTAGGAATAGGAAGAGAAAAGTTTGAATTTTTAGAGAGTTTAGATACAATGACTGGGAGAGAAGTAGATAATGCTAATTTCTTTTCTGTAAACAATATTGAAGTGATAGAAGAAAGTGAATTATATGAAAAAGTGATGAAAGAATTGCCTATTTGGTTTAAAGAAATAGAAAAGAAAAGAATTTTATAAAATATATTGAGGAGATTATTTTTTATGAATGATGTGAGTTTAATTGGAAGATTAACAAGTCATCCAGAATTAAAATGTAAAGCAAATGGTAAATATGTTCTTTATTTTAATTTGGCTGTGGATAATATGAAAAGTACAGATTTTATACCAGTAGAAGTTCATGGGATATTAGTTGAGAAATATTCTACTGAATTAGAGAAGGGGCATAAAATAGCTTTAAGTGGGAAAATAAATAGTAAGAATTATGGTCCTAATAAAGAAAAAAGATATTTTAGTGTTTCTACTAGTTACATAGAATATTTAACAAGTAAAAGTGTAGAAAACAAGAGCAATTATAATGAACTAAAATATACTCCAAAGCCAATTACAGATGATGATGAAATACCATTTAAATTTTAAATGCCAGATGAAATATAAATAAAAAGATGTCCCCTGGGGACTTTTTTTAATTGGAGGAAAAGATATGAAAAGTGTTATCATAGCAGAGAAACCCAGTTTGGCACGTACAATAGTAGATGCAATAAAAGAAGATTTTAGTAAAAAGAATGGCTATTACGAAAATAATAAGTATATAGTTACATATGCTTTTGGACATCTATTTGAATTGCTAGATATAGAGGATTATCTAAATAGAGAAAAAACTTATTGGAACATTAATGATATACCTTTTGTTCCAAAAGAATTTAAATTTAAATTAAAATCTGATGATGGTGTTAAGAAACAATTTAACACAATAAAAGAACTTGTAAATAGATCAGATGTAAATGAAGTAATAAGTTGTGGTGATGCAGATAGAGAAGGGGAAGTCATAATAAGATTAATATTAAATGAAATAAAAGTAGATAAAAGAGTGAAGCGATTATGGCTACCAGCACAAACAGAGGATGATATATTAAAAGCATTAAGCGATTTAAAGGATATTAATAAATACGATAATTTATACTTAGAAGGGTTATTAAGAACACGTGTAGACTGGCTTTATGGTATAAATCTAACCAGACTTTTAACATTGAAAAAGGGTAAAAATTTACCAGTTGGGAGAGTAATAATTCCAATTGTAGATGTAATTTATAGAAGAGATTTAGAAATAGAGAAATTTGTTTCTAAAGATTATTTTCAACCTGAATTAATTATACTGAAAAATGGAGAGGAGATAAGATGTAATATAAATGAGTTGAAATTTGATTCAAAAAGAGATTGTGATTCAGAAGTAATTAAACAAAAGGAGTGTAATCTAGTAGTTGAAAATATAGAGATAAAAGAGGTTAAAAAGAGCCCTAAAAAATTATTTTCACTTGATAAACTTCAAAATAAATTATCAAAAGATTTAAAATTAAGTGCTGATGAATCTTTGAAGATTATACAAAAATTATATGAAAAAGGATATGTTACTTACCCTCGCACAAATACAGAGTATCTTGCTGAATCAGAAAAAGAAAGGATAAAAAAACTTATAAATATACATGATTCTGGAAGCAATATATTAGAGATGAAAGATAAAAAGAGTATATTTGATGATACGAAGATTGAAAGTCATAGTGCTATAATACCAACTGAAAAATTACTTAAAAAAGAAGATTTAGATAGTATTGAAACTAGTGTATACAACATTATAAAAAATAGGTTTATATGTAATTTTTTAAAAGAACAAACTGTTTTAGAAGAAACTGTTACAACTTTAAAATTTGGAAAATATGAAATAAAGTTTAAAGGAACAGTTATAAAAAAACTAGGATATTTAGCATATGAAAATGACTTGAAAGAAAAAGCAGTTACTAAATTTTCTAAAGGAGAAAAATTAGATTTTAATATAGAAACTGTAAGGAAAAAAACTCAACCACCTAGACATTTATCTCTTGAGGATTTAAATAATTATTTAAAGAATCCATTTAGAAATAATGAAATGACAGAAGATGAAGAATACAATTTAATGTTAAAAGGAGTTGAGATAGGTACTGTTGCTACTAGGGCAGAAATAATAAATAAGGCTAAAAGGTTGCAGTATATTGAAGAAAAACAAGGTATATTTTTTATAAAAGAGTTAGGGAAAATATTAATCAAATCTCTTGAAGATTTAAATATTAATATGGATAAAAATAAAACTGTTGAATTGTCTAAAATATTAAAACAGGTGTATAGAAGAGAAATAGAATCTGATAAAGCTATTAAAATATATTCAGACGATTTAGTTAATACAGTTAATAATAGTAAAGCTATTGAAGTAAAAAAAATAGATTCTAATGTGAAAGAAAAAGAAATTATAGGTATATGCCCCAAATGTAGGAAAAATATATTTGAAGGACCTAAAAATTTTTACTGTGAAGGTTATAAAGATACAAACAAATGTACTTTTTATATATCTAAAGAAGATAAATTTTTTCAAAATAGAGGAAAAAAACTAACAAAATCAATGGTTAAGAATCTATTAAAAGATGGACATGTAAAAGTTAAAGGATTTAAGAAAAAAGATGGTTCTGGTTCTTATGATGCAATAGTAAATATGGACATAAAAGAAAAATGGGTCAATTTTAGTTTGCAATTTGAAAATAAAAAAATTAAAAGATAAAACATAGAAAGGTAAAAGTTTGAATGGATAAAATAAAGAAAAAGATAGATAAAATAATAAAAAGTTCTATTAAAATTTTTAATTTTTTAGAGAAGAAAATACAAAGAATAAATGAAAATAGAACAATATCTAATAAATCAATTACTTATTATGCGTTAACAATTGCTATTGTATTTGGATTTGGTTTTTTCTTTAATTCAAATGCACTTTTAAATAAAGAAAAAGATATGAGGTCAACTCCACTTTATGAAAAACAAGTAATAGGAGGAATGAGTATTGAAATTAGAGATAGAAAATATAATCCTGCCACATCACAAGTTCAGTTTTTAATTTATGTAGATAATGATAACAATTTTGAAACTAAGAAAATGAGTTTTGAACTTAGAGAACAAAATAATCCAGCTGAATTAATTGACTTAAAAGCAAGACAAATTGATGCAAATAATTATGTAATCATTTCAAATGTTCCTCGAAAATGGACTGTTTTATCTTTAGGAGTAGGTGAAAAAGTTGTATCTGGTGATAAATATACAATTATGAATAAAATAAAAATATATTCTGATATTAGAGGAACTGAAAAATCATATGGACTTAAAGAAAAGAATACAAATGAATATCTAGGAGATGCAATTGATAAAGAAATTATTGTTGTTCAGAGCAAAATAAAAGACATAGAGAAAGATTATCTTAGTGAAGAAAATGAAATAAAAAGAATAGAAAATGATATAAAAAGTTTAGAAGAAAGTAGAAAATATCAAACTGAAAGTGAGTTGGAAAATTCAAATTCAGAAATAAATAGTTTGAAAAATTCTATAATAATTTGTAAAGATAAAATGAATGACTATGATAAACAAATAAATGAACTTAAACAAAAAGTCAAGAAACTTGAACAGAAAAAAGTTGATTTTTTGAATTAAAAATCATGGAAATTTACTGGAAGAAATATGGAAGAAACATGGAAAAATAAAAGTTTTGATGCCCCCAAGATTTTACTAGGCTTTGCCTAGTCCCCCATGCTTTTTGGGGGCAAAAATCCCTTATGCTCTTTTTTTGAGGAACGAAAAAAAACTACCAATTGTTATGAAGTTAATTTTTATTAGGAGGAATAAAAATTGAAGCCTTTAAAAAGTTTAAAAATAAGAGATGTACCAGAAGAAACAATTATAAAATTAGATGAAATTTCACGTAAACAAAATTTATCAAGAGAAGAATTTCTAAGAAGAAACTTAAAAACAATAGCTGTGGCAGATGAAATATATGAAGTAGAATCGAAATATAAATTGCTAATAGATAAAGTGTTAGGTATTTTAAATCTAAACACTATTGTATTAAAAAAATTTATGGATGAAAATTTAATTACTTTTGAAGATATAGATAAAAATGGAGAGCAACTTTTGAAAGAAATGAGTGAGATTTTCTTTTAGAAAAAGAAAATGTTGAATATATAAAAAAATTAAAAGAAGAAAAATTTCATACAGAAAGTCTGGCAATAAATCATATTATTAAAGAGCATAGAGAGAAAGAAACTAATGATACACAAATGATTATTAGTATTATGATAGAAGAAGTATTTAATAGATTAAATCCTGAACTAAAAAAATATAATACTAAATTAAATGCTACAGATAAAAATGTTCAAATAATATTAGAATTAATTAATGGAATTTTAGTTGAAAATAATTTAGATGACATTGCAATGACTGATGAATTAGAATCAAGTTCGTTGTTAAAAGCGAGAAAAACAGTTACAAAAAAGATAGAAAAAAGTAAATATAGTAAAGGTAAAGCATTATACTAATGACTTCTCCTGGAGTAGTACATATATCTCGCTTTGTAACATCTACTAATAATGCTTTTAAAAATTATATAGATTATTTGGATAGAAAAGAAGCTACAAGAAATGATGCTTTTAATAGATATTCTTTATATAATGACTATATGGGTAATCCAATTAAAACTACAGGTTTATTCACTAAAGAAAAAGATGTTTTATTAGATATTGAAAAAGAAAAGATAAAAGAATTATTTGTTATGGCACAACAAAAAGGAAGTATAATGTGGCAAGATGTTTTTAGTTTTGATAATAAATGGTTAGAAAAACAAGGACTTTATCATTCTGGAAGCAAATCTCTTGATGAAGAAAAGTTAAAACATGCAGTTAGAGAATCTATGAATGAATTATTTGAAAAAGATAATTTAAAAGGAAGTGGCATATGGAGTGCTGCAATTCATTACAACACAGATAATATTCATATTCATGTTGCAACATGTGAACCTAATCCAACTAAAAAAAGAGGTAAAAGAAAACCTAAAATAATGTATAATATGAAAAGTAAGTTTGTAAATTCATTGTTTGATGCAGAAAAAGATTATGAAAAAATAAATGAAATAATAAGAGAAAATTTAATAAAATCAAAACAAAAATTTTCGTCAACATCAGACTACGAAATGAAAAAAATGTTTAAAAAGGTTATAACAAATCTTCCTGCTGATAAAAGGCAATGGCACTATAATTATAACACTATGAAAAATTCAAGAGTATATTTAGATAAAATGACAGCGTATTATATAAATACATATAAGAAAAAAGAGTACAATGAATTGCTAAAAAAATTAGATAAACAAGAAGAAGTTTTAAAAACAATTTATGGAGTAGGAAAATTTGAAAAATATAAAGATTATAAAGCAAATAAAATAAAAGATTTACAGACAAGAATGGGCAACACAATTCTCAAAGAAGTTAAAGTCTTCATTAAAGAAAAAGAAAACAGAGCTGATTACTGTAAATCTAGTACAAGAAATAAAACTATGAATATTCATATAAGTCGTAGGGATATAGACAGATTAAGTAAAGCATTAAGCGACGAATCAAGTCATTGGAAAAATATGAACTATTATGAAAAACTAGAAAAAGAAATAGAGTATAATAATCAAAGATAAAATATAAAAGGAGTGGTTTTAATGGATTTTATAATGTCAAATAACAACAAAGGGATAGTTACTAATGTACATGGAGATGTTTTAACTATAGAAGATATAGAAAGTAATGATGTTACAGAAATAATTATGAAAAGAGGATTTGTTGAAGAAAGTGAAATAGAAATTGGTTGCTTAGTGGAATATGATAAATATAAAAAGATAGTAATACAAGAAGATATAAACTAGAAGAAGATGTCCCCAGGGGACATCTTTTTAATTGTAAAAGGAGTATGTATATGCTTTTAAAAAAACATATATTTAAAGTTAAACTTGTAATGCTGAGTCTATTTTTTCTATTTATATGTACAGTTAAAATAGAAGCATATAGGGATAATGAGATAGATAATTTAAAACCTCATTATAATCAGATTGAGGAATTAGAATATAATTATGAGTCAATGATTGAGGTTGATTCTGATAATAATGAGAAAGTATTAAAACTTTATAAATATATGAGTTTAATACCCAATAATGTTATAAATGAATTTGCAGAGACTGGAGGAAAAATTGTTTTAACACATGAATCTCTACAAGATAGATTTATTAGTGAATATGCATTAGCAGGAGTTTATTTTGATAAAACTATTTATTTAAGTGATAAAGAAAATTGGTCTGAACAATCTTTGATACATGAGATGGGTCATTTTATTAGTGACTTATATAATGATACAAGTGATAGTATTTTTTTAGATATATATGCAAATGAAAAAAACTATTTAAAGTTAAATTCAGATAAAGATATAGACTATTATATAAAAAATCCTGATGAATATTTTGCACAATGTTTTGAAGAGTTCATAATAAATCCTGATAGATTATTAAAAAATAATTTGAGAACATATAAATATATTAGATTTTGTATAAATAGAGTTTAGTAGTTTCAAAAAGATGTCCCCAGGGGACTTTTTTAGGATGTGATTTTATAGAAATAGATGAAAAACTAGTAATTAAAGATTTTAATAAAGGGTTAAGTATCTTAGAGGATATATGTACTTTAAATGAATTAAATAGAGTTGATTTTGAAAAAAAATTAAATGAAGTATTTGATATTTGTAATACATTAGAAGTTCTTAGTGTATTTATTTGTGATGCAAGTGAAGAAATAAAAAAAGCATTTTGTGGTTTAATATGTGTCACAAAAGCAATAAAAAACAACAAAGATGATTTTTATAAGAATGATACTTTTAGAAAAAGACAATTAATATTTTTAAAAAATAATGAGGTGAATAAAATTGAAAAAATATAATGAAAAAGACATAGAAAAATTAAAAGCTAAAATAGATGGTCATTTAAAATTAGTTGATAAAAAATTAGAACTACATCTTAACACAAAAGAAGAAGTGGAAAATTATCTTAAATTTATGGCAAAATTTTATGATTATTCAAATGGTAATAGAATTTTAATTGAAAATCAATTTAGGGGTGCAGAAGCAGTAGGTTCATTTAAATTCTGGAAGGAAAAAGGGTTTGCTGTAAAGCGAGGAGAAAAAGGTGCAAAAATTCTTGTACCTTGCTTTGGTAAATATTTGATGTATGAAAATGGAGAAACAAAAAATCTAAAGTATGCATCAAAAGAAGAGTTAGAAAAAGTTAAAAGAGGTGAAATAAAAACAAAGAAAAAACTGTGTTATTATATGGAGGGAAATGTATTTGATATAAGTCAAACTACTGCTAAAGCCAGTGATTTGCCAAAGATTTTTCCTAATAGATGGTTAGAGGGAGATATAAGTAACTATAGTCTAATGTATAAAGCTATGGAGAATATAGCTGAGAAAATAGGTGCTAAAATTGTAGAGCCATATAGAGAGCTTGGAGTAGCAAAAGGTGTTACATATGGAAATAAAGAAATTGCACTAAATCCTAGAAATTCTGAACTTCAAAATGTAAAAACTTTACTCCATGAACTTGCACATGCAAAACTTCATGGAGGTAAAAAACATGAGAACTACACAACAGAAGAAAGAGAATTTCAAGCTGAAATGGTAGCATATACAACATGTACTTATCTAGGAATAGATACAAGTAAATACTCATTAAGTTATATAAAACATTGGACTAAAGATACTGATATACGTCATAAAAAGGATTTGCTTAAAGAGGTGTCTGATACTGTTAAAGAATATATAGAAATACTTGAATTGACTTTAGAAAAAGAACGAGCACTTACTAAAGCTAATAATAAGGATAAGGAATTAGACAATAATAAGGAAAAAGAAAGTAATATAAAAGATGAAGGATTAAAACTGGAAAATACATATGTAAAGTTTACTAGTAGCACTGCTAAAGAAATTGAAAAAGGTGATAGTTGGGAATTTAATATAGCAAATGAACTTATTGAAATGATGGAGAAGAAATGCAGTATAGATGAAAGTAAACATGAAATTAAAATTAAAATTTATAAAAATGAGAAATGTACACAGTTACTTTCTTCAGAGTTAAAATTTAATATAGGAGATGGGAAAGCAAAAGATTTAGATGAGCGTATATCAGCAGCAGTAAAAAATGGTGAAATGAATATAAAAGAAAGTTCTTTAAAAGAAAATATTTTAAATAAATTTAATTCTACACTTAAGGATAGACAATCAAAAGAAAGATTGGATAGATGTATGTAAAATGTCCCCAGGGGACTTTTTTTATGGGAGGGAAAATAATGAAAATAAAATTTTCAGATGAAAACTTGAAACAAAAAATGTTGTTACAGGAGTTACAGAACAGTTATGAAGTAAGAAAATTGAATCATATTACTATTAATAAAACAAATAGTAAAGAAGAAAAAGGCGACCTTAAAAGTCGTTTTTTTAATGGAAAGATAGATAAAAATGAAAAAAAGATAATTGATTGCTTTGTGTAAAGTTTAGTGATTTCAAGTGTTATGTATCTAATATTTATGGTCCTGTTAAAAAAATAGATAAAAAATATATAGTCCCTTTTTAGGGACTATTTTTTATAGAAAAATGAGAGGATGGTGTCTATGTATAACAAGAAGATAATTTCTATATTATTATCTACAGTAATTGCAAGTTCAACTAGTTTAGGTATTACACCTAGTAATATAAACGTTTTTGCTAATAAAACAACTTATAAGAATAACTTACAAAGTGAAAATGAAAATATTTCACTTCATATGGGAGAATATAAAGATGATAATGGAATATTAAGTTTTCAAGGTGCAGAAGGTAAACTTAAAGAAGCAACTTATTTAAGATTTGACTTCAATAGAAATGCGTATAATGATGTGACTGTCTTGTATACATTAAACTCACAAGAAGAAAGCATTACTGGTAAAAATATAAAAATACCTATAAAGAATCAAACAGAATTAGATGAAGTATTAAAAAGTTTAAAAATAAATACAAATGGTAATAAAAAATTAGGCTTTAATGTTTTATTAGGAGGATTACCCATCTTTAAAAGTGTAGAAGGTAAACCATCTCGTTTATATAAGCCAGAGAGAGCTATTGATGGAAATAACGATACTTTTTATGGAGCTATAAATCAAAATGATAGCACATTTACTATTTTGTTTGAAGAAAAAACATATATAGAAAATGTACTTATAAAAGCAAATAAAAATTTTACAATAGAAGGTTTAAAAGATAATGTTTGGAAAACTATAGGAGATAGTACAACTGATTCAATAGAAATAAATGGGAAGAAAAAAATAAATGTAGAAAAAGATATATATGATGGAATAATTATAAAACAAAAACATTCTGGCGTAGACTCTTGTACAATTAATGAAATTGAATTTAACAATGGAAGTGTAGAAGAAAAAATAAATTATAACTCAAATGTATGTAGTTTAGATTTAGGAAATAAAGTTGTTAATGAAGATGGAAGTATATCATTTAAAGACTTTAATGCTAAAGGAAATGAAGTTAAACTTTTAATAAGTTTTGAAAAGAATAGTGATAAAAATAAAATATCTTATATGCAAAATAAACAAGCTGTTGAGAAAAAAGGGGACTGTGAAATAGATGTAAATAATGAAACTGAGTTAAATGAAATACTAGAAAGTATTAAAATTTACTATGATAATAAGACTGAAAATAGTGCGAGTATTTCATTAATAACAAACAATAATAATTCTATAGAAAATGTACCAAAAGGAATTATAGCAGAAGGTGGAGCATCTGATAGTGTACACACAGCAGAAAATGTATTTTCTGGTAGTAATAGTTTTTTTATAAGTAATTCAAGCAATACTTTAACATTAAAAAATACAAAAGATATTTATCTAAACGGAGTAGCGTTTTTGAATGGAAATTCTCAAACTATTATAAAAGGATTGAAAAATGGTAAGTGGTCAGATATAGGAACACATAGCTCTAATGATTTTGAAATGATAAATTTAAATTCTGGTTACTATGATGAAGTAAAGTTTACTAGTAGTTCTACACTGGATATTAGAAATTTATATTTAAGATATAGTGATATAAAAGAAAATATTAAGTTAGATATAAAAGAAGAAGTAGCAGACAAAATAGATTTGGGTAAAATAGAATATTCTAATGGAAAAATAACATTTAAAGGTGCAACAGGTAGGATTCAAGATAAGGCTAATATTGGTATTTCATCAAAAACTAATGTAGAGATTAATTATATTTTAAATGGTGAAGAAATAACAAAAGATGGAAAAGAGATAATTGTTGAAGATTTGACTCAGGAAACTTTAGATGAATTTTTAAGTAATTTTTCTATAAGTTACAATGAATATGAAGGTTGTGAGCTAGATATTAGTTTATTAGGTAATTCAAGTACAATAATACAAACACAAAATTATACTATACCTCAAATTCAAGGTGATTTAGAACTAAAGCTAGGTAATTATGAAAATGACGGAAACGGAAATGTAGTATTTCCAAATGCTAAAGGCTTACTATATAGAAAAGGTAATTTAAATATAAACTTTGAAACAGGTTTTAGTGATGATATAGAAATAAAATATAAATTAAAAAATATTGAATACACTAAAAAAGAAAACAATTTGTCTATACAAATTTCTGAACAGGCTGAATTAGATGAAGTTCTAAAGACACTAAAAATTAGATGTGACAGTAATTTAGAATATAATTTAAATGTTACTTTAGCAGAAGAGAGATATATTCCTTTGGGAACTACATCAGATAAACCAGAAGCTTTAACTGGAGGTTGGTATTCTGGAAGGAGTAGTACTGCAACAATAAATTTTAAGTCTCCTTTAAAAATGAGTACTGTAAGTCTAACAAAAACGAGTGGAGTAGATAACTGTTTTTATATAAAAGGATTAAAAAATGGAATATGGAAAGAAATAGGGCGTTTTACAACTGTCTATCCAAATTATGATTATTTAAAAACAAGAGAAATTGATGTACAAAGAGATTCTTATGATGCAATTTCTATAACTTATACAGTTGCAAATGGTTGGGGAAGTTCAAATGTTAGTAAACTTGGATTTTTAGATAAAGTTTCAAGTGATATTAAAATAAAGCCAGATATAAATTTAAAGGTTACTTTAGAAGATAACTTAGAAAAGGCAAATTTGAAGTGGAATAGTGATTTAGAAGCATATGCATACAACATTTATGTTAAGAAAAAAGAAGATGCTAATTGGTATTTATGTAAGAGTGTAACATCAAATATTAATGAAACAGATGATTATAACATAAATGATTTAGCAGCTCCTTCAATTCCAAAATATGAAATACAATTAGATGGATTAAAAAAAGGAATACAATTAGAGTCAGATGATTTAGGAACAGAATACTCATATTATGTAAATGCAATTGATAAAAATGGAAATAAAATAGGGACATCTAATGTTGAGAACGTAAATGTACAAAGTGATTTTAAAGAGTTTATTTATGAAGTAAATAATAATGCTACAACACCAATTGAATTAAAAAATAAAAGTAATGGTTTTATACCAATTGGAGAATTAATTGATAAGAATTATCTACATGTTGCTTCTGTAGATAATATAGGTAATATTAGTGATATAAAAACAATTCCGATATTAGGTTTGTTTGTAGATGGACCACCTATTATAAATGTACCTGGAGACTGCTCTTTAAAAGCAAACAGTAAAATAGATATAAATGAAGGAGTGTCTGCTATTGATGAAATAGATGGAGACTTAACAAGTAAAATTAATACTAAAATTATATCTCCTAAAGGAGACGTCGTATATGACATAGATACAAATATTTTAGGAAACTGGATTATAGAATATAAGGTAACTGACAGCAAGGGGCAAACTACAGAACATATTAGAAAAATAAATGTAATAAAAAATATAAACTTAAAACTTAATATTGGGAAACTATTGACAACAAGTAAGTTTACACAATTTCCAAATGCTAAAATAGAATTTAAAGAAGATGAAAAGGTAAATGGAATTAAGATGTATTTTAGTAATGAGTTTAATGATTCTATGAAAGTTCATTATACATTAAATGGAATTGAAAAAATAACAACTGATAGAAGTATAGTTATAGATGATGAATTAACTATTAAAGATGCTGAAAATTTAATTAAATCAATAAAAATTGAACATGATAATAGTAAGAAATTCAACTTTAATATAGTTTTAAGTAGTAATGATGCTGAAAGTATAATTTATAATTATGAAAATAATCATTATTATAAATTTATTTATTCAAATGGAATTAGTTTAGAAGATGCTAAAAAAGAAGCAAGTAAACAAGAGTTTTTAGGTAGTAAAGGTTATTTAGTAAAAATAGATTCAGAAAGCGAAAAAGAAGTTTTAAGTATGTTAACAAATCAATCCTTTTGGAATGAAGCATCAACAGATAATAAAGAAAAAAATGGTTTTGTAGTAGAGTTTGGGCTGGAAGATAAACTTCCTTCTCCAGATACAATAAATATTTTTGATTATGAAAGCATTATAAATATTGAACCTTTTGAATCTAAACAAGATATAGTACTTAATACTTTAGTGGATAAAAAAGAAAATAAAGTAATACTTGACTGGAATGATGTTGAGGATGTAGATTACTATAAAGTATATCAAAAGAAAAATGGAATGGGTGATTTTGAAGCAATGTCATCTAATAATTATGCAAAAGGTAAAAAAGTAAAGGTTTTAAATATATATCCAACTAGTTCCGTTAAAGATACCTTTAAAAACTGGGTAACCGAATCTGGTCAAGAATTAATTGATGTAGACACTGTAAGTAATGGTGATTTCAATAATAATCCAGATTTTTACTTAAAAGATGAAAGTGGAGAATATAAATATGATGTGGTTGCTTGTGGATTTGCTAATATAACTACAACTACTTCACTTCCAGAAAAATCTGTACTAGCTATAAATGATGCTAAGAAAAATAATGTTGGAGTGCTACTTGGACACCATTATATTGGAGAAAGCATAGGTAATTTTCCAAAATACAGCGAAGAGTATTTTATGAATAAATACAAAAATACGGATGAGGTTTGTAGTCATGAGGTGGAACTTGATAAATCTCATGAAGCACTTAATTATCCAAATGAACTGGGAAAAGTAGGAGATGTTCTAAAGATACCACATACTCATAGTAATTATAATGCTTTTCCTTTTGAAGATGACATTGTAATAAAATTTCATAATCCAAAAAGACATGCATATCCTTATAATTGCAATAAAAGTTATGAGGGATATTCAGGAGAGATAAATGGAAAAAATGTATCTCAAAATGCTTATTTAAGTATACATGAAAACACAGCACAAATCCAGACAGGACATAGTGGAACAAACATTACAACTGATGAAAAAAATATGTTAGCAAACACAGTCTTTTATTTAGCACAAAAATTGGATGAAAGCTATCTTGAAGATATAAATGGAAAAGATACCAATGAACCAACAGCTCCTACACATAAGTTATACCAAATAGGGATAAAACAAGGATTAAAGTTTGATTCAGAAGATACTGGTTCAAAAATTGAATATTATGTAGAAGGTGTTTCTAAATATGGTGATGTAACACATACTTCAAACAAAAAAATGGTTGAAATAAAGTCTGGTCTTGAAGGTTTTAGTTATGAAGTAAGTAACAATCCTACTCCATCATCAAGTCTAGGAGACAACATAAATAGTACAGATGGTTTTATTTCTGCAAAAGAATTAGCAAGTAAAAGATATGTACATATAATTTCTATGGATAAAGCAGGAAATAAGAGCCAAATAGTTTCATTACCAATAACAGGATTATTTATAGACAATCCACCAGTTTTAGATGTAGGTGGAAACATATCGGTTTCACAAAACGAAGAATATGATGTTATGAAAAATATCTCAGCAGAAGATGATTATGATGGAGATTTAACTAAAGATATAAAAGTGAGTATTAAAAATCCAAATGGTGAAATAGCTAATAAATTTGATACAAGTGTTTTGGGGAAATGGACAATAGAATATAGTGTTAAAGATAGTAAAGAGCAAGAAAGCAGGGAAGAAAAGACAATAACAGTAAAAGAAAATTTAGATTATTTAAATGTAAATTTAGGAGAGCCTAATAAAACAAGATTTTGTACAGAATTTCCTAATGCATCAATTATAAACAATAGTGATAAAAAAATAAATGGAATTAAACTGTACATTACTTCTGGGTACAATGAAAGTATAGTAATAAATTACACTGACAAAGGAATTAAAAAGTCTTTTAAGGGTCAACAAATAATATTAGATGATAGTTATACAACAGAAGAAGCTAATAGTCTAGTAAAGTCATTAAAAATAGAACATGATAATACAACTGATTTTGATTTTAATATAAGACTTGGAAATTCATTAGCAGAGGATATAGTATATAATTCTCAAAATAAACATTATTATAAGTTTGTAAATGCGTCAGGAATAACATGGGAAGACGCAAGAAAAGAAGCTGAAAAACAAGAATTAGAAGGTGTTAAAGGGCATTTACTTACTATAGAATCATCTGAGGAACAATCTATAATAAATAGTATGTCACCTCAATCTATATGGATTAACTTAAAAAGGCTAGATGGAAAATGGGTATCTGTAATTGAAGATGAGACAAAAGAAGCAACTTATTTTAATTGGATTGATGGAGAACCTAATAATCAAAATGGAATTGGTGTACAAGAAGATTACGTTCAAAGTATAAAGGAGAATAATGGAAAATGGAACGATATTCCAAATGATACTAAATTACCAGGATTGCTTCCAAAATTTAAAATAAATGGATATGTAGTTGAATTTGATGTGAATAAAGAGATTTCTAATCTAAACACTTATGAAGATACTGCACATATCAAAAAAATGATTTCAAATCAAGATATTGTTTTAAATACTGTAAATGATGATGAAAATAATTATGTTAAATTAAATTGGAACAAATATAAAAATGCAGAGTATTATAAAGTTTTTAGAAGAGAATTAAATAGTGATTCAGATGAATTTGAAACTATCTTAGAAAATACAAAAGAAAATTGTATTAATGATATGGATGGAAAAGATATAACACCTCCAATATATGATTTTTCTTTAATATTTGATAAAGAGATGAACTCAAAATTAGAATTTCATGCAGAAGAGGTTGGAACAACCTATGAATATAAAATAGAAAGTTATGATAAAGACAATTATCAAACTGCGTATTCAAACACTTCTAAATCTACAGTTACATCTAAGTTCAAAGGATATAGCTATGTTGTTGATGAAAAACCAGATACAGAGCTTGATAATACCATTAATAATATAAATGGAAAATTTTCTTTTGAAAATGTAACTTATAACACATATCTTCATATAAAAGCAATAGATGAACAAGGTAATGCTACAAAAACAAAGCATATTAAACTTGCTGATGAAACACATAACAATGAGCCTAGAATAACTGTAAAAGGAAAAAATAGAGTTATTAAAGTAGGAGAAAAATTTGATAAATTAGATGGTGTAAAAGCATATGATTTTGAAGATGGGGATTTGACAGATAGATTAGTTGTCGAAGGCGAAATTAATAATCAGGTAAAAGGTGTGTATGAAGTTAAGTATAGTGTTGAAGATAGCAAAAGATTAAGGTCAGAAGTAATTGTAAAAGTTCATGTTACAGGTGATATGAACTTAAACATAGAAGATCAAGAAAAAGATGAACTATTAATTAGTTGGAATAAAGTAAAAAATGCTGTTAAATATAAACTATACAGAACAGATGTAAATGGATATGATTTTGAAGAAAAAGGAGTTTTCACTGATACAACATTTATAGATAAGTCAGCTAATGATGTAAGTTCTCCAGTAATAACTTATCTAAATGAAGTAATTATAGATGAAGAAACAAGTAAAATTGGCAGACTTACTATTTTAAGTAAAAATATAATAAAATTAGCAGACAAAGAAATCAATAAAGATTCAGAACAAAATACTGAATTAAAATTATTAGCAAGAGATTTAGCATCAACATATAGATACTTCGTTGAAGCAATAGATATAAATGGTAATGTTGTAAACTCCAGTGAAATTAAAAATGGTTCTGTTTCAGTTGGACTAGCAGGGTTTAATTACATAATAGATGATAAAGAAGATACAGAAGCAGACAATTTTGTAAATGCAAAAAATGTACTTGATATAGATATATCTAATAGTAAATTTAAGTTTCTACATGTGAGAGCTATTGACCTAAATGGAAATGTAAGTCAAACTGCACATCACTTAATAAGTGGAAAATATGATACTAACCATATTCCTGTTATAAGAGGTTTAAATACGATAAGAGTTAAAGAAGGAGATAAATTTGACCAACTTAAAGGAGTGAGTGCATATGACACAGAAGATGGAGATTTAACATCTAAAATAGAGGTTGAGGGAAAAGTAGATTCAAATGTAAATGGAAAATATATATTAACATATAAAGTTGAAGATTCACAAGGAAACAAAAGAGAAGTGAAAAGAAATATAATTGTATATGCAGATATGGAAATTAAAGTAACACCAGACTTTGAAGAAAATAATTTAGTTATATCTTGGGAAGAGAATCCTTTAAAAGATAAAGTATTTTATGAAGTTAGAAAATATGATTATGAAATTGGAAACTATAAAACTATTGGATATACAGAAGATTTAAGTTTCGTGGATAAAAATGCAAAAGACATTTATGGTTCTAAAATAAATAATATACATGGAAGTGATATGGATACAGATGAATTAGAGGATAAAATTATACTTGATATAGATGCTAAAGATATAGGAGCTTCTGAAAAGTATCAAGTTAGGACTAGATTAAAAGAAGATAATTTAATTCTTAGAGATATGACAAATGAAGAAGGAGTAGAATGGGGAGTTGGAGGAAATCTGAGTGGAGTTGTTAAATCTTTTAAATGGAAATTAAGCAATAAAAGAGAAGATAATTTAGAAAGTGGCATGATAACTACATCTATATCTCCTAATAAAGTAGAATTTGAACACAAAGGATACAAATATATTCATATTATGCCAATTGATTCCTACGATAATCAAGGAGATATTATCCATTATGAAATTGGTAAACCACCTGTTGAAGAAGTAATTGAGCCACCTATCATAGAAATAAATGGAGTTCCAGTTATAAATGGAGTAAGTACAGCTACAATAAAAATTGGTGATGAATTTAAAATAATGGAAGGTGTTACTGCAAAAGACTACAGAGGTCAAGATTTAACTAATTTTATCAAGGTAAAAGGATTTGTAAATAGATATGAAAAAGGAGAATATAACTTAACTTATTCAGTAATTGATTTCAAAGGTCAAGAGACTTCAAGAACATGTAAGGTAATAGTTATAGACTATAGTGAGCAATTACCAGATTCCAAACCAGATAAAATAAATAGTTCTCCAGAAGTTAATTTTTGGAATGAAGATTATATTTATGTAGGAGAAAAATATGGAGAAGATAGAATATTAAACGGAATAAGAGTAATTGATGAAGAAGATGGAGATATAACATATAAAGTAACTTATGAGACTGATTTAAACATAAATGAAGTTGGAACATATGCAATACTTTATAGTGTAAGTGATGATGATGGTAACAAAGTAAAATTTACTAGAGTAGTGTATGTAATACCAAAAGGAGAATATAAGCCAGATTTAGGAAATAATGAAAACTGGAAAAATGGAAGATGGGCAAGAATAAAAACATATAATAAGTATCTAAACGTAGGAGACACATTTAATATAAAAAGTGGAGTATACGCCTATGATGATGTTGATGGGGATATAACATCACAAATAAAAGCATCTGGTATCGTTAATACAATAAAAGAAGGTGCATATAATGTAACATATAAAGTGACAAACTCAGATGGTAATACAACTGTAGCAGGAGCAACAATATTTGTAAAAGATGGTGGATGGGACAACAATAATGGTGAGAAACCTAATCCAAATCCAGATTGGGGAAACAATGATAATGATGATTCGCATAATAATCATATTCCAAATAGACCAAACCAGCCAGAACAAGATGAAGATGACATAAATGGTGATAAGCTTCCTGGTGTAGATGACAATACTGACAAAGATAAAAATGATAATATATTTATTGATAAAGATGGAAATAAAACATATCCAGATGGAACAATTGAAAAACCAAATGGAACAGAAGTTAAACCAAATGAAGAAGGTGAAAAACCAACTATTGATGATGATGGAAATATAATTGTTCCACCAGATGGTGTCATAGTAAAACCAGATGGAACTGTTGTAATACCACCAAATGGAGCAATTATAAAACCAGATGGAACTATTGTTATGAATGAAGAAGATAAAAATAAAGAAGAAAATAAACAGGAGGAAGAAAACAAGCATACTAATAAAGAAAATGAAGTTGATAAACACAATGTGATAAATATAAAAAATGAAAAGGATAAAAAAGAAGAACAAAAATCTGGGCAAAATATTAACCCCGAGACAGGAGATAAAGGAATAATAGCTTCCATTGCCATTTTTACTACTTCTCTAGTAGGATATTTATTCTTAAATAGAAAGAAAAATAAATAACATTATAAATTTTTTTAGTTTAAAAATAAAAAAAGATGTCCCCAGGGGACATCTTTTTTATTGTTTATGTTTTTTTATCCAATCAAGAATATATGTTTCATCAGCAACATTAGAAGCAACTTCCAATCCTAATTTAACAAGTTCACTTTGAGAATATTCTATTGAAATTTTATTTAATTTGCATAATAAAAGCATTGTAGAAATACCAATTCTTTTATTTCCGTCAATGAAACAATGGTTACTTATTAAACTATGTGTCGTAACTGATATTTTTTCTTCAATTGTTTTATATAAGTCAACTCCAGAAAAAGTTACATTTGCTCTATTAAGAGCACTATCTAATAATTTTATATCTTTGACACCTTGAAAACCACCACTTTTAGTTATTATTTTTTGATGATATTTTAAAATCTCATCTAATGATAGTGAAATATACATTATTCAGCCAACTTTCTTAGAGCTTCAATATTATCATCTATTGTATCATCCATTATTTTATCAAGATTTTTTTTTGCATTAAAATTTAAAAGTTCTTTTATTACTTCTTCCTTTTCATTTTCATCCAAATTATAAAATTCATTTATAATATTTTTTGCTGTAGCCATAGCTATCACTCCTTTTTATATCTTTATTTTATTATATCATAATTACATCATTTAAGATTT
>OAWB01000598.1_pt1 | contig 19420 bp, 14 predicted proteins | sample 1550621 | NCBI WGS metagenome assembly OAWB01 (sample SAMEA2580107, study PRJEB22360) | human gut metagenome | biome: human gut; feature: human-associated habitat; material: faeces | place: Denmark | collected 2008/2010
AAATGCGCTCCTCCAATAGTGGTAAATAACTATCGTAGGTGGCGCCTTTTGTCTTGCAACAGCCATCTCCAGCAGACATTACGTCCATTTTCACCAGTTCGGAGGCCTTGCATTCGAAGGGACGTTAGTTTTTCTTCTTGAAGTAAAGACTCGTAGGCGGTGCGCATTGCGCAGTGAGGCTGTCTGAGCGTCAGCGAGTTCCGAACGGGCCGCCGGAGAGGCTTTGCTGAAAGTTAGAAAATCTTACGTCCCTGAGACAGCAAGCCGGAGAACTGGTGAAAATGCATCCCTTTTTGTTCCATAAGATAGTTCCGCAGGCGTGATGCACATATATGCGTAAGGAAATTACTTGACTTATTTTGGTAAACATAATATGCTTAAAGTAGCAAGTAAATAGGCAAACCTGCTGAAAAGCAGTGACGCAAAGCTAAAGGGCCTTGGCGGTAAAGCCGTGGCAGCCAGCTGCCTCATAAATGATTATTTATGTGTAGATTGAAAATCCATTGGGTTTTCAGTCTTTTTTGTTAATCATGAGAAATGGGGGATCTATTATGTTTAAGAAGAGAAAAGTAAGAAGAAAAGCGGCACTGATCTTTGTGGCAGTGTTCACGGTTGCGGCAATCCTGGGAAGCAATCACCTGAAGGGGTTGTCAGCGCAGGAAGAAGAGATGGCTCAGAACACAGGAACCACGGAACAGATGACAACAGAGGGTACAGAGTCAACAACGCAGGTCACCGAAGCAGAGAAAACCACAACGGCGGCCACAGAAAAGACGACAGAAGTTCAGGCCACAACACAGGCTGACACAAAAGTCCAAAAGGCGGCAACAGCTTCAACTGCAGAGACGAAGAAAAGGACTGCTGTTAACAAGAGTAAAGCTTCCAAAAGCGCTGTTATAATAAACGGAGATTTTACAAAGTTCCTTACAAAATTTGAGTTTAAGGACCAGAAAACAGGAGAGTCATTTTCTGACACTCATCCAGTGACAAAGGACAGCAGCGTTCTGATCCGCTATGAGTTTAAGATTCCGAACAATGTAAATATTGAGGGAGGCTCTACATATAAGCTGAAGCTTCCGAGTGTTTTTCATTTAGAAAACCTTACCGGTACGGCGAGAAAGCTCAATGAGAGCCAGCAGGCAGCGGTAGATGAGGTCCCGAACTGGACCATTCACAGTGACAATACGATTACGGTAGCATTTCCGAAGACGCTGACAGAATCCAACGTGGAAGGATATATACAGATCCAGTGCAGTGTGGATGCGGAAAAACTGGTTGACCAAGTGATCATCTTTGACCTGGGACAGCTGGAAGGCTATGGGAAAGAATATAAGACCGATGTGGAACCAGAGGTAACAAAGAAAAGCCCTAAGGTGAAAAAGTCAGGAACCCTGAACCGGGATGACCAGACCATCACCTGGAGTGTTACGGTGACTCCGGACGCAGGTGATAAAAATCTGAAGGGATACAAGCTTACCGATACATTTAAGAATCCAGAAGAGCAGGAATTTGTCAGCGGCTCCATGACGCTGGATGGGACTCCGGCTGCAGATCCCACACTGACGGAAAAGGGGTGGGAATATACATTTGGAGATGTTTCAGATGGGGATCATATAGTCACATATAAAACAAAGATCCCGGACAAGTATTTCGAGGACATGAAATACAATCAAAATGGATCTGCCCAAATCAATAATAATATAACGAATACTGTTAAAATAGAAACAGCGGACCAGAAAGGCGAAGCAAGTTCCACAGCTTCTGTCCGTGCGACACAGTATCAGTTTATTAAGACAAAAGATGAGAATGGTGCAAGGGGATATGATGAGGCAACGGACAGAACCTGGCTTGGGTATAAGCTGTCAGCGATATATGATAATGGAGGAAGGATTGTAGAACCGGTGTTGATCTCCGATCAGCTTCCTTCCGGCACTTACTTGAATGAAGAACAGAATACGCTGAGAGTTAACTACGGGGATAAGGATATTATCCTCAAAAAGGTCTCTGGCTCCGAGCCTGGAATCAACCAGTATACTTACGATGAGAAGACAAACATCCTGAAAATAAAGCTGGATCCTAAACAGACTTCCGCCAATGTTTATTATAAGATCTGGTTGGATACAGAGGGAAACCATGGAGAACTTTCTTCTAATCCCAAGAATAACGCAGTCATAACAATCGGTAACAATATTGAGTTGACTGAGTGGGAAGATGGATTTGGCTGGACTCCCGGATATGAAACGAAAAAAATAGATCTGAACAAGTCTGGCAGTCTGGTAAATAAGGATGGAAAGCAATTTATCGACTGGAAAGTAACGATTAACAAGAACCCTTCGAAAAATGTGACAGGGAATGTCGACTTTACAGATACTCTCGGAGACGGCTTGGAATATGTCAGCGGCAGCTTTAAAGCCAGCTATGGCGGTAAGGATTACACTGACCCTGTAGTCCAGGGCAACATCATTAAATATACGATTAAGAATCTGGGTAAAAATGTGTGTACCATCACATACCGCACAAAAATTACCAGCGATCTTGATCTGAAACAGATTGGGGACAGCACTACTCATACCGGGACAAAGTTTAGTAACCAGGTCAAGCTTTTCTGGGAGGATAAGGACAAAGAGACTTCCGGGCAGGGTGCAGTGACCATTAAAACAGACCTTAAAAAAAGCGGTGCTTATAATGCCAAAGAAGACAGATATGACTGGACGGTCACAGCAAATTCCTACGGTCTGGCATTTCAAAACTTTGTAATGACAGATAAGCTTCCGGAACATCATACTCTCGTAGATGGAAGCCTTAAGTTTGGAAATACTGTGCTCACGAAGGATCCAAACGCAACGGCGCCATACTATGAGGAGAACAATGGAACGATTGTGATCCATTTTCCGGGAGATCAGATTTTTACATCTGCCTCTAAGATCACACTGAGCACAACGACTGACCAGCCGAAAGAAAAGACAGTCACAGCCGTGAATACGGTCAGTGCGGCAGCGGATGAGATCAGCGGTGAATTGACTGCGAAAAGTACCGTAACCGTAACATTTACTCCGAGTGTGGAAAAAACTACATCCTACAAAAAAGGAAACTATGTAGAGTGGACTGTTGATATCAACAAGAATCACAAAGTGCTTACAAAGCAGAAAGCTAAGCTTACAGACAATCTTCCCGCAGGACTTACATATAGAATGGGTTCCGTAAGTTTGGTAGATAAAAGCAATAAGGATACAGTGATTTCAGGCGTTGAGGCAGAGTATGACGCCATTGACGGTAAGATCGTATTTACCCTGCCGGATGGTTTGAGCCTCGATCACTATTATCAAATGAAGTTTATCACAGATGTTACCACAGCCACCGGGGAGATCAAAAATACGATCACTCTGGATGCCAGCGCAGAAGAGGTTTCTTCCACAACGGAAGAGATCCCGCTTATTCTGGAAGGAGCCAGCAGTGGCTTAACCGGTGACAATATCCGCGTCATCGTTCAGAAAAACGAGGCCGGCACTACGTATCCTCTCGAAAATGTAGTATTTCAGTTGTATGATTCCAATAACAACAAAGTGGGTGATGAAAAGCGCACAGACGAAACTGGAAGAATTGCGTTTGATGCAGGCTTAAAGTATGAAAATACTTATTATTTAAGAGAAGTCCAGACTTTAGACGGATACGAACTCCCGGCGAAGGATTTTAAGTTAGAGATTGGACAGAAAGTGACAGGGCAGAGCAAAGTTGCCATTATATTTGACGGAACTACATACAGCTTTGAACCAGACAGCACTGGGACCTTAAACATTAAGCTGGGGATTGATAATATGGCTAAGAGGGGTTCTGTGGAACTTCTGAAAGTAAACTCTGAGGATGCCGCGGAAGTGCTGAAGGATGCGGAATTCAGTCTGCATAAGAAAGATGGCACGCTGATTGCTGAGAATCTGAAAACAGATGACCAGGGTAAAATTAAATATGATTATTTAAAATTCGGAGATTATTATTTCATGGAGACGAAAGCTCCAGAGGGATTCAAATTGGACAGCGGTAAAAAGTATGCGTTTACCATCAACGATGAAGCCATAAGTACACCGATCGTTATAACAGCAGAGAACGAAGCTAAGTATGGCTCTGTGGAGCTTAAGAAGCTTGACAGCGAAGATGAGACAAAGACTTTGGCAGGAGCGGAATTCAGCCTATACACCAAGGATGGAGTCCTGTTGGAGGAGGGCCTTAAAACTGATGAGAATGGTACACTTAAGCGTGGACATCTGAGATTCGGAGATTACTATTTTCAGGAGACGAAGGCACCGGAAGGGTATCACCTGAATGGAGATACAAAGTATGAGTTCACCATCAACGATGAGTCTGTGGAAACTCCGGCAGGGGTTTCTGTGGTGAATGTTCCGACGAAGGTTACCATCTCCAAACAAGATAGTGAAACAAAGGAACCTTTGGCGGATGCCAGGCTCCAGATCCTTAAAGTTGAAGCCAATGGCGCAGAAACCCTGGTTGAGCAGTGGACCTCTGACGGTACAGACCATGTGATCACTGCAAAGCTGGCCGTCGGACAGGAATATATTCTGCGGGAGATTGAAGCTCCGTTTGGCTATGAGAAAGCTGCTGACATCAGGTTCACAGTCAGTGAAGATGAGGAAATCCAGAATATTACCATGCTGGATGTGGCATCTGATGACGATGAATACAGAGGCAGTACAACAGAATCTTCCACCACATACACAGAGACAACATCCTCTGAGGATGAAGAGGATTCTTATTACAGAGACGGAGGATCCAAGACCTCCAGCAAAGTAATTGAAAATGAAACCACGGCCACGGAGGTGACCAGTACTGGAGATAATTCCAAGACGGCACTGCTTGCAGCCATTGCGGCAGCAGGAATCGGAATCATCTTGTTTGTAGTACGAAGAAGGAAGTATAAAAAATAACAGAAGTATATGCAGAGAAGCAGGCTGATGAACGCCTGCTTCTTTTTTAGGTATATGGGACAAGGGTTTGTGGATATATTATAGTATGAAGAAATAAGGCGGGACGTGAATGTGATTGTATCGCTATCCGGCATTATCATCCCCTTGATTTTGTTTGTTATTATTTTATATGGACTGATATCAAAAAAGGAAATGTACCAGCCGTTTCTGGAAGGGGTTCAGGATGGATTTAAGGTGGTTCTGGAAATCGCGCCGACACTTATTGCGCTTTTTCTGGCAGTCCAAATCTTCAGGACCTCAGGAGCATTGGATCTGCTGGTGTCTGCATTAACTCCGGTGGGAAAACTCTTGAGGATACCAAAGGACGTGCTCCCGGTAATCTTCGCAAAGCTGTTTTCATCCTCAGCGGCCACGGGATTCCTTCTGGATATCTTTAAGAATTTTGGTCCTGACTCAACTCAGGGGGTGCTGTCATCCATTATTTTAAGCTCCACAGAGACATGTTTTTATACAATGTCTATCTACTTCTCAGCAATACATATAAAGAAGACGAGATATACGCTTACCGGAGCTCTGCTGGCAACCTTCGCGGGAGTTATGGCAAGTGTGATCCTGACGGGGATGCAGTAAAAAGGAAGCTGGAACATTTTTGTTCCAGCTTCCTTTTTAATTGTTCTTTGTTTCATAGTAATTCCGGAAATACTCCATGATCCGGATCAACAGCCGTTCGTCATCGTCATTCAGACGGGAAAGTACGTCTTCCAGCATATCCCGGTGAAACTTACGGTGGTGCGCATAGGCCTCTTTTCCCTTGTCAGACAAGGAAATATATACGATCCTCCGGTCCTGTTCCCCGCGTTTCCGGATCACATAGCCTTTTTTCAAAAGGCTGTTGATGGCAATGGTCAGGGTACCAACCGTGATGTTCAGAGCTTTTGCAATGGAAGACATGTTCTTCGGACTGCCGGTTCCAATGGCATCGATAATATGCAGTTCTTTGTTGGAAATGTCTTTGAACTCTTCTGTAATGACAGCCTTTTCCTCCTGATAGGATATCTCATGGAAAAGGCTGACCACGATGTCGTTCAGCTGCTCTTTCGTCACGGTAAGTATTCACCTCACTTTTATTTTACATGGTTGTGTGCTTCGCTGATCACTTTTGCCAGTGCTTCTTTTGCCTCTGTAGGAAGAGCGTTGTACCCGCCGTCTTCCGTATCCTTCTCGAAGATGAAGTTCAGACGCTCTGTCATTCTTGCTTTCAGGGTGTTCACGTAAGTCTCATCATCAAAGTCAGGAATATAACCCTCAACATCGATGGTCTCCATATTACTGAAAGGTCCCCATGGTTTGAACTGGGCATTGCCCTCAACAACCTGTTCCAGAACAGATAATGTGACGCTCGGCGTGATATCTTTGCCCATAAAATCACCGGTATTTAGAATATAACATTCTACATGGCGGTCTTTTACAAGGGAACGGAACTTCTTATAGTCATCCACCAGCGGATAAGTACGGAATGGGTTTGCGTATGGTTCCACCACCAGACGGTTCGGATCCACTCCAGGGGCCAGGCGCTCAGCGTTAGTACGTTTTGTGGCGAGAGTGGCACCCATAACGGCGGCCAGATGAGATCCATTGACCTTGATGATCGGCGGGATAGTCGGATCCTTCATGATCCAGAAAATACCGTTGACCGGAGATTCAATCTTATCCACACGGTTGGCAGACCAGAGTTTGGACTTGATGGCACGGCCGTTTCCGTTCCGGATATCCTCAGTTACAAGGACGATATTGCCTTTGTCATCTCTGGTAGCAGAACAGTTCTGTGCTGTCAGGAGATATTTATTGTCCTCGCATCCGGTTGGATAGTCAGCGGTCTTGTCAAAGTAGGTAGGCTCCATGGCGATGGTAGAGCCGGTCTCTGTATTAATAATAAATGCATCGTCATGCAGAACGGTAATATCATATTTATTATTGTGGACCGCATGAGTTAATGTTGATTTTCCTGACCCGGATAATCCAAAGAAGGAAGCCACATAGCTGTGGTTCGGGCTTAGGCGGTATTCTTTCTGTCCTCCGTGGCAGGAAGCGTATCCATTTCTGTTAGCGATGGCCCATGCAATGGTAAGGGTTCCTTTTTTATGTTCCCCAAAATAGCGCATTCCAAGCAGCGCCGCACAGTTGGTCTGTGTATTGAAATAAGTAAGTCCGAGCGGATGTTCCGGATGGCTCCACTGCGGATCTGAGAAAATGTAAATATCAGATTCACTGCCGATCGGACGGGACTTTTTATACATCTTGTTGTATTCGTCAGACTCATACTGGAAGTTGAGCATCCAGGAGTAGAGAATATTTTCTTCGCCTTCAGGGATCAACAGATGCGCTTTTACCATAAATTCAGGGTCAAGACCGATGTAAACCTCTGCGTGATACATGGTCTTTTTGCGTGTATCGTAAATTGCATCCATGACTTTCAGATCCAGGTCGTTGGTATCCACATTGGGACTTCCGGCAATCCTTCGGGCTGCCGCGCAGCGTCCGGTGACAGAACCGTCATTAAACAGCAGGACCTTAGAATCCTTTTTCAGGCCAAACTCTTCTCCTCTGTAAACCGGCATGTCAGTGACAATGGTACCTGGAGAATTTTTCGCAAGCTCATAGGCCTGCTTCAGGTTTACGACCTCAATAACATTGTTGCCGTAAAATGCGGCCTCGATGATGGAACGGGTTTTTGAGAATCCCGGTTTTCCTTTTCCAATTTCGTCATGGGTGTAACGTGCTTTTGTTGACATAATCTTTCCTCCTAAACTTATGTGTTTTGCAGGTACAAAGATCGTACCCGGATTTACAGGTTCTCGTCGATGCGTTGTTTGAGTATACGAAAGCTGTTAGGTCCGGCATCTAATATGATTTTATGAAAAACTTTTTCATCATAAGCATTTCCAGATTTCTGTTTATAGTAATTTTTTAACTCCATGAACTCCAAATAGCCGATATAGTAGCATAAATAGTTGGCTGGGTTCTGAATGACATAGCGGTAGAGAGCTTTCATGCCAGAAGTACTGATGGTGCCGTACTGCTGCATATATTTGACAGCCTGATCAACGCTCCATCCTTCGTAGTTGACACCCAGATCCACTCTGGCGCTCAATGCCATATTATATAGATAATTGTCCGGCAGGAGCTTTTTTAAAGGCTCAAGCTCAGACTTCATATCAAGATAGCTGTAGGAATCCATCTCCACATAGGTTGCCCATCCTTCGCTGTAGCCAGGGTAATCCAGGATATAGCGGATTGGATGTTCCTTCTTGCTGTGGAAATAGGTCGTCTGGTACAAATGTCCCGGATAGCCCTCATGGGCCAGTGTCGGGTACAGGGATTCCTGCCCGGTCTGTGCTTTGTTAATGTAGATGACATTTTTCTTATAGTCATCGATGGCAGGTATCATGTAAAAGGCCGGACTGGAGGTCTCCTCCAGGGAAGAATGGACATACTTGATTTCACAGTCCACATCCGCGGCAGCAGGATACTTTTTCTTGATCTTTTCTTTTAACTGCGTCAGGATCTTTTCTGGTTTCTTACTGGAATATTTATTCAGGTCCAGATCTAAGAACGCGTGATAGATGGAAGGGTCCTCTTTAATGATCTCTGTCATCTCCGTCTGAAGATATAAGAGATGGTCTTCCGTAGCTTTGATCATCTGTGGCACCGTTTTGTCTGAACCAGTCTTGTAGGACGCAAGAGCAGAATAATATGCCTTCCCATTCTTGAAGTGGGCATATCCCTTTTTGTTCTTACCGTTTCCTTTCAGATTCTTTAGGTCACTGTACAGATTCTCGTAGGCTGGGATTACTTTTTCTAAGATCAGCCGGCGGTTTTCTTTCCGGTAATTTCTCTTTTGGTTTGTGCTGAGACCTGGGACAGAATCGATGTTGGTGTTAAAAACCTCGATCATGTAGTTGTGGTCCGTAGCCCGTGTAAAATCGTTGATTTGTTCTAAGACGGCATCTACATCCGTATCTGACATGAAATATCCCCGTTTGACCTGTTCCTTTTCGTAGCGGATCACCGTATCGAAGTAGGAGCTGACTTTGGGGAGCAGAGAGAGATAGGTTTCTACATCCTCCTTGTTTCTTAAAGGAAACTCGCAAAGGGTCACCGGAAGCTGTGCCTGGGAACCAAGAGTGGGGCCTAGGACTGTCTGCAGATAGGGATAAGGGGCGAGTTTTTGCTGCCGCTTAAAGTAATCCATCAGATAGTCATAAGACTGTTTCTGGCTTTTGGATAGCTTCTTGTAGTTAAATCCCTTGAGCTTTTGTATCTCCTTCTTACAGTTGGCTTCGGCCTGGTCAAGATCCTTAAGGTCTATGTTGCCCAGATTGGCCTTTTTGGCCTTGATGCCGTAGCGCTCTGGATGTGCAAGGGTATAATGCAGATTGACCGTGTTGGAATTGACGTCTTCCTTGAAAAGCTGGTTCAAATAGGAGTCAAACTTCTGCCGGTCCGATGCTTTGTCTTTGGTGGATTCTGATTCTTCTGCTGTGGAGGTGCTGCCGGGATCTGATCCTTTGGAACAGCCGGTAAATGCCACCATGACAGCCATGGTAAATGCAAGAAACTTACGATATGTATATTTATGCATAAGAATCCTTTCTGAATAGAATCTCTTAGATACTATTATACTATTTTTTGAAGGAAAAAAATAGACTATCTTTGCAAGATGTACTATAATAAAACACAGTATAATGCGAAATTGGAGGAGAAACATGAGCAAGGAACCATATTATATAACAACTGCGATTACTTATACATCTGGCAAGCCTCACATCGGGAATACTTATGAGATCATCTTGGCAGATAGTATTGCCAGATATAAAAGAATGGAAGGTCATGACGTATTTTTTCAGACCGGTACCGATGAGCATGGACAGAAGGTGGAATTAAAAGCAGCCGAGCAGGGTGTGACACCGAAAGAGTTTGTGGATGACGTGGCAGGAGAGATCAAACGGATCTGGGATTTGATGAATACTTCTTATGATAAGTTTATCCGTACAACAGATGCAGACCATGAAGCCCAGGTACAGAAGATTTTTAAAAAGCTGTATGAGCAGGGTGATATTTATAAGGATCACTATGAGGGACTTTACTGTACCCCGTGTGAGTCATTTTTCACAGAAAGCCAGCTCGTGGACGGCAAATGTCCTGACTGCGGACGGGAAGTCCAGCCGGCCAAGGAAGAGGCGTATTTCTTAAAACTCAGCAAATATGCGGACAGGCTCATTGAGCACATCAATACCCATCCGGAATTTATTCAGCCGGAGTCCAGAAAAAATGAGATGATGAACAACTTCCTGCTCCCGGGACTTCAGGACTTGTGTGTGTCCAGGACCTCCTTTAAGTGGGGAATCCCGGTAGATTTTGATGAGGGGCATGTGGTCTATGTATGGCTAGACGCACTGACCAACTACATCACTGGTATCGGATATGACTGTGACGGAAACAGCACAGAACAGTTCAACAAGTTCTGGCCGGCGGACCTGCATCTGATCGGAAAAGACATCATCCGTTTCCATACAATCTACTGGCCGATCATCCTGATGGCACTTGACCTTCCGCTTCCAAAGCAGGTATTTGGACATCCGTGGCTGTTACAGGGTGACGGTAAGATGAGCAAGTCAAAAGGAAATGTTCTGTACGCAGATGATCTGGCTGATATGTTCAGCGTGGATGCGGTGCGCTATTTTGTCCTCCATGAAATGCCGTTTGAACATGACGGTGTGATCTCATGGGAGCTGATGGTTGAGCGTATGAACTCTGATCTTGCTAACACCTTAGGCAATCTTGTGAACCGCACCATTTCCATGTCCAACAAATACTTTGATGGAGTCGTGGAAGATAAGGGTGTTGTGGATGAGTTTGACGACCAGCTGAAAGCTGTGGTAACCGGTGCCAGAGATAAGGTCCAGAAAAAGATGGACGTGCTCAAGGTGGCAGATGCCATGACAGAGATCTTTAATGTATTCAAGCGCTGCAACAAGTATATTGATGAAACCATGCCGTGGGTGCTGGCAAAGGATGAAGAAAAGAAAGACCGTCTCGCAACGGTATTATATAATTTGGTGGAAGGTATTTTAACCGGGGCAGCATTGCTGGAGCCATATATGCCAGAGACTGCAGGAAAGATCTTAAAACAGCTGAATGCGGAACCTAGAAGCTTTGAGGATCTGACCACATTTGGCCATTATAAGAGCGGTACGAAAGTGACAGAAAAGCCTGAGATCCTTTTTGCGCGGCTTGATGAAGAAGAGGTGCTCAAACAGGCGGAAGAGCTGATGAACAAGCAGGCACAGGCGGCAGCAGGTCCTGTGATCGATATTGAGCCAAAAGAAGAAATCACCTTTGACGAGTTCGGAAAGATGCAGTTCCAGGTAGGTGAGATCATTGCCTGCGAGGAAGTCAAAAAGTCCAAGAAGCTGCTCTGCTCCCAGGTGCGCGTGGGAAGTGAAGTGAAGCAGATCGTTTCTGGTATCAAGGCCTATTATAAGCCGGAAGAGATGGTCGGCAAAAAAGTCATGGTCTTAGTAAACTTAAAGCCTGCTAAGCTTGCAGGTGTTTTATCTGAGGGAATGCTTTTGTGTGCTGAGAATGAAAAGGGAGAACTGGCCCTGGTAGTGCCGGAAAAAGACATGCCAGCAGGGGCAGAGATCTGCTAGAAATATTGATAAAAGAAAAGAACCTTGTGCAGACTATGGGCAGGGTTCTTTTTCAATAAGATGTTGATAATTTACAAATATTGTTATATTATTTAGAGAGAGCAGCTGTTAAAGGGTGGATGGCCTTCATTCTACATAGGATGGAGGTGGTGGCTATGAAACATTTTGACTTTAAAGATTTAATGTCTTTTGGAATGTTTCTTCTGGCATTGCTGACATTCATATATATGATATGTCATTAATTTAGAAAAGCGAAAAACCACCCTTATTACCTGGTCGTTATAAGGTGGTTTTTCATGTACTTTTATAATGGCCATCCCAGATTGGGACAGCTGCTCTTTACTGTATATTTACTATATCACAGACAATCATCTTTTTCAACGTGAGAAGGAAAAAATAGGTTATGATAGTTGAGATTACAGAAGAACTGGAAAGCGGGCTTACAGAAGCTGAACGGCAGGTGATAGAGTATATCAATCAACATGAAGATCAGTTTTTAAAGCTGACGATCACTGAACTCGCCGAAAAGAGTTTCACCTCCCCTCCGACTGTCTCAAGGGCTGTGAGGAAGTGTGGGTATAACGGTCTCTCGGAGCTGCGCTATAAACTTTCTGCAAAGATAGAAGATATGGTGGAGGGAGAGATTGTCAATGAGATTTTTCAGAAGTCTGTCACGGAGTGCATGAAAACCATTGAGATACTGAAAGCGGAGACGATTCTCAAGGTGGTGCGTTTTATTAAGACTGCCCGAAAGATTTATATCATTGCTAGAGGTTCTACCGCATGGATTGCCAAAGATGTGGAACTGCAGCTTCAGCTGCTTGGGTATAATGCCTATATGCTGTCAGATTCAGAGGTTATGAAAAAGTCGGATAAGCTCTTCAGGCAGGGAGACCTGATCATTATTTTTTCTATAAAGAACAGTACGCCGGAGCTGCTGTTGACTGCCCAAAATGCGAAGAAGGTAGGTGCAAATGTGGTGACCTGCTGCTGTCTGCCAAAGACAGATTTAGAAGATTATTCAGACTTGTCTGTCCTGGGATATAACCAGAGAAACAAAACCATCGAGGACTTTGATATCGTATCCAGGCTTCCATTGCAGATCATTGCAAGAACGCTGATTGATTATTTGAATCTTTGAGGATGGACTAAAATTACTGTTGACAATAATTACTAAAAAGGGTATTATAAAAGCAGTAAGAAAATAGAAGTATGTCCACTGTGACAGAGAAACCCCCGGAGACCATTACTCTCCGGGGGTTTTTTATTAACTGTCTTTTCTTCTATGATCCAGCCATTTATGGATGTAGTAATTTACTATAGTTGACATGACTGACATAAGAAAACGAAGTATGTATTCCACTGTGTCACCTCCTTTCAGCTGGAAAGAATCGACAGCAATTTCATTATATAATTAATCTTTTGTTTTGTATATATAAACTGTAAAAAAAGTAAATAAATAGTAATAATGCAAGAGCGTGAAAAGGGAGATACTGGGTTTTCACGCTCTCTTTTTGTGTAAACACAGTCATTTCTCCGGTATTTCAACTGATATACATCGACAGCGTCATCCTTAACAAGAAAACATTTTCAGCGCTGCCCTGCTATGATGGATTTATAAAAGAAAAGGAGGAATGGCAATGGTTGGAATTTTGATTGCAACCCATGGAGGATTCGCGGAAGGACTGTTAAATGCGGTGGAACTGATCGCTGGAGAACAAAACCAGGTGAAGACCATCGGACTGTATCATGGTGACGGAATAGATGAGCTTGAACAAAAAATCAGGACGGCAGTAAAAGAGCTGGACGATGGTGACGGAGTACTGGGATTTGTGGATATCTTAGGTGGTAGTCCATCCAATATGGTGATGAAATGTATGGCGGACACAAAGAATTTTAAAGCAATCGCAGGCGTCAGCATGGGAATGGTGGTACAGGCTGTGATGATGAGAGATCAATGCGGCTTAGATGAGCTGGCTGACCTATGCGAGGAAGCAGGAAACCAGCCTGTAGTGCTGCTGCATAAGCAGTATGAAGAGATGCTTGAAGATACAGAGATGGATGAGATCTAGGAGGGAAAAAGATGCAGGGAATAGTTTTGACAAGGATTGATGACAGACTGATTCATGGACAGGTGATGACTTCATGGCTCAACTTTACAAGTGCCAACAAGATCATGGTCATTGATGACCAGTCAGCGGCTGATCCATTTATGAAAACTGTTTTAAAAAATGCGGTTCCGGGAAATGTGGGGCTTGGTGTGTTTACAGCCCAAAAAGCTGCCGCAAGGTTGAAGAAGGGCTTCAAACCTGAGGATAAGGTCATTATCTTAGTAAAATATCCGAGGACCATATTAAGCCTTATGGAGCAGGGAATCGCTTTTGACCATTTGAATATCGGCGGTATGGGAGCAGGCAAGGGAAGAGAAAAATTTTATAAAAACATATCCGCTTCCGAAGAAGAAAAAGATATCCTAAAAAAAATCATAGACAGCGGCTGCCAGACAGAAATCCAGATCATAGCGGAAGATGCAAAAGTAGATGTGGCAAAATTACTATGACATGTTCCACATGATTTCCGTTCAGGTAGGCGGTGCCTTTTTGGTAATAAATTTTTCATATCCAACAAATAAACTGGCGTTATTCAATGAAGGTTATTCAGCAAAATAGAGACAGTGATAAATAACTTCTATATATTTTAGAAAAGAAAGGTGGATTTATTATGAGTATTTCAGTTGTTCAGGCAATTCTCATTGGAATTGTATATTATCTGGGAATCAACGGAACCCCTTGGCTTACCCTTCTGGGAAGTACGATCATTCAGAAGCCTCTGGTTTCCGGTGTCCTGGTAGGTTTTATCCTTGGTGATCCAGTCCAGGGAGCTATCATCGGTGCGGCGATACAGCTTCCATTCATCGCTTATATCTCAGCTGGGGGAGCGCCGCCTACAGATCCAGGGCTTGCAGGCACTATGGGAACTGCATTAGCTATGGCAGCCGGCGTTAAACCTACAGCGGCCATTGCTCTGGCAGTTCCGATTGGGCTTTTGGGAACCATCATCTGGGTGGTTCATATGACGGTGGATGTATTTTTTGTACATATGATTGATAAGGCAGCAGAAGAGGGCAATATGAAAAAGGCCAAATTCCTTCATATTGTACCGCCGCAGATCTTTGCCTTTGTGATCGGATGTATTCCGGTAGCCCTGGGCTGTTACTTTGGATCCGACGTGGTGACAAACATTATAAATGCACTGAGCGGAAGGCCTCTCCAGGCACTGGAGGTTATCGGCGGACTGCTGCCGGCCATTGGTATTGCCATGAACTTGAGAGCTATCAGTAAGCCGGGGATTCTCCTGTGGTATGTGCTTGGCTTCATCATTGCGGTTTACTTGAATCTGGATACTATGCCGATCGCGATCATTGCAGGTATCGTAGCTTATATCTACACTGGTGTGGTAGCACTCGCAGAGGAGAAACAGACTGCCATAGCAGTTGGAGCAGCCGGTTTTGATGACGATTTTGACGATGACTTTGAATAGAGGAGGAAACTTAAATGGCAGAGGATAAGAAAATTCACTTAAGTAAAAAAGATGTGCTGAAAGCATTTTGGAAATGGACATTTTTTTCACATTCAAATTATAACTATGAACGTCTGCAGGCCAGTGGTGTTCTCCAGTCTATGTCCCATCTTCCGGAAAAATTATATCCGGGAAACCAGGAGGAGCAACAAAAATTTATGGAGCGCCACATGGCATTTTATAATACAGAGCCCCATTTTGGAGGGATCATCAACGGTATGGTCGTGGCAATGGAAGAAGAGCGGGCCAACGGCGCCGATATTACAGACGATGCCATCAACAGTGTAAAAACAGGTCTCATGGGGCCTATGGCAGGCATAGGGGATACTCTGTGGCAGGGAACTCTTCAGCCCATTCTTCTGGCAGTGGGTATCAGCATTGCCACAGGGGGAAATGTAATGGGAGCAGGGGCGTTTGCAGCTTTAATGGCAGGTATCATGCTGCCGATTGCTTACTTTATGTACATGAGAGGCTATAAGACAGGGAAGAGTGGAGTTGAGGCGATTCTTGGCGGAGGTAAAATGAAACAGCTGATCTCAGCCGCATCCATTATGGGCGCTACCGTGCTTGGATCCCTGACAGCGAACTACGTGTCGGCAGAGTCTCATATGAAGATCAAGGTAGGGGCCACCAAGCTGGCTCTCCAGGCGGATGTTCTGGATAAACTGCTGAAGGGTATGATCCCACTGGGAATCACGCTGTTTACCTTATATTTATTAAAGAATAAAAAGATGAAATCCACTTATGTCATGCTGATTCTGGTTATTATCGGCGCAGTCTTCGGATTGACAGGAATTTTAGGATAGGACAGGAGGAGCTATTTTGAACGGCAAAATGAAAACAGCAGTGTTTACAGATATTAAACAAGTTGAAATTAAGGAATGTGAAAAGCCATCTCCATCAGGAAATAAAGTTCTGATCAAGGTAGATGCCGCGGCCATCTGTACTTGGGAGCAGAGGGTTTACACAGGGGTGAATAAAGTAGTATTTCCTTTTATCGGAGGACATGAGATCGCAGGCCATATCGAAGCGATGGGAGATGAAGTGAATCAGGATGAGTGGAGTGTCGGTGATCAGGTCGTGGTAGGAGTGACACTTCCGTGCAGAAACTGTTATTATTGCAAAACTGGAAATGAGCAGAGCTGTGAGCATTTTGACCACAGCGCTCATCTGCCGGGGCTTCCTTACAGAGGTATGGGAGGATTCAGTGAGTATCTTCTGGTCTCCCCAGACTGTATGTTCAAGTACAGCAATGCAGCACCGGAGGAAGCGTGCATCATAGAACCGGTATCCTGTGTGGTACACAGTGTAGAGACAGCCCGGGTCAGCCTTGGGGATACAGTGCTGGTCATTGGCTGCGGCATCATGGGACTGCTGCATACGGCCATTTGTACAAAAAGGGGAGCCAAGGTTATTGTATCTGATGTAAATGAAGAAAGGCTTGAGATGGCCAAGACACTTGGGGCTAAGGCCGTCATAAATCCGGCGGCGGAAGACTTGAAACAGAAAGTAGAGGAGCTTACAGGGGGGATCAAGGCTCAGGTGGTCTTTGACACGACACCCATACCGTCAGTGGTAGAGGATACATTTCAGTGTGTCAGCAATGCGGGAAAGATTGTCCTTTACAGTTCCATACATCCGGCAGAGCCGGTTCTGTTTGATCCTAACTGGGTTCACGGAAAGTCTGTTCAGATCATGGGAACGGCTAATTCCAATGATAGAGACTTTATGAGAGCGGCCCAGATGGTATCCGGGGGAGTGATCGACTTAAAACCTTTTATCAGCGGAGTGTATCCGGCAGAAAATATAAAAGATGCATTGGAATCAGCGATAAAAGGGGATAAATTCCGCAATATTATCACATTCTAATTACATACGGTAACACCTGATTGTTTTTCTCCACAGAAAAACAGATGTTAAAAGGAGACAGCGATTGCCCTCGCTGTCTCCTGAATTTTTATATAAAAAATGAAAGGAAAATGTTTTAGTACTGATACTAATCGTTATCCGGCATACCATAACGGTTTGTGCCCTGCACCCCTTGTTTAACAAAGAGAATAATAAAATAAATTACAACGATCAGGGCCAGAATTCCGAATACAATGGTTGCAAGCCCAAATCCGCCGGAGGCAGCTTCCGCACTCATCAGCAAGGATGCGGTTGTCAAGGTTAAGCTGACCATAAGTAAAATGATCGGTATATATGCAAGCAAAACCAACCAACCTGAATGGTCTACGTCATGCAGACGGCGTACATTCAATGACAGTCCGGGGATAAAAGTGATCAGTGACCACAGCGAGTTAACAGCGTTTGTATCTAACATCCTTGCAAGAAAACCAACAACGATTGATACAATAAACTGTCCCAGGATTGCCCACCAGAAATTAGAACGGGATGTCCTTCCTTTAAAATCGAAATAGCGTTTCCAATACGCTTTATAAGCGTTTATCATAGTTAAATCCTCCTCTTTTTCTTTTGTGTAATAAATGATGAAATTTTCCTTTCCTGAAATATTATAGAGATAAACCTTATTAATTTCAAGTTCTATTGGGACCGGCGGTATTCCAGAGGGCTTACACCATAATAACTTTTAAACTTCTTAGAAAAGTTTCCGCTGTACCGGTAGCCTGTTCTTTTTGCAATCTCACTGACAGAAAGATCTGTGGCAGAGAGAAGGCCGGCCGCCATTGCCATTCTCAGGCTGCTGGTATATTCCCCGATGGTCATATGATAATGCTTCGCAAAACCAGCCTTCAGCTTTTGCTGGTTTAGAAACACCTTCTTGCTCAATTCTTCAATGGTAGGAGGATGAACTGCCTGCTCCGTCAAAATATCGTGGGCCTTCTGAATGGCCAAGATATCTGAGGCCGTAAGCCTGAAGCTGCGTTTTTTTCCAATTTGTATCAACCCAAAATCAAGCTGGTGCTGAAACATATTATCTTTAGGTTTTTTGACTTCCTCTGTCAGAAGTGCGATACATTCCAGGATCTTGCTCTCCAAAAAAAGAGGAGACAGACGGCCGGAGACAGACAGGCTGTTAAGCTGGTGGATAACGGAAATGACAGTATGGGGCAGATAGCGGTAAGTATGATTTTGTTTAAAGTCACTCAGGGAAAGGGAATCAGGGAAAGGCACGGAAACAATCTCGTCCAAAAAGGCTTTGTGGACGGTTATCTCTGTCCCGTGAAAATGCTGTCCCTTGTGCCAGGCCTGTTTTCCTTTCAGATTTTTTTCTGCCACAAAAAAAGAAGAAGGAGTAAAGGATGATACTTGCTGATTTTTCAGCTGAAACTTTGTACTTCCCTTATATACGGTGCCAAACCTCAAAAGAGATTCCGGATTGTCAAACTGAATCTGAAAATCCTTAGGTATCGTATAATCTGCGATTCCAAGCTCATAATAACCAGGACGGGAATAAAATAAAAAATACCCGTTTTCCGGTGCTGATACGTTTTGATATAAAGTACAGTGTCCATGGGAGGACGGCTGAAATGAAAGCTGGTTCAGCACTTCCTCCCGGAAAGCTTTACTGGAGGTTATGGTCATTTCATAGATTCCTTTCCGAGTTATTTTATTGGGTGTCAGATTTATTCAAATGGATGAATAAAATAAAAATCAATTGAAAAGCGAGTACGGGTTAGGTACAATACGTTGCGAGGTCGTTAGGTAGGACTAACCAAAGATAGTATACAGGAAGAAAGGGTAAAAGTACAATGAGAACGCAAAAATCAAGGTTAATTACAGTCATTTTAGTTATGGCAGCCCTGGCAGCATTGCTGGCGGGATGCTCAGGTGAAAAAGATCAGACAGATAAAAAAGAGGAATCAAAAACCATCACTGTGACAGATGCCAAAGGAAAGGTTGAAATACCTGCAGATCCAAAGAGAATCGTTGATATCAGCGGAAACAGTGATATACTCTCAATTCTCGGTTATTCTGTAGTCGGAACCGCCAACTCAGATGCGTATGACTATACAAAGTTCCCATCCTATTTAGAAAAGAAGCTTTCCGGTGCTGAGATCCTGGGCTACAGTATGCAGGACAAAATGGACGTTGAGAAGATTCTTGCTTTAAAGCCTGACCTGATTATTATTTCCTCAGTTCAGGAAAAAATGTATCAGCAGCTTTCCAAAGCGGCTCCTACAGTTATGCTGAAGCTGGCTCAGACAGACTGGAAAGAAGATGTGCTCA
>OAWB01000606.1_pt1 | contig 18986 bp, 20 predicted proteins | sample 1550621 | NCBI WGS metagenome assembly OAWB01 (sample SAMEA2580107, study PRJEB22360) | human gut metagenome | biome: human gut; feature: human-associated habitat; material: faeces | place: Denmark | collected 2008/2010
CCAGCCATATCAAAGTTAAAGATGTCTCCGTTATAGTTGCCATATATGTAGAGAACTCCCGCTCCGCTGTCGATCTCCTTTGTCACGGCCAGCATCTGGTCTGCGCTTGGAGACTGGAATACATCCCCCACACAGCATCCGTCCAGCATGCCCTCGCCTACATATCCAAGGAACAAAGGAAGGTGTCCAGAACCGCCTCCTGTGGCGATACCGACTTTTCCTTCTTTTTTATGCTTTGCTACAAGGCATTGCAGATCATCGTCAGTACAGGTGACCATATCCTTGTGCGCAATATAAATGCCTTCCAGCATCTCTTTTAAATAATGATCCGGCTCATTGATAATCTTCTTCATGATTCACGCTCCTTATTTGTTTGGAAATTTGATCTGTGAAGGATAAGCCCAGCTCTGCAATTCTTCCGGCGGGAAGTAATCCGGTTCCTGCCCTCCGTTGGCAACAAGGGAGTTGAAGTATAATTGTGCCAGCTCCTCAATGTAGGAAGCTTTTAGGTAAGCATCATAGATCTCCCTGCCGTCTACGGCAACGGCGCCGTGTCCCTGGAGAAGGAAGCAGTCCGCTTCCTGAACCGGTTCAATGACACTGTCAGAAAGGTCTGTGGATCCTGGACGTCCGTAAGGTGCTACCGGGATTCTGGATTTGCTCACGCCAAGGTTGGCAACCTCATATACAACAGCCGGAATTGGTTTTTTCAGCACTGCAAATGTGGTGGCATACATAGAATGAGTATGTGCAACGGCATTTACATCCGGCCTTGTCTTATAGATCTGTAAGTGCATCAAAGACTCACTGGTAGGACGGAGTCCTGAAAGGTTTTCAATCACATTGGCATCCAAATCTAAGACTACCATATCCCTTGGGGTGAGAAGTTCTCTGTCTACCTGAGTCGGTGTGATGACCACATATCCGGTTTCTTTATCTCTGGCACTGAAGTTCCCTGACAGATGTTTGCACAATCCATCCTTCTGTGCTCTCTTTGCAATCTCAACTACATCTTTCTTTAATGATTCTAACATAATGATTTCTCCTTTTCTTTTTGGACAATGTTAAGGATGTCTTCCGGCTGTTTTGCCTGTTTTAGTTTTTTTAGCGCAGACGGATCCTCCAGTATCTCATTGAGCTGGAATAAAACCCCCAGATGCTTTGTGGCATCCGGTGTGCCCAGGACAATAACAATATCCGCCTTTAGGTAACCGTTCACATCAATCTTTTTCGGAAGCTTTAACAGTGAAATACAGATCCTTCCGGCTCCGTCCTCCACGCCTGCATGGGCAATGATGACGCCGTCTGCGATCATGATGTAAGGTTTGTCCTCCCGGATGATCTGGATCATCCGTTCTACATACCTCTGCTCAATATCTCCCCGTAAAAGCAGCGGAGCTGACGCTGTTCTCACCGCTTCCTCCCAGGCCAGTGGTTTCTCCGACACCTGGACTGTTTCCTTTACCAGCACATCCGCCAGCATAGGCTGTTCCTTCATCTCCGGCATCCTCTCTGAAACTCCCTGGACAGTGGCCGGATTCAAGACTCTGTTGATCTCACGGACCAATGCATCCCGGTCCTCAATGACCGCATGCTGCTCCACAGCCCTTAAAATCTCTGTCACATCCACCTCATGGGGCATGATGCCGTTGATCTCACTTAATACTTTTTCCCGGAATTTATGTTTGGAAGCCTCATCTAAGAATGGTTTGACCAGAAACTGAAGCTTGTCAGTCTCCAGGCGGACCATAGTAAAGACCAGCTCAAACTCTTCCTTATATTCTGTAAAATCCCTCATGGAGAGACAGGTCAAAAACTCAATCTCCGGGAACAGCTCCCGAAGAGTAAAAAACAAGAAATTAGACACTGATACCCCATTTGCGCAGACAATTACAGCCCGTTTTTTCTGATCCTGGATGTCCAGAATCCCTTCTCTCTGAAGCCATGCTCCAAAAAGTGCGGTGATATAGACCAGCTCTTCGTCCGGAAATTCGTTTCCCGCAAGTTCCTCCAACGGCTTCATAGACTTCTTGACCATGGCATGAAGGGAGCTGTATCTGGGGAGTACCATATCTACAATGCTCTGTTCGATATGATAGTGGTACTTCACCCGGTAAAACGCCGGCTTCACATGCTGGAATAAAGCTTCCAGAAGGATATCCCGTTCTTTAATGTTAACGCATATGATCTTTTCAAAATTGTCGATGACTTGTCTGGCCGCTTCCATGATCTCCACTTCACTACGCAGATTATCCGACTGAAAACTGTGGTAGTTGGATATCTGGATCTGCGCTGCAAAAAAGATCTTCTCCGTCTGCCATACCACGTCATGCTCCTTGGCAAACTCCACCATAACAGAGTATTCTTTGGTTCCTGCGATATGCTGAAAGGATTCCGGCAGATCTTCCAGTATCCTCCCTTTTCTGATGCGGATCAGCACCAGACAGAGGATGTAGGGAAGCTCCCGAAGCCTCTCGTCTGTAAAGCGGATCTTCAGTTTATTTTCGATCACACTGATCTGTCCCCGTACCTGTTTCATGAGCTCCGGGTCCACCTGGGAGATCTCCATGATCGCTTCCTGCCCGTTGGGCATGTTTAAAATTTGACGTATGATCGGAATCATAGCCTCTCTTTTGCAGAATTCACTTCCCGCCAGATGATACCCATCCTGTCTGCTGTAATGGATACCAAGCCCGTAGGCTGCCAGTCTTTCTTCCAGTTTTTTAACGTCGATCAGAAATGTATTCTTGCTGATGTCCAGCTTTGATGTAAAATGATAAATTGACAGTTCTTCCCTGGCACACAGAAGGATCAAAAAGATCAGTGCTCCCCGTTCCTTGTCTGAATACACATAGGTACTGTCTTTCATACCGATATCCTCGGTCCGGTACTGTTCCAGCACAGGAATCGGTATCACGAATTTACCAGTGCGCAGTCTTTCAATTTTGGGCAGCCCGTTATCCGCCAGGTATTGATTGATCTTATCCATCGTATAGCTGACCTGCTTCCTGGACAAATCTAAAGACTGCTCTACTTCCTTTCCAGTTATAGACGGATTATTTACAATTGTTTTTAATACTAAATAGCCTCTTTCGTCTAAATACACTAGAATCCCTCTTTCATCGTATCTGCTGCTACTTGCTGACCTCAATGCCCGGTGACTTTGCCTCATGGTCCAGCAGTTCTTTTAATTCGTCATCCAGCCGCATAATGGTCAGAGCAGCTCCGTTCATATCAAGTGAAGTCACATAGTCTCCGATCAAAACTTTATAAACGGAAATCCCTCTTTCTCTCAAGTACGCTTCAATCTCATCATACAGTACATATAATTCCATCACCGGAGTTGCGCCGAGACCAGAAAGCAGCACTGCCGCCTCTTCTCCGTCTTTTATCTCCAGATCCTCCACTACGGTCTCCGCCATATTCCTGGCGACCTTCTTGGCAGGCTCTAGTTCCTGAACGTTGATGCCCGGCTCCCCGTGATGTCCGATACCCACTTCCATGGTTCCTTCTTCAATCTGGAAATTCGGATGCCCTACAGCCGGTATAGCACATGGACTTAATCCCACACAGATGCTTCTTGTGTTGTCCACAGCTTTCTGAGCAGAAGCGATCACCTCATCCAGGCTGCCTCCCATCGCGGCTCTGGCTCCCCCGATCTTCCACATAAAAACGCCGCCTGCGATACCGTGGCGTTTTTCTTTCGTTTCTTTCGGAGATGAGGCCACATCATCGTTTGCGGTTACATATTTTACAGTGACGCCGGCTTTTTTAGCTTTTCGGACAGCCATCTTTACATTCATGTTGTCTCCGGCATAGTTTCCGAACAGACAGGCCACGCCTTCTCCAGCGTCCGCCTCCATAAATGCGTCATAGAATGCCTGGGCGGCCGGCGAAGAGAAAACTTCGCCGACTGCCACAGCATCCACCATATTCTTTCCGACATAGCCAAGAAAAGCAGGTTCATGTCCGCTGCCGCCGCCTGTTACCAGTCCGACCTTTCCTTCCACCGGTGTATTTATGTATTTTACCACACGGTCATTGGCCTCAGACTTCGCGACAAGATCTCCGTGGGCTTTTAAAAACCCTTTGAGCATATCTTCTACGACGTAATCCGGATCATTGACAAACCTCTGCATAATTCTTCCCCTTTTCTATGTCTAAAACGTTTAGTTGTTTGTTTCCTGCTGTGCTTCTTTGCTAAGGCTTCTGTAGTAGAGTACAAAACAGATCACCCAGACGACCAGGATGGCCAGCGGAATAAAGTTTCCGTCCAGTACCTTAAATACATGGGAGAAAGCGTAAGTCTGGATCGGTCCATCAATGGAACTGTTGGAGATCATCTCTCCCGCTTTCAGAGATACTGCTCCTGTTGTCCTTGCAAGGTCAGTCATAAACGGCGCGAACGCAGTACCAACCCATAAGAATACCGGCGCGAAGACGGTGCAGAGAATAATCATACGGATCAGGTTTCCTCCGGTAACAAGGAATGCTGGTACGGCAAGTGCAAGGTTGATGATACCTGCAAACGGAAGGATTTCATTTCCCGGCAGGAACATAGAGAATAATAATGTGATCGGCACAGAGTAGATCACTGCCAGCCATATCTCATTGGATCCTCCGAGGAACGGCCAGTCAAGCCCTACCACAAGCGTTCTTCCTGAGAACTTCTTATTCATGAAGTCACTGACTGCCTCAGATATCGGAGCCAATGCCTGCATAAAGTATTTTGTGATAACCGGGAACAGAGTCAGCGCTGTCGCTGCCTTAATCGCCAGGGTCAGAGTATCTGCTACACTGTATCTAGCGAGAACTCCGAAAATAATACCAAGAATGAATCCAAGGATATGGTTCTCTGCAAAAATACCAACTTTATCTTTTAATGCCGCTGCGTCAAACTGTTTGTTTAATGCAGGTACTTTCTTTAAAATACAGTCGATCGGATACATGACAGCTGCCAGGAAGGTCATCTTATGGGTACAGGTTACACCCGGAATTCCGGAAAGCTTCTCGATTCTGTGCTGATGCATATCTGCCGCTTTCAGCTCAAAAATGATCTGGATAGCTGCTACCACAAATGCGCAGGCAATGGATCCTGCCCCTCCAAAATGAGGTTTTGTGATGGCTACAACGGCAACGGCAGTAAAAATCTTACCCCATACATTCCAAAGATCGGCGTTGAATGTATTTGTTTTGTTAATGACCAGCATGATGACATTGATGATGATCAACAGCGGGAACATTAAAAACGCATACGGCCAGGACCAGGATATGGTTGACATGGTGGTCCAGCCTCCATCCACGATAGGCAGTGAAATACCGGTTGATTTTAACATGGCCTGAGCCGCTGGGCTGATGGTATCCGTCATGAAGGAAATGAGCATTGTCATTCCTGTAAACGCCACCCCGAGTGTGATACCGGCGGAAACCGCATCCTTCACCTTCATCCTTACGATCAGTCCGGCGATAATGATAATGATCGGCACAAAAATCGCCGCCCCCAAACTTAATAGATAATTGACAACTGAACTTAATGCTTGCATACAATCTCTCCTTTCATCCTCTTACAATGTGTCTTTTGTAGTTCTCCATTCTCTTACTTGCAGGCGTCGATCAGCTTCTGAAGCTCGGCATCCTGTCCCACACCGGTTAAGAATGCGATACCGTTGATAACCGGGATCGGGTATTCCTTGTCAATCTTAGTGATAGCGATATATGCTGCACTGGAATCCATATAACGGTCCACAGACTTTAAGTCTACGGCTTCCACCTGTGCGTCTACCTTATTCTCCTTTAATAAACGGTTTACCTTGCTCGCCACTGTCTGAGATGTTGCTACTCCGCTTCCACATGCCACAATAATCTTTTTCATAATTTTTATTTCCTTTCTTGAGATAATCCCCTAATTGTATTTACTTTCATTTGATACTTATAATCCTTCCATAGAAAGGATCGCTTCCATGTACTCTTCTTTTGTCTTGGCTTCCATAAGACGTTTCATCAGATCTTCATCCTGGAAATTGGCCACCAGCACTTGAAGCAGTTCCACATGTTCATCGGACCGCTTGAAGCCCAGCATAAAGACAAACCTCACATCGTGTTCCACATCGTTTGCTGCCATCTCGCACCATTTAATCGGTTCCTTTAACCTGACTGGCGCAATAAAAGGCTTCAGGATATGTTCCGGGTCTGCATGAGGGATCGCTACCGGATACGGCTCTACAGCAAGTGCCGTCGGGAAGTTTTTCTCTCTTGTCTTGATTGCATCCACAAACGAATCCTTTACAAAACCGAGCTCTTCTAGTTTCGCAGCCATCTTATTAAAAAAGTCATCGGTGTCGGCCGCTTCCATATCCAGCTGAATCAGCTCTTTGTAAATCATGTCGCGTTTCAAACATTATCACTCCTTTTCTTTTTATTTTCATTTCGTTCTTATTACTCTTAAATTGTAACCCTGTAATACCCACTAAAACAATCTGAATTGGGTCCCAAAGTTGCTCATTGGATTGCTCATCACAAGCATGCGCAATACCTTTGCGCAACGTCTCGTAACGCTTTTTTGTTCCATAGGGAGGTTCAAAGAACTTTCCTATGGAACAAAAAAAGAGGACAATCCCCAGAATCATCATTCCGAGGGTTGTCCTCTAAGCCTTATGGCGACAGAGCATTAAGCCTGTTTTGTCTCCATATATTCATTTAGTCTTCCAAGCAGTTCATCCACATTCATGCCATGAACGAAAGCCGCTTCTTCCAGTGTCTCGCCCTGGGAAGACGGGCAGCCTACACAGTGCATGCCGGATGCCATTAAGATGGCCGCGAAATTCTGGTCAAGGGCCAGCAGATCACCGATTACCATGTCCTTTGTGATTGTATTCATTGACGTTACCTCCATTCTTAACAATCGATCCTCTTCCCTATAAAACCTACGGGGAAGAATCTCATTTAGTATAATACATTACAGTTAAAAATACAATAATTCATGGGAATTCCCTTGATATTGTATATTAAGTATATTAAAATGAAAAGTACCTGGAAGGCGGGTCACCCGCCATTTCATACACAACTTTCTAAAGGAGGAACATAGATATGGCATATGTAATTTCAGACGCTTGTATCTCTTGCGGAGCTTGCGAAGGAACTTGCCCGGCAGGAGCTATCAGCGAAGGGGACGGACAGTACGTAATCGACGCAGATACATGCTTAGACTGCGGAGCTTGCGCAGACGGATGTCCAACTGGCGCTATCAGCCAGGAATAATCGGTACATAAAAAGAGATGCCAAAAGGCATCTCTTTTTTGTTTTAAAAAGTCATTTAATATTTTTATTCGCGGTTTCTTTTTTTCTTTTTGAAAAAGAAGCCTCTTTCTTTTGTAGCTGCGATCTCTTCCCGGCTTTGCTGCTGCAGACGGATCAACTCATCAATTTTTTGGAACCGCTTTTCTTCTGACTCCTCCTTCTGACGGAACTGGTAATCCATCTCTTTTGCCACCTGCCTGGAGACCTGATCCCCAATGTCCCTGCTCAGCTGGTTTTTCTGCTCATTTAAAGCTCGTCCCATAATCTTAACCATAACACTTTGGAACTGCTCCATTTTATCCTGCGGACCCACACTGCTCCCGCCTGCGGGAAAAGGAATGACATTCTTCGGCAGAGCTTCTTTGATTTCATCCATGCTCATACCCTCATCCCTCATATCACGGATCTTCATAAATGTATGTAATTCTTTTTCCCCATAGTAACGGTAGCCTTTGTCATTCCGCGGAATATTAAGTTTCAGCTCTTCCTCCCAGGCCCTCAGAGTATAGGTTTCTAACCCTAATTCTTTGGCCGCTTCAGAAATCATTCGTCTTTTTTCCTTCATAAGTCCCTTCCTTTCTTCTTACTTATTATAAGGTGGGAGTACTTTTGCGGACAAGAAAAACCGCCCTCTAAAAGACGACGGTTTCTCACATATTCTGCAGGCTACATCCTGATTTTTTCTTTATTCCCGAACTTGGTGTACTGGCCTAACCAGACAAGCTCCACACTTCCGGTGGAACCGTTTCTCTGCTTAGCCACGATGATCTCCGCAAGACCCTTTTTCTCCGAGTCCTCATTGTAATAATCATCCCTGTAAATAAACATGACCACATCGGCATCCTGCTCGATGGAACCGGACTCTCTAAGGTCAGACAGGACCGGTTTCGGCGGCTTCCTCTGCTCTACCATACGGCTCAGCTGTGAAAGAGCGATAACCGGGGCATCCATCTCCCTGGCCAGCGCTTTCAGGGAACGGGAGATCTCGGAGATCTCCTGCTGTCTGGACTCTGACTTTTTACCGCCTGACATGAGCTGCAGGTAGTCAATGATGATCAGGCCCAGACCGTATGTCTGTTTATAGCGCCGGCACTTGGATCTTAGTTCCGCCACCGTGATACCCGGAGTATCATCTATGATCAGCGGAGAACGCCCGATGGTACCGGCACTCTCCATAATCTTCTCCCACTCGGTCTCCTGGAGCTCTCCGGTACGGATCGCCTGGGAATCCACCATGGCCTCCATGGAGATCATACGGGTCACCAGCTGCTCCTTGGACATTTCCAAACTGAAAATAGCTGTAGGAACATTCTTCCTCACCGCCGCATGCTGTGCGATGTTTAAGACAAATGCGGTCTTACCCATGGCCGGTCTTGCAGCCACCATGATTAACTCTGACGGATGAAGACCCGTAAGCTTAAAATCAAGGTCATCAAACCCCGTGGCAACCCCTGTGATCCTTCCGTCGGACGCTGCCGCTTCCTCTATACTCTCCAGCGTGTTGAGTACTACCTGGTCAATGGAGACAAAATCTTCACGGCCGCTGGCCTCCTGCAGAAGCCCGAATACATCCTTCTCCGTCTTCTCCAGGATCAGCGGAACTTCCTCTTTTCCAAGATAACAGTCCTTTGTAATCTCCTCGGTGACTCTGATCAGCTTTCTTAAGGTAGACTTCTCCTTGACGATCTGGGCATACTGCTTGGCATTGGCAGACGTAGGTACAGCCTCTAAGAGATCCCTTATAAATTCCAGGCTTTTCATGGACTCCGGCACATCTTTTTCTTTCAGCTTATTCTGAAGGGTGACCAAGTCAACCGGTTTCCCCTCCTTATAAAGCTCTGACATGGACTCAAAGAGGATCCCATTCTGCTTCTGATAGAAATCCTCCTTGGTGACAATATCAGAAACGTCAGCGATGGCATCCCGGTCCATGATCATCGCTCCGATGACAGACTGTTCGGCCTCCATGCTGTTCGGTTGTATCTTCTTGATAAATGCCTCATCCATTGTCTTTATTTATCCTCTTTCACTTTCACCTTTAACGTGGCAGTCACTTTCGGGTGCACTCTGACCTCCACATTGTGTACGCCAAGCGTCTTGATCGGCTCTGTGTGCATCTTCTTTTTGTCCAAGTCATATCCAAGCTGTTTCTTAGCAGCTTCGGCGATCTCTTTTGTAGATACGGCACCAAATGTTCTTCCGCCTTCTCCCACTTTCATTGTCAAGATGACTTCTTTTTCTTTGAGCTCCTCAGCAAACTTCTTTGCCTCTTCTAATCTTTCTTTTGCTAATTTATCTTCATTAGCCTTCTTAAGCTTCAGATCGTTGACTGCTTTCTTGCTTGCCTCCACACCAAGCCCCTTGCGCAGGAGCACATTTCTTGCGTATCCGTCGTTTGCGTCAATAATATCGTCTTTTTTCCCTACATTTTTTACATCCTGTAATAAAATAACCTTCATCTTATATGTCTCCTTCCTCTTTCATAAACTGCAGAGTTCCTTTGATGATTTGTTTTGCGTCATAAAGGGATACATCCACCATCTGGGCTCCGGCTACCGTCAGATGTCCCCCGCCTCCAAACTGTTCCATGATCTTCTGGACATTTACTTCGTCGATGGACCTGGCGCTGACATAGACACGCTCCTCCACGCCAGTGAGCACAAAGGATGCCTTGATCCCGTCAATATCCAACAGCTCGTTGGCCACCTGGGCTCCCACTACTGTAGGACTGTCGATTCCGATACCTACCAAAGTGGCAATGGCAAAAGAACCGTACATAATCTCAGCGTCACTGACTGCTTTGGCCCGGATCTTGTAGGTATCCAGACTGGTCCTGGACATCTTCCTGACCTTATTTAAGTCGGCTCCGCTGCGCTTTAAAAAGGCCGCGGCCTCAAATGTCCGGACACCTGTCTTGTTGACAAAGTTATCCGTGTCTATGAGCATGCCAAAATACATGGCATTGGCCTCCACTGGTAAGAGCTTGGGTTTTGTAGCAATATACTGCAGAACCTCCGCTACCAGCTCACAGGTAGATGACGCATATGGCTCAATATAAGAGAGTACTGGATATTTGATGGTTTCCTTGCCCTTCCTGTGATGATCCAGTATGACTATGGTGTTGGTCTGATCGAGAAGCTCCTCACACTCTGTATAGCTTGCGTGATTCACATCCACCACGATCAGCAGTGTATTGTCGTCTGTAATCTCCTTAGCCGTATCGCTGGTAATGAACATATCCTCATCGTATTCCTCACACGCCAGAAGTTCCTCCACGATAGGGCGCACGGAGATCGTCGCCTCATTCATAACGATATGGGCTTTTCTTCCCAGAGATAGACCCAGCCGGTACAGACCCACCGCAGCGCCCATGGCATCCGGATCCGGTATCTTGTGGCTCATGATGACCACGTTATCCTTGGATTCCAGAAGCTCTCTCAGCGCATGCGCCTTGACTCTGGCCTTGACCCGGGTGTTTTTCTCCACCACGGCTGCATTTTCCCCAAAGTAAGAAATATCTTCACCGTCTTTGATCACCGCCTGGTCACCGCCGCGGCCCAGGGCTAGATCCATAGCCGTACACGCTGCCTCGTAATTCTCCTGATAACTCTGTCCGTTGATCCCAAGACTGATACTCAGCGTCATATTGCCGCTGCTGCCCAGGTTGATGCTTTTTACTTCCTCTAAGATATGGAACTTTTCCTTCTTTACCTTCTCCAGATACTTCTGCTGAAAGATGATCAGATACTTATCCTTCTCCGTCTTCTTAACGATACCGGAAATATTCTGGATAAACTTGTTGATCTTTTGATCGGCTAACGCCAGAAGCATGGACTGCTTTACCTCGTCCACATTGTCAAGCAGCTCCTCATAGTTGTCAATATAGATCAGCCCCACCACCATCCGCTGGTTTTCGTTCTGCTCCATATACATCTTGAGCATGGTCTGGTCAAAAAAGTAAGCAGCCACCATAGACTGATCCCTGAGCCACTGCTTTGACTTGCTCTCCGTCTCCTCATCAATGAGGCTGTCCATCTGGATCCTGACGAACTCGATCTTATAAAAGCAGGTCCTTTCCTGGTCCTTCTCCAGTGTCTCTTTTTTTACATGGGAAACTGAGTGGTTCATCTCCGACGGCAGAAGATTTTTGTCCAGTTCCGGAAACATCTGCTGCAGCTTGGATATGCTCTTCCCATCCAGGATCTTCTCAAACGCCTGATTATACCACATGATATCTCCGTCCCCGCCGATGAGTACATAGGGCAGGGGCAGTTCCTTGATCAGATGATTCTGGACACGGCTCTGCTCAAACATAAAGTCCATAGTTTCCTGCATCATTTTCTTTTTATGGTAGGGATAATAAAACAAAGAAAACAGCAGAAAAACGAACACAAAGCAGGCCAGGATCACACCTGACTTCACATCAATAGAAAATACCAGAATGTCCGCGATCAGAAACAACAGTCCTGCCAGAACCGGCCAAATGATATCTTTACTGATATTTACACTTGTATTTTTATTTTTCATGGTACAGCTCCTTAAACCTCGGATTCAAATATTGTATTTTTCATTATAGCATGACTGGCAGGTCAGGTCAAAAAAGCCGCCATACCCATAAGGATACGGCGGCTTGTCTTTTATTAATCCTGTGTATAAGGCATTAAAGCGAGATGTCTTGCTCTTTTGATAGCACTTGTGACAGCTCTCTGATGCTTTGCACATGTTCCTGTGATACGTCTCGGTAAGATCTTACCTCTCTCAGAAACATACTTCTTTAATGTCGCTACATCTTTATAATCGATAACGGCATCGGCTTCTGTACAGAATGCACATACTTTTCTTCTTCTGCGTCCGCCTCTTCTCCTGTTCGGAGAATCACCTCTATTGTAAGCCATGATTAAACCTCCTATTTAACTAAATGGCAGTTCCTCTTCCAATCCGTCCGGAATGTTCATAAAACCATCTCCTGCGGCCTGGCTTGGCTGCGGCGGTTTTGAAGGATTGGCTGTCTGCATGCCTCCCCCGTTATACTGGTCTGTAGCCGCTTTGCTCTCGCAGAAATCCTGTTCCTCCACGATCACGTCGGTTGTATAGACCTTCATTCCGTCTTTGTTGGTGTAACTGCCTGTCTGGATCCTTCCGGAAATGACGATCTTGATTCCCTGACGGAAATACTTCTCGGCGAATTCGCCGGCACGTCCAAATGCGACGCAGTTGATAAAGTCTGCATCCGGTTCGCCATCCCTTTTAAATCTCCTGTTAACAGCTAAAGTATATCTTGCAACTGCCGTCGCTCTTTCACCCTGTGAGTATCTCACATCCGGGTCCCTGGTAAGACGGCCCATCAAAATCACTTTATTCATATTGGATTCCTCCTGCCTATCAAAATGTTAGGCATCCTGTTTTACGACTAAATAACGTAATACATTTTCTGTAATTCGAAGTTTTTCTTCTAAAACAGCCGGAACTTCTGTCTCTGCGTCGAACTGGATGAAGTAGTAGTATCCTTCTTTCATCTTCTGGATCTCGTAAGCTAAACGCTTCTTTCCCCATTCATCGACGTTTTTGATCTCAGCTCCTGCGTCTGTAATCATAGCTTTTGCCTTTTCTACTACTTCTGCTCTTGCTTCGTCTTCGATCTTAGCATTCACGACTAATGCGAGTTCATATTTACTCATGTTATCTGCACCTCCTTCTGGTCTTTTCGGCTCTTGGTCTTCTGCCAAGAGCAAGGATAAATTTATATATCACAAGTTGATATATTACCATAAATTCCTGCTAATCGCAAGCTTTTTTCACAAATCCGCGGAAATTCTTCTCCACCAGCTTCCTGGAAACCATCACCTGCCGTCCGCACCCGGAGCACTTCAGACGAAAGTCCATACCCACTCTTAAGATCTCCCATTCGTTGGTCCCGCACGGATGGGACTTTTTCATCTTGATCACGTCGCCGACTTTAAATTCCATACGCATTCTCCTCTCTTTCTTACTTTTAAACAAAGTGGCAAGCCACTTCTCCTCCCAACCCCTCACGCATTTGTGTGCATAGTGCCCGCAGGGCTTTTTTGTTCCATAGGGAGGTTCAAAGAACTTTCCTATGGAACAAGAGAAAGGCAGCCGGGTCAGGGCTGCCTTTGGACAGAGATGTTTTATTTATTCTTCTCTGTAGTTTTTTTCTGCTTTGCAGTGGTTGTCGCTTCTGTTGTTGTCTTTTCCGTTGCTGTGGTTGTTGCTTTGTACTTAAATGTGATCTTCTTCCACAGTTTCTGATTGATGCTCTTATCATCGTCCCACTTCTTGTCTGCATCTTTGGTCCACTTTTTGTATACCTTCTGGTATGCAGCCTGCTGTTTTTCCTGCAGCAGTGTACTCTTGGATGTGGCAAGGGCACTCTTAACATTCGGATTCAGCATCTTGATGATGACATATGCGTCATCAGTCTCGATCACACCGCTGACCTGGTTCTTCTTTAACTTGGAGGCGGCTTCTTCAAACTTTGTTCCGAGGGTAGCTTTTCCTTTTGTGTAGCTTTCTTCATTGTCTGAATCCACTTTATACTTCTTGGCTACAGACTTGACGCTCTGGCCCTTTTTGATAGCCTTTAACGCTTCTTTGGCTTTCTTCTTCTGTGCAGCTTTTTCCTTTGCCGTCATGTCCACTTCTTTGCCGGTCTTGCTATCAGTCTTCTTTGTGGTGAAGGCGAGCTTGTATACTTTTACAGTTTTCGCTTCCTCATCCGTCACCTTCACATCCGCCTTTTCGATGATGGCGTTCATTACTTTCTGCGCGATGAGATTTTCCTGCTGGATTCCTTTAATGTAATCCTTATCTGCGTTTGTCACCTTCATCACACGTTTCCCGAGTTCATTTTTGGTAAATGACTTCACGGATTCGTCCAACTGCTTCTTCTCATCAGATGTGAGCTTTACATTGTAGTCATCTGCATGGGCTGCCAGCACCTTTACGGTCTTAATCTGGTTGATGACATTGTCTTTGATAGAATCCTGCATTGTGATCTTCTTGCCCTTTTTGTCGGTCCCGACCTGAGTTGACCACAGTTTATCGCCTAAATATGCAGCGTACTGCTGTTCTGCGCTGTACTGCATAATTCTTGCATATACGTGGGCTTCCTTATAGGTCACCTTATTTCCTGCATATTCAAACAGTTTCCTGTCATCCTGCTTTTTGCAGCCTGCCAATAAGGCAACACACAAAGCCATGACTGCCGTGAGACATGCTATCTTTTTCGCTACACGTTTCATTCTTCGTTTCCTCCATTTAATTTATTTCCATTTTGCATTATACTACATAACTATCTGATAATCAACGCATCCAAAGAGTTCACACAATGTTCAATTTTTGAAAGCCACTCACTCTTTTTGGAGGATGACAAGTCCAGGACAAACACAGGGTGTTCTCCTGCACTGACGGAAAGTTCCTTCGGAAATTCGTTTAAGACATCCGGGATTTTCTCCACCTGAACATTTGCCTTGGGATTCATCTCAAAGGATACTTTCTCGCCCTTCTGCTTCACATCAGTCATATAGGCGTGATGTGCCATAGATTTTAAGAGTGCAATGTGGAGCAGATTGACCACTGCCGCCGGCAGATCGCCGAAACGGTCCAAAAGCTCATCCTGCATATCCTCCATCTCATCTCTCGTGTCGATGGCAGAGATCCTCTTATAGAGCTCCAGCTTCTCCACCTCATTGCGGATATAGGCAGATGGCAGGAACGCATCGATGTTCAGATCCAGCGTTGTATCAAAATCAGAATCCTCTGAAAGTTCTCCCTTAAGCCGCAGTACCGCGTCATTTAACATCTTGCAGTACAAATCATAACCCACGGCCTCCATATGCCCAGACTGCTCTTCCCCAAGCAGGTTGCCTGCGCCACGAATCTCCAGATCCCGCATGGCAATCTTGTATCCAGATCCCAGGTCTGTAAATTCCCTGATGGCCTGAAGTCTTTTTTCTGCCGTCTCTTTTAATAAGGTGTCCCTTTTGTACATTAAAAATGCAAATGCGTTCCGGTTGGACCGTCCCACACGCCCTCTGAGCTGATAGAGCTGGGAAAGTCCAAGCTGGTTGGCATCATGGATGATCATCGTGTTTACATTGGGAATGTCCAGCCCTGTCTCGATGATGGTGGTGGAGACAAGAACGTCAATCTCTTTTTCCATGAACTGCATCATGATATTTTCCAGCTCCCTCTCCCTCATCTGCCCGTGGGCAAAAGCCACTTTGGCATCCGGAAGCAGCTTTTGGAGCCCACTGGTGATCTCGGCAATGTTATTAACCCTGTTATATACATAATATACCTGCCCGCCTCTTGTCATCTCACGGTGGACCGCTTCCTTGACCAATTCTTCATTATATTCCATCACGTAAGTCTGGATGGCCCGCCGATCATGGGGAGGTTCTTCCAGGATGCTCATATCCCTGATTCCAATCAGGCTCATATGCAGAGTCCTGGGGATCGGGGTCGCAGACAGGGACAGCACGTCCACGTCCTTCTTCAGGGTTTTGATCTTCTCTTTGTGTCCCACGCCGAACCGCTGTTCCTCGTCAATGATCAAAAGTCCCAGGTCCTTATATTTCATATCCTTGGACAGCAGGCGGTGTGTCCCGATGACCACATCCACGATTCCTTTTTTCAGGCCCTCCATGGTCTCTTTCTGTTCCTTTGGACTGCAGAATCTGGACATGACTCGAACCGTCATAGGATAATTTTTAAATCGCTCACAGAATGTATTGTAGTGCTGCTGAGCCAGGATGGTGGTGGGCACCAGATAGGCCACCTGCTTTCCGTTGGTCACTGCCTTAAACGCTGCCCGGATGGCAACCTCCGTTTTCCCGTATCCCACATCGCCGCAGATAAGCCGGTCCATGATCTTTGTGCTCTCCATGTCCCTCTTCACATCCTCAATGGCATTCAGCTGGTCCTGCGTCTCCTCATAGGGAAACATCTCCTCAAATTCCTTCTGCCAAACGGTATCCTTATCACACACGTATCCTTCCTTGGCCTGGCGGACCGCATACAGTTCCACCAGTTCCTTTGCTGTCTCCCTGACCTGGCCTTTGACCCGCTTTGTGGTCTTCTTCCACTCATTTCCTCCCAGCTTATTAAGCCGGGGCTTCTTTGCATTAGCGCTGGCGTACTTGGCAATCTGGTCCAAAGCAGAAGCCAGAATAAACAGATTGTCGCCGCCCTTGTACTCGATGCTGATATAATCCTTTTCCACATTGTTCACGGTGATCTTTTCGATCCCCCGGTAAATGCCGACACCATGTTTTTCATGCACAACATAATCGCCGATAGAAATATCAGCAAAGTTCTTTATTTTCTCGCCCTTGCCTTTAAACGCCGCCTTTTTCCTGCGTTTTTCTTTTCTTCCGCTGAATATATCACTCTCGGAGATCAACACCCACTTTGTCTCAGGATATTCAATGCCGCTTTTTAATTTCCCAGGGGTGATGACGATCTGTCCCGGAGCCATCTCTTCTGAGGGCTTTTTATCATAAGTGACCGTAAGACCATTCTCCCTCATATCCTCCGCCAGACGCTTAGCTCTTGTGACGGACGGTGACACCACCAGGATCCTGTAGTCCTTTTTCTGATACCTTTTCAGGTCCTTGACCAGCTGCTCAAAGCTGTTGTTGTAGGACTGAACAGACTTCGCTTCCATAAAAAAGGTCTCTGTGCCCGGTGCATACTTCACCTCGGAAGCCAGCGCGGATAAAAAGACCGTCTGCTGCTTCATCAGACGGCTCAACGCCTCCTCAAAACAGGATACCGTTTCCATCTGGCTTGGCAGAAGATATCCTGCCTCCAGACGGCTTTTCATACTCTCAGTAAATTCCAGATAAAAGCCTTTTCCCCGTTCTTCCACATGCTGGGGCTCATCCACGTAGACTGTGGTTTCTTTCGGAAAATAATCCAAAAAGGATACAAGCTTGTCATAAAAATACGGAAGATACCCCTCTACACCGATGAGCATGGAAAGCTCGGAGAGTTCTTCCTTGAGCCTTTTGTATTCCTTTTTCAGCCTGACCTCTTTGTCCGTTTCAAACGCACTGTGGAACTTCGCCGCCAGGTCCTCATATTCTGCCTGGATCTTTTTAAGCCCTGCAGTGATCCGCTCCTCACTTAACACGATTTCCGTGGCCGGATAAACCGTCAGGCTTTTGATCTCCTCAATGGACCGCTGGCTCTGGGCGTCAAAGCTTCGGATAGAATCCACTTCCTCTCCCCAAAGCTCGATCCGGTACGGGCAGTCCGAGGTAAACGGGTAGATGTCTATGACCCCGCCCCTCACGGCAAATTCCCCGGCAGCCTCCACAAACGGGGCTCTCTCATATCCCATGGCCGTAAATTCTTTTGTGATCTCTTGCTCAGAAATTTCTGTCTCCAGGCTGATGGTCACCCGGTTCTTCTTGATCTCAGAAAGGGGCACGACCCGGTCCATTAATGCATCAATGGATAGAATAAATACACCACCCTGTCCTTTTATGATGCTCTCAATCCCCCTAAGCCGCTCTTTTGCGATGGCATTTCCATGGACATCCGCGCTGTAAAACAGCGGATCCTTGGCAGGAAAATAGATGGCATCTCCCCCAAAGAACTGGTAATTCTCTGCCCATTCCTTGGCCTTATTCTCATCTGCCGTCACAATGATCTTATAATTTCCGCGTTTCTTCTTTCCTTTAAATGTACTGACCAAGTGGGCTTTTGCCCCGTCAGTACATCCGGACACCAAAACAGGACCCTGATGACGCTCAAGGCCTGCTTTTATCTGTCCATATACTGCATCGTTTTCAAAAATCTGCTCTAACACGTCTCATTCCTTACTTTCTGCTGCGGTTACTTCCTCGCCTTTTTATTATATTGGTTCATGGCTCCGGATATGTCATCCATTACCATAAGCTTTACCGCATCGTCCACATCCGGGAACACATCATCGTAGATTTCCCTCTCTCCTTTAGAGAAATGCCCAAGCACATAATCTGCCAGATCATATCCCTTTGGTTTTTCTCCCACGCCGATCTTAATCCTCGGAAAATCCATGCTGCCCAGATGGCTGATGATGCTCTTGATCCCGTTGTGTCCTCCAGCACTTCCTTTTCTCCTGATCCTAACCTGCCCAACATCCAGAGATATATCATCAAAGACCACGATAAAATCCGAAGGGTCCAGCTTATAGAAATCCATGATTCCCCGGAGGCTTTCCCCGCTTAAATTCATAAAGGTCTGCGGCTTTATGAGCAGGACCTTCTGCCCTCCTAAGTATCCGCTTCCAATGAGCGCCTTATGCTTTTTTGTAGAAAATTCTATCTGGTTTTTCCCGGCAATATAGTCAACAGCCGCAAATCCGATGTTATGCCTTGTGTTCTCATACTGCCTGCCGGGATTGCCCAGTCCTGCGATCACTTTCATTTTACTGCTCCTTTGTCCTGGTTCCTTTTCCAATTAGTCTGGAACCAGTATAACAAAAGATTATAAATTTTGAAAGAAGTCTCTTGTTTTAGTTACCTTCTTCATCATCTGGTCAAATCCTTTCGGGGTCAGAGACTGGGGACCGTCACAGAGCGCCTTGGCCGGATTGTTGTGAACTTCCACCATGAGCCCGTCAGCCCCTGCCGCAATGGCAGGCACGGGCATTGGCTCTCCCATAAACCCGAAGAACTAGG
>OAWB01000611.1_pt1 | contig 18842 bp, 20 predicted proteins | sample 1550621 | NCBI WGS metagenome assembly OAWB01 (sample SAMEA2580107, study PRJEB22360) | human gut metagenome | biome: human gut; feature: human-associated habitat; material: faeces | place: Denmark | collected 2008/2010
GTTAGCCGATATCATGCAGAAAAAAGAGAAAGCCGAAGCATGGCTTGCAGACTATAAGAAAAAAGCCCGGGAAAAGGGACAAGAAATCAAAAAATCCTACGGAAAGAATAAAAGCTACCTTTCCATCCTTGCCAGTGGAGGCCAAATCTTTGTGTATGACAAGGCCGGGATCGGAAGTATCTTATATGAAGATATGGGATTAAAAAGACCGAAGGGACTGCCGGAGCAGAAGGATATCAGTCTTCCGGTAGTATCCTATGAAGGGCTGGCGTCCATTGAGGCAGATTATATTCTTGCCATAGGAACCAAAGATGATATGGCCGCGTTAAAGAAAAACTCTGTGTGGAAAGAACTTCCTGCCGTGAAGAAGGGACATGTGGCAGAGCTTCCCGCAAGCCCTTACTTTAACCAGGGATACAGTTCCATTGGGCGTCTCTCATTTTTGGATGAAGTGAACGGTTTAATGGAGAAGATGAATGAGTAAAAGGGTTTCTGTGTTTACCGCAGTTTCCGTTATCCTTTTGATAACTGTAGTGCTGCTGGCTGTTTCCTTTGGAGCAGAGAGGCTGCCGTTTGAAACGGTGGCCTCGGCGCTCTTTAAAGGTGGGGATTCACTGGATATAAAATTGATCAGGGAAGTCAGGCTGCCTAGGGCCATCGCCGCTGTATTGACAGGAGGGATGCTTGCCAGTGCGGGCGCTGTGATGCAGGGAGTGACCAGGAATCCTCTGGCCGAGCCGTCCATCATGGGAATGACGCAGGGGGCGTCCCTGGCTGTGGCAGCTGCAAGTGTAATACCGGCAGTATCCGGTCTTTTTGGTTTGACAGCATCGGCCCTTATTGGTGCTTTTCTCGGCGGGATTCTTGTGCTTGGATTTTGCCTGCGAACGACAAATTTAAGTGTCTCAAGGCTTCTGCTGGCGGGGACAGCCCTGGGAACTTTTTTTCTATCGTTATCCTCCCTGATTGGGATTCTGGGAAATCGTTCACAGGAGCTTGCGTTTTGGGTAGCGGGAGGATTTAAGTCCATCACATGGGGTCATGTGTGGCTTTTACTATTTGCAGGAGGGATTTCTTTGATTCTGTTTTTCTTTCTGGCAGGCAGCATTAACATCCTGAGCCTTGGAGATGAGGCGGCCACAGGACTGGGTGTCCGTCCTGAAAGGATCAGGCTTTGGTCGATTCTTCTGCTGATTCCGGTTTGTGCCGTCTGTGTGGCCAGCGCAGGAAATATTGCCTTTGTTGGATTGGTCATTCCCCACATGATAAGAAAGATATTCGACAATGACTACAGAAGAATGATACCGTTGTCTTTCTTAGGCGGAAGTGTGCTGATGGTATGGGCGGACCTGGCCGCGCGTCTGGCAAACCAGCCATATGAGACTCCGGTAGGGCTGTTTACCTCTATATTAGGTGTGCCAGTATTTCTGTGGCTGATTAGAAAGGAGCAAAGCAGATGAAAAAAAGGCAGCGTACAGCAGTGGCCCTGGTGGTGTTCTTGTTTCTGGCCGTGTTTGTGGGAGACTTAATGTATGGAAGCTACTCCATGACGGCAAAAGATGTTGTAATGACGCTTTTCGGCAAAGGGGACGGCATGCAGAATATCGCTGTACTTGATCTGCGGCTCCCAAGAGCAGTGACAGCGGTTCTAACCGGAGCTGCATTATCTGTCTCAGGCTGTATTTTGCAGAGTGTCACCAAAAATGATCTTGCAGAGCCCGGGATCATCGGTATCAATGCAGGCGCGGCACTTGCGGTTGTGCTTTTGATTTCTGTACAGAGCACCAGCTATTATACGGCACTGGGCTTTGGCACTGTTCTGCTCATGCCCGTAGCAGCAGCGGCTGGTGCTTTTATAAGCTTTCTGTGTATTTATCTTCTGGCCAGGGATAATGGGAGTGTGAGGCCTGTAAAAATGATCTTGGCAGGTATTGGTGTCAACACAGGGATCAATGCCCTGATCACTCTTTATCAGCTGAACATGTCAAAAGGAGACTATAATCAGGCTCTGGCATGGATTGGTGGCAGCCTGTGGGGCAGCAGCTGGATGTATGTTGCCATGACTGCGCCCATTATTATTGTGCTGATCCTCATTGTCTTTTACAAAAACAGAACGCTGGATGTGATGGATCTGGGTGATGAGCTGGCTATGGGATTAGGGGTTCAAGTGGAGAGAGAAAGAAAGATTTTCCTTGTTCTCGCAGTCTGTCTGGCTGCCTGTGCCACTTCTGTGGCCGGGAATATTGCATTTGCCGGACTGATCGGACCGCATTTAGCAAAACGTCTCGTGGGGCCTGTGCACAAAAGAAAGATTCCTGCGGCAGCATGTTTAAGCAGTATTTTAGTTTTGGGAGCGGATACACTTGCGAGGAATCTGTTTTCACCGCTGGAAATACCAGCGGGTATCATGATCTCCCTGATCGGAGTGCCATATTTTGTTTATCTCCTGATGAAAGAAAGGTAAGGGTGTAAAATGGAACAACAAAAGATTCAAGTGAGGGATATCACTGTCGCCTATGAGCAGACCATCGTCATACCAAAGCTGAATCTGAATATCCCTGGTGGGAAGATCACCATCGTAGTCGGCGGCAATGGATGCGGAAAGTCTACACTGATCAAATCTGTGGCCGGGATACTGAAGCCCAAAAAGGGCGAGATCTTTATCAATGGTACAGAGATCAAAAAACAGGCTCCCAGGGAGACCGCTAAACAGATGGCAGTTCTGCCCCAAAGCCCGCAGGTACCGGAGGGACTTTTAGTAAAGGAACTGGTGGCATACGGGCGGTTTCCTTACCAGAAACCTGTAGGCGGACTGACAGAACATGACCATCAGGTGATCCGATGGGCGATGGAGGCAACAGGCATCCTATCGCTGAAAGACCGAAGGGCAGATTCTCTTTCAGGCGGACAGAGGCAGAGGGCCTGGATTGCCATGGCGCTCGCGCAGCAGACGGGAATTCTTGTACTGGATGAGCCAACCACTTATCTGGATATGTCTCACCAGCTGGAAATACTCTCTCTATTAAAAGAATTAAACCAAAAGAACCAAACAACCATTGTCATGGTGATCCATGAAATCAATCATGCATCCAGGTTTGCAGATCATATCATTGGAATGAAGGAGGGGCAGATGGTGTTTGAGGGAACACCTGCGGATGTGATAACAGAACAGAATTTAAAGACACTTTATGGTATACGGGCTAAGCTTACACTCAGTGAGGACGGCACATATCCGGTTTGCACGGAGTATGAGCTGGAATGAGCATACGGGGGAATAAAGCAAATTTTGTTATCATAGCGGCGGGGCAGATGATCTCTCTGTTCGGCAGTGCCATCCAGCGGTTTTGTATGTCTCTCTATGTACTGGAGCTAACCGGGAGTCCAGGTATCTTTGCAACGATCCTTTCAATTTCTATGCTTCCATATGTTCTTCTCGCGCCGGTAGCTGGAAATATCACAGATTCCTTCAGCAAAAAGAAGATCATGGTCTGTACAGACATCTTCAGCGGCATTGTTATAAGCTGTTATGCAGTTTTTTTATTTTCTGGACATGACCGGCCAGCTGTCATAGCTGTCACGATGATCCTTTTGTCATCTGCGAGTACTGTGTATTCACCGGCGGTGACAGCCTCCATCCCTCTGTCTGTTTCAGCAAAACAGCTTTACCGGGCCAACGGCATTGTACAGCAGATCGGATCCGCTGCCAATTTTGCAGGACCCGTCATTGCGGGGATGCTGTATGGTTTTCTGGGGATTCGTTGGATCGTCGTTTTAAATGCAATCAGCTTCTTTGCCTCAGCATTGATGGAAGGATTTCTGCATCTGCCGGAAAAAAAGAGCGGTTCCAAAAACAAGATCTCTTTTTTGAACAGTGTGAACGAAATGTATCAAGGGTTTTTGTACTTAAAAAAATGTCAAACGATCGTATTAAGGATTATTTTCTCATACGGTCTGTCCAACCTGTTCATTGTTCCGGTTTTCTCCGTAGCAGCACCGCATTTTGTAAAAAATGTGCTGGGTCTTTCTTCAGAAGTCTATGGATCTGTGGAGGGGATCACAGTGCTTGGGATGATCACGGGGGGAGTACTGATCGGTGTGTTTCCCAAGAGTTTTTCCATGGCTGTGATCCACAGAGTGCTTTACCTGATGCCGGTTTCCTTTCTTTTTATGTGTCTGACTGGATTTGTGTCCCAAAGCCCGCTGATGAATCTATGTGCTTTTGGGGCAGGAGGCTTTGCTGTCATGCTTTCTCTTGGGCTGTCCAATGTGATTTCATTGACTTACATGCAACAGGCAGTCCCCGGATCTATGATCGGAAAGACCAGTGCGTTTTCCACGGCAGCAGCGACAGCCACGATACCTCCCGGACAGTTTTTGTTCGGACAGATTCTAGAAGCAGGTATTTCGGTTCCCGTGTTGTTTCTTTTTGTATCAGCGGCAAGCCTTGGGACTGCATGTTTTGTAAAACAGGCAATAAAAAAGAATTAAGAAATTTTAAAAAAGTTCTTGCATTTTGTATTTAGTTTTGCTATACTATCACTTGTCTGAAAGATGCGGGTGTAGTTCAATGGTAGAACTCCAGCCTTCCAAGCTGATCACGTGGGTTCGATTCCCATCACCCGCTTATAAGAATTATTGAAGAACTGTCTGTTTTTACAGGCAGTTTTTTTTGTTCCATAGGGAGTTGAAGCGGATTTGTCCCCTTTGTTCTTCCATAGGAAAGTTCTGCGAACCTCCCTATGGAATAAAACCTGCTAACAAAAGTCAAGGACTTTTCAGCAGATTATTAAATTATTTCATCCGTCTATTTTTTGCATGCTAAAAAGGCTGGCATTGTGCTCCAGCCTGCACAAACTCATGTTTTCGCAATCTATTGATAAACAGCAGTTACTCTTGCATAATAAATCCGCAGAAATTTATTCAAGCCAGCAATTTTTGCATGTTTCTTACTTTTACCTTCGCTTTCCTTTTTTAAGATATAGTTGTATACAGCATCATCTTTTGGAGCAGGATGGCTCTTAAGAACTCTCATCACCTCATATCCCACCTTTCTGAGTGTTGAAGAACCTCGTTTCGTTATCTTGCGTTTTGAACCGATAAACTGCCCTGATTCATATGCTGGTGGGTCAATTCCTGCCCATGCTATGAGTGCCTTTGCGCTGTGTAGTCTTCTCACATCCCCAATCTCTGCAATCAGCTTAACCGCAAGGACTTCGCCAACTCCGCCCATTTCCCTGACCGCCTCATATTCAGGCAGGGACTTCACAAGTTCTTGCATTCGTGTTAAAATCAGAGACAGAGAACTATCCACAGTTCTCAATACTGATACAGCTTCCTGTACTAACATTTTGGTGGATGGGGTACTGGAAGATAGTGTGGGAATACCACTTGAAGCTAATTCATAGACTGCCTCAGCCTTGGATCTGCTTCGGTGGTATTTCTTTTCTTTTGCCCAAACAAGATACTCCTTAGCAAATGTTTCAAGACTCATGGATGTGATGAAATCAAAGTGCCAAAATTTCTCCACAAAGTCGCTAAGCTTGTCCCTGCCATTTGCTTCATTCCAACTGTTAAACATCTTCTTAATACCCGGCATCACATAATCCAGGATATGCGTCAACTCCTGCAAAGCTTTCACATGAAGCTCCATATAGTACCGGTATCTGCGTCCCAGAAGTTTAAGCTCCGCATAGGTTTCTTCATCACCTTCATACTTTTGCAGCTTGAACCATTTCTCAATTCCGTAATTCGCAATCATTATTGAATCAAGTTTGTCGGTCTTTGCTCCTCGGATGCTGTTATCCTTCGCATACTTCTTCATTGCAAACGGATTAATGACAGATATGAAATACTCTTTTTCGTGAAGGAACGTTAATACAGGCAAATGATAAATGCCCGTAGCTTCCATCACAATACGTATCTCCCCATCTAATTTTTGAAGCAGATTGTGAAAGCCTTCCAAATCCTCTTGCACATGCTGCATTTCAAAAGGGCTGCACACTATTTCTCCGCATGGCTTAAGTACGCAGACGGTGCTTTTCCCTTTCGATACATCAATTCCTACGCTTATCATCTCGAACCTCCTATAACTGTTATTCGTCATTGTTCCAGCCGCACTTATTACCATCCAGTTTAGTTGGTTACACGGGAGCGAATCCCTACCTGCTTAATCGAATGCTTATAACAAGGGGTTGGTTAACGGTTTTATTCACGGATGCAAAGATCCAAAAAAGCCCACGTAAGACCAATGACTCCCCTTATTATAAATAAAATAAGTGCAGGTGTCAGAGTTAATTACTCTCTAACAACTACACTTTTATGGTACTAAAAGCCCTGCGGGCATTATGCACACAAATGCGTGAGGTAACTATTTGACTGCGTCAAATCGCATTTGGCGCGCAAAGTTGCCAAGCCCCTCAAAGAGTGAGGGGTTGGGGTGTTGAAGTGGGCTTGCCCACTTTGTTCGTTATAGAGAGTTCTTATATAAATTGCTCTGTGTTTATGGTATACTTAAATCGTAAGTAGTAAGTAATAAGTATCCGGGGAAGGGGATGTAGCTTATGAAAGAGTATAGACTGTCACAACAGACTGCCATCGTAGGATTTGACACTTTGGAATCCAACCATCTGACACAGGCCAAAAGCGCCGTGATCAGGGGGATTGCTGCCGCGACGGCTTTGGAACCATTGATTCCGGTGATAGAGAAGGGAGAGTCTGCTGTCTTTAAAGATCATCTGGCGAAACTGATACAAAATGTAAAGGGACTGGGGAAAAAAGAGGCAAAAGCAATAGAGAAAGAGACAGCCGCGTCTTTAAAAGGAGATGGGGTCCTAGAGGAAGTTCCTGCGTTGATTGCCTGTGATATGAACTATGAAACAGCAGGTGTAAAGATCATGGAGTACCGGAGCGATGAGACAGAATACAGAAGAGTTGTAGAAAGCATCCGTGCCGAGATCTTGGAGGACGGGAAGCCTTCTGCGGAGAGCCTTTGTCTGCTTTGGCTGTTCCGTGAAACCTTTTTGATCTCTGAATTGTTTTCCTCTACCGAACAGGTTGCGGTGAAACAGCGGATCGGTGAAGCATCAACAGAAAATGAATGCTACAGGATGTTGTTTGAAGCAGAATTTCACAGTGTATTTAACAGTTTTAGTTCCAGTTTTTTAAAAACAAAGAAAAATCTATTCCAAAATCCCTATCTTGAAGGCGTGAACCTCTTGTTTCCTTTTTTAGAACGCAGAAGTGCTATTTTTATTGATCTGGTGGTTTTAGGTTCAACGGTCAAAAGCCGGAGGGAGGCAGTGCTCTGCTATCTGGCTGAAAGAGGGCACTATGCACAAGAGGTCAAAAACGGACCTGAGACGTTGCTGCTCATAGACAACAGCTATTACCGTATATTTCCCATGACAAAAGCTTATTATAAAATACCGGTGCAGGGCGTTAATTTAGTTCCGGCATATGTGTAGGTGCAGTTATGTCAAGGCAGAGAACCATGGAAAAGATCCTTTCTTCCGAGTATGTGACCATCGGAGAATTAGCCCGTATCCCTGCCTGCCGCTACAGCACGTTAAAGTATTATACGGAAGAAAAAATCCTTCCGTTTGAACAGGAAGAAGAGAATCTAACCCGCAGATATAAGAGAGAAGAAAGTGTCGCAAGGATTGGGAAAATACAGGAGCTTAAAAGACAGGGAAGAACCATCGCTGACATGAAAGACATATTGATATAAGAAAAAGCGAAGGCCTGAAATGCACCTAATTATGAAGGTGTATTTCAGGCTTTTAAAGAGTCAGGGGCTGGGGAGATGAAGTAGGCCTGACAACGTTGTTTTAGATTGATCATCATTTTAACTATTGGTTAAATTCTCCTGAGGAAAAATAAAAAAGGATTCAATTGTAGGAGTTTCATTGGGCTGATACAATGAAAAGAGAAAAGGAGATGGGCTTATGAAGATCAATGAAATGATTCGGGAACTGCGGATAAAAAAAGGTTTAACCCAGGAACAGATGGCTTCTCTGCTGGGGGTTTCCGCCCCTGCGGTCAACAAATGGGAAAAAGCAGTGTCCTATCCAGATATCACACTGCTTCCTGCATTGGCACGGTTACTGGAGACAGACCTGAATACCCTTCTGTCCTTTAAAGAAGAACCAACCAAAGAGGAAATCACAGATTTTCTCAATGAACTGGCAGCGGATGTTTCCAGTAACGGAGCGGGACATGCATTTCATATGGGAATGGAAAAAGTACGGGAGTATCCATCCTGTGATCCGTTGATTTTGAATGTTGCGGTCACACTGGAAGGAATTTTAGGTATTTACTACAAGGAGGACTGTACTGATTTAAAGAATGATATTGAAAAACTGTATGAACGGGCAGTCCAGAGCACTGATACAGAGGTCAGGGACCGGGCGCGTTCTCTGCTGATCTTTAAGTATATAGACCGGGAGGAATATGACAGAGCAGAAATATTCCTTAAGGAGCTGCCGGAGGAGTCCATGATGGATAAGAACCAGATTCGGACAAGGTTGTATATGAAACAGAAACAGTGGGAGGATGCGGGCCGTGTCCTGGAAAGCAGACTTTTGAAGAAATTAAATGATATCCAAGCTGCGCTGATGGATTTGATGACCATAGCCTTTGAAGAGAACAGGCCCAAAGACGCAGATGAGATCGCTGATATATCAAGGCAGGTGGTGCGTTTGTTTGGGTTGTGGGATTATGGGTCTTACTCAGCACAGTTTCAGCTTGCATTCGCAAGGAAAGATACCGGTCAGTGTATCACCATACTGAAAGATATGTTTCCGGCAATTCTTAAAAAATGGGAGCCGGGCCAATCGCCGCTGTACAGATACACAGGCAGTAAGTCCAGCACGGACCATTTTGGAAAGTCGATACTTCCAAAGATCTTAAGCGAATTTGAAGACCCTGAAAATGAGGAGTTTCATTTTCTACAGGATGAGCCAGAATTCAGGCAGCTTATCAGCGCATGGAAAGAAAAAATATGACAGAATCTAAAAACAATCAAACTGCTGAAGGAGGTTTCGCAGTTTGATTGTTTTTTCGTTTAACACCTGATATTAACTGTAAAGCCCAAAACTCAACAGATAGGCTACAAGTACAGCCGCAGGTCCTGTGACAAGTCTTGTAAAGAGCATGGCGGGTACGCCGGCGCTCACGGTATCGTCCTCAGCTTCCGCCAGGGTCAGCGCTACAGGTACAAAATCACATCCTACCTGAGAGTTGATGGCAAACAGTGCAGGAAGAGAATAAGCGATGGGAATGGTTCCTTTCCCGATCTCTACACCGAGGAGTACACCTACCACCTGTGCGATCACCGCACCGGGTCCAAGGACCGGGGACAGGAACGGAATGGCACAGAAAACGGACAGCCCCAGAAGGCCTGGAAGACTTCCGGCCAATGGTTTGATGGCATTTGCCAGGAGATCGCCGATGCCGGTATAGTTGATGATACCAACCATGATGCTGACGAAGATCATGAACGGCAAAATGTTTTTCAGGACAATATCCAGAGTGTCCCGGCCGGCCTGATAAAATACATTCACAATACTTCCAATGCCGCGGCCCATGCTGGTAATAAAGTTAAAAAATTGATTTCCTCCAGAGGCGGGGGAGGATTCTTTTATCTCAGCCGGTTCTGGGACAGCCTGCCCGGATACTTCAGGTTCAGATGGAACAGCCTCACCGCTTTGGGTAATACAGTCCAGTGTAGTGCCGGAGACAAAATTATCTTCTTTGATATATTTGCTGAGCGGCCCGGACGGGGAGATGGGGTGGATATCGATGGTCTTTACTCCCATTTTCGGATAAACACCGCACCGGAGCGTCCCGCCGCAGTCTACCACTGCGATGATGATGGTGTCGGGTTCCACTTTGTTGTTAAAGGCATCCACTACCGGGACACCAAGCAGCGACGCAATTTTTTCAGCCAGAGGATGAATGGAGCCTCCGGTGACAGAAGCGACGACTTTCCTGGTTTCCGTTTCATAGACAGTCAATGGCCCGCCCCATCCGCTGGAGCCTTTTGTGATCGTTACAGATGGTTTCATTTTGCTGCACCTCCTTTATTTTTTGCCATGATCTTTTTCGTGAGGAATTCAGTGGCATTTCCACGAATAAAGATAACGATGACGCCGGCCAGCAGGTAACGTACGGCCAAAGGCATAGTGGAGTAGCCGAGCTTTGTAATGCCGGCTGCGATACCGGTCCAAACAAACAGTTCTCCGGCATTTCCGTGTGGAAACAGGCCGGTGATAGGGTGCGCAAAGGAGAAACAGGCATCGATAAAGGCAGGTTTCTGGTCTTCCTCCACGAACCGTCCCATAGTATAGCACATGGGATTGGTCAAAAAGAAAAGGGAGATTACAGGCAGCAGGGTGTAACGGAGCAGGCGGAACCGGGTCAGTTTTTTAGAGAAATTCATGACCCTGTCCTCTCCTACCAGAGTGATGATGGCATTGATACAGGTGAGCAGGATCAGAAGATTGGGAAGAATTCCGGTGATCAGGCCCATCAGGTTTTCTCCTCCTGCGGATACGATCCCGGTAAATCCTTCGGCTAGTTTTACAAATACATTCATAAATATATCCTCCTTAACATGGACAGACAGCAGTTTTCCGTTTACCGGAAATTTGTTCTAAGGCTGAGGCAAAAGCGGCCTTATCATTTTTCCGTTTCATCAGGGCAGTGACAGAGCAGGCAGGACATCCGATATAGTCATTTTTTTGATTGAATCTGGAAAATACAGTCCGTCCTTTCATTTCATAGTAATCTACAATCTCATCTGATTCATTGACCACGACCAGCACGATAACGCCCGGGCGGAAGGTCAGGCCGGATTTGGCAGTTCCGATGGCCAGAAGATTCGGTGTATGGCGGTAGGCCTTCTTCAGGTCTTCAATGGACTGGTACATTCGTTTGATCTGAAACCAGCCGAAGGCGGCCTGAGCTACCATTGTGACCATCAAGATCCCAAGAACATAAGTAAACATAAAGTGGTTAGCACCTCCTTGATATGAATAGATTGACAAGAAGTTTCACGTGAACTCTTAACATGTGTTGATACTATCCTGCCCTCAAAGTGAAGTCAATTCATCTGATTGTTTTGGAACATATTTTACGATTGCACAAAAATAAATACAAAAAACCAGAGTGTTCCATAACATTTGTTCCATGTCTTCACTTTTGGTTGACGAAGGTGAAGGAAGGTAATTATGATGGGGTTGAATTTCAATACAAACCTGAATTATAAGAAAGAGGTGCTAACTATGCAAACACGAGCGATCAGACTTTATGGAAAAGAGGACTTGAGGCTGGATACATTTGAACTGCCGCCTATAAAGGAAGATGAGATTTTGGTAAAGGTCATTTCTGACAGCGTCTGTATGTCCACTTATAAGCTGTCTAAGCAGGGGGCAGCCCACAAGAGAGCCAGGCCGGATCTTAAAGAGAGGCCTTCGGTCATCGGGCATGAGATGTCAGGAGTTATCATAGAAACAGGCGCGAAATGGAAAGATCTATACCAGGAGGGCCAGAAGTTTACGGTGTTGCCCACGGTCACTGAAAACGGCCGGATGAAAACAGCGGGTTACTACTACGAGACTTATGGGGGAGACTGCACCTACTGTATTCTTCCCCGGGAAGTTATGGAGCACGGCTGTCTGATTCCATTTAATGGAGACTCCTTTTTTGAAGCTTCCTTATCAGAGCCCACGGCCTGTATCATTGCCGGGTATCGGAGAATGTACCACACATCGGAGGAAGACCATGAACACCGTATGGGAGTGAAACCCCAGGGAAGTCTTGTGATCTTTGGAGCGTGCGGACCCATGGGGCTAGAGTGTATTGACTATGCCCTACAGCTGGAAAACGGGCCTTCTAAGATTGTCGCCGTTGATATGTCCAAAGACCGGCTTAACAGAGCAGAAAAAATGCTGGTTCCTGACCCGGAAAGCGGAAAAGAGCTGTATTTTGTGAATGCAAATGAATGCCGGGATACGGCAGAGGAACTGAAAGATCTGAACGGTGGCAGAGGATATGATGATGTGTTTGTCTATGCTCCGGTGGAAACTTTGATCGAGCAGGCGGACCGGGTGCTGGGAAAAGACGGGTGCATGAATTTCTTTGCTGGCCCTGTGGATCAATCGCTTTCAGCCAGGATCAATATGTACAATGTGCATTATTCATACACCCATCTGGTGGGATTTACCGGAAGCACCAATGAGGATCTCCATGACGCCCTGAAGCTGATGGAACAAAAAAGAATCCGCCCTACGGTGATGGTAACACATATCGGAGGATTAAGCAGTGCCATTGAGACTACTCTGCATGTTCCGGAGATCCCGGGCGGGAAAAAAATGATCTATACACAGATCGATCTGCCGCTGACAGCTATTGAAGATTTTGCGGAGCTTGGCAGGGAGAATCCACTGTTTGAAAAGCTGGCAGTATCATGTGAGGCCCACAACGGATGCTGGAATGCGGAGGCTGAAAAGATTTTGCTGGATGAATATAATGTAGATCTGACACGATAGGGAGGAAGGGAATGTTAGTTACTTTAAAGGGATTATTAGAAGATGCTAAGAACAAAAAACAGGCGGTTGGGGCATTCAACGGAACCACATTGGAAGGAATTCGTGCCATAATCGGTGCAGCTGAGGAGTTTCAGAGGCCGGTGATCCTCCAGCATGCCCAGAGTCATGATACGATCATAGATTTAAATGAGATTGCCCCGCTGATGCTGCACTATGCAAGGAGTGCCTCTGTGCCGGTGGCAGTGCATCTGGACCACGGAAGCACCTTCAAACGGTGCATGGAGGCAATACGGGCAGGGTTTACTTCTGTTATGTATGATGCGTCTGCCAAGCCGTTTGAGCAGAATCTCATGGAGACGGCAGAGATTGTTAAAGCTGCCCACAGTGTGGGAGTATCTGTGGAAGCAGAACTTGGGCATGTGGCAAATATCAATGAGGATCCCGGGGAGGACAACATTTATACGGATCCTGCTCTGGCTGAGGAGTTTGTGAAGCGTACTGGAGTGGACTGCCTGGCCGTTGCCTTTGGCACAGTGCATGGTCTTTATGTAAAGCAGCCAAGGCTGGATCTTTCCATTGTAACTCAGATCAGTGAAAAAACCGGCATTCCCCTGGTCATGCACGGGGGCTCTGGGGTATCCGGAGACAATTACCGCAGAGCCATAAAAGAGGGAATCTGTAAGATTAACTATTATACATATATGAATACAGCGGGAGGGAACGCGGCTAGAAGCTTTGTAAAACAGTCCGGAGAACATCTGGCCTATGACTGTCTTACACTGGCGGCCACGGAAGCTATGAAGCAGGATGTGATGGCTGCCATGAGAATATTTGGAATGGATGAGTGACCTGCAGATCTGCTATAATCGTGTCAGCAGAGGGAATACAGTCAGTGTGGGAGGGAGAATGATGGCAGATGCAGAGGAAGTCAGGATGCTTGCTGAGATCACCAGGCTTTATTATGAGGAGGAATGGACACAGCAGAGGATCGCTAAAAAGTTTAATATGAGCCGGTCCCTGGTTTCGAAGCTGCTTTCTAAAGCGAGAAAGATCGGGATTGTAGAGATCATTATCCATGACGAGGAGTTTCACCCGTACAGGAAGCTGGAGGAGGAACTTAAGAAACGGTTTCAGATCAGAGAGGTAGTGTGCGTCAGTGTGGAAAACAGTGAAAATCCGGTAAAAACAGTGGGTGCGGCAGCAGCAAAATATGTGGCGAGAAAGCTGTCTACTGTGAAGTATGTGGCAATGACGGCGGGAACTACCACCCGCCAGATCGCTGAGAGCTTTTCATCGGGAGTGCCCTTTGACCATGTGACATTTGTACCTATGTCGGGAGGATTGGGGGAAGAACGGTGGGAGATCCAGGCCAATGTGGTGTGTGAGCGGATGGCAAAGAACAGCGGGGGGAACAGCCTTCAGCTGCATGCCCCCATTGTTTTAGATTCCTATGAGGCAAAGGAAATGCTTTTAAAGCAGCACTTTATTAAAAGTGTTATGGAAAAAGCCAGAAATGCGGAACTGGCTGTGGTGGGACTTGGCAGCTCACCTCAGTATTTTGAGCTGACCGAATCTTATCTGCACGGGATCAACCGGGAGAAGGATGACATCAGCAGACGCCTGGTCGGTGACATTTCTTATAATTATTTTGACAAAGAGGGAGAACTGATAGACTGTAAATGGAACAGGCAGCTCATCTCTTTAAATATTGAAGAGATCAAACGGATTCCGGAAGTGATTGCTGTGACAGAGGGGACAGAGAAAGCGGCAAGTCTGTATGCGGCTCTCAAACATAAGATCGTGGACGGGCTGGTGACCGATGTTCATTCCGCCAGAGAGCTGATCGAGATGGATCGGAGAAGGCTTATGGGAAAGGAAAATTAATTTTAAAATAGACTGTTTGGAAAATCGAAAATGATTTTCCAAACAGTCTATTTTACATTTAAATTCCATTACAGATAGGTTTGCATAAGATTTAGAATTATTTTAATTATAAAGTATAAAATAGCAATGTATGATATGAATTTGCCGGTCTTAGCTCCAAGATCACCGGGATATCTCATAGCTAAAAGAAGTCCCAGAAAGCTTAATATCAAATAGAGAAATAAACTATAATGTAGTCCGTCCAGAGAAATGATTCCATTTTGATTGCCTGACCAGATCGGAATTCCAAATCGCGCAAGAATCATATCTCCATAACAGGTCATAGGTGGAAAAGTAAAACCAAAAAACAGAGTAATGACACTGAGGACAATGGAATAAGTTCCAAGGCCAGATTTTCTGCCACTATTATATCGGTTGACCAGACAAGCTGAAACCTTAAAAAAAGTATAACCCAAAAGTCCTCCAAGGGTATTTGCAATCAGATCATCAATGTCTGCCAGCCTTCCCACGAAGAAAAACTGAATGCATTCGATGAAAAGGGACAAAAGCAATATAATTAGCACTGTTTTTTTCAGACTTCGTTTTTCAGTCTGCTGCATTAAGGGGACAAATACTCCCATGGGCAGGAACAACAAGATATTTAATATGATGTAAGAAAGGTCTTCACCGATAAAAGGAATCAGATTATAGTTATGGGCTCCATTGAGACTCCAGGCATCAAAAGCAAACATGCCCGTGACAATACCAATAAAAATAAGATATACAGTAAAGAGGTACTGCAAAAACCAATCGCCGTTTTTAAAAGTTTTTGTCTTACCCATTACTTTTAATACGATTGCAATTAATGCATAAATAATCAATCCAGCGATCAGAGCCTGGGCAAGCAGTATAGCGCCTTTAGAAAAATTTTCTTTCATGATTAATCCTCTTTCTTCCATCGGAGCACAGACAATAATGTCAGGTAACAGCCAACCGCCAGGAAAAACAGCACCGTAGTGAGCCTTGTACGAATAAATATATTCTGGTGCTTCTTGTATAGTGCTAAAAGAATCCCCTGACTGATGACAAAAGCTGAAAACAGCCAACCGAGATAAACTGTAAGATTCTTAAATGTGACGAAAAACAGCCCCTTTTCTGTTTTAATGATATAATCTCGGTATAATTTCCTAATAACCAACAGAAAAGCTAAAGCAGATGAAAGAAAAATCAGAAAAGTTTGCCCAATGGAAAGGTTATATAGATTATGTTTTTCTTCGGGCGGTATGATATATTCATAGCCGGTTTCTTTCACAATTCTTTTTACTTGCTGGACAACCTGATGATATTCATTTTTATTATCATAATGTAGATACCCTTCACACTTGTCAGATAAAAGAATCTGTTTAAAATCCAGAGTATCCTGAGGAGATAGCTTAATGCTAGGCATGATTAAATAATTGTCTAAATTGATAATTTCTTCATCAACCTTGACATTTGTTTTTTTGTCTAGAAAACCTATTATTTTACAGCGGATATTTTTAGTTGCTAGATACGAGTTTTCAACAATAGAATTTAGCTTAAAAATATGTTTATAATTTGCACCCGCCACAACAGGAACGATCTGATTAGAAGTTTTTTATATGCAGATTGATTAAAAAATTCTCCAGTTTGTATGCTTTGATCGAGATTTTGTCTTTTTGCATAGAGTTCTGAAACCTGCATAGATTTCAAGGGTGTGATCAGCACATCATCTATTTTTTGGTTTCCTTTCCTGTTAATGAAACTTTTGCTGCCTTGAAATTTTTTTGTATAAATAAAATCTTGGTTTGATATTTCATAATAATCAATATTTTTTATATTCATAAGATGTTGATATACCTGTTTTAAAATATTTAAAGAATCTTTTTTTCTTAGAAAGTTTTCATAACGGTAACCTTTTCTGTCGTAATTGTCAGTTAGCAGCCAATCTCCTTGGCTGCTATTTTGAGAAATTGAGGAATTATTTCTTTCGACAATTAAGGCATAAGAATAGACAGATGATCCAAAGACAAATATGATTATAATGGTCACGAAAACCAGATAATGTTTCAGTCTGTTATTAAAATCCATAATACACACTTGAAGAATACAAATCAATCAGACAGCAATTTTTTGTGGCCCATCCGGTACTATTCTCCACTTTGCCTTTTCCCCATATTCTTTTTGAAGTTTTCCAACATCCTGTTGAATAGTCTGCCCACAATTTAACTGTAACATAATGCTTCTGGTTTGCCGTTACATACCCCTTGCCGTTTCCTTTAAGATAACCTTTTTTCCAGTTCTTGTTTGCTTTTGCTTCTTTAGCCGTGATTTCCTTAGTCGAAACCCAATGTTTTGATGCCTTGACTCTTTTATCCATGGCGAAGGCAGAAGTAGATGAGGAAAATATAGTTGTTGTGATTAATAAACCAATTAAAAGTCTTTTCATGTCAATACCTTTTTTTCTTTAAATATCAATAGTTTCCATTATATGCATATAATCTTTGTACACTATACCATCGATGGAGCTTTTAGTCAAGACTAGAAAAGGCGTTAAGTCGTTTCCGTTTTATGAATACTATTAATGCTATTAAAAGATAGGAGAATCAATCTTTTGATTATAGACTTATAAGAAACGTATTCAACATCTCATCACAAACATTAAGTACTTCTTTTATCTGGTTGTTTTCAAGACGATCATAATGGATCCCACATTGGATACAGACAGGTTCGTGCAGGTTTTCCCAGAGGGCATTGGCCCAGCGTGTACTCACATATCCGTCTTTATGTCCCGGAAACTGTAGAGTTTGAATATTTCCATTATACCCCATAAAACTCACCGCGCCAATATGAGTGCGGCTTCCGCCTGCGATAAGAACTTGGATACCCTCATCGAGATGGGTCACATGGGCACAGATCTCATACCCGAACAATTCTGTCTTCAGCAAAGTCTGCTTTATCATTTCATTTTCCTTCCCATCGCTGAAATCCTTCAAATTCTACTCCGAACTGATCTAAAATCTTGCCGGCCACGTGCCTTGTCATATCCGCCACAGACTGAGGATGATTGTAATAACTCAGCACAGGGGGCAGGATGACGGCGCCAGCCTGGGAAACTTCATACATATTTCTCAGGTGGATGTTGCTAAGAGGACACTCCCTGGCCACAAGCACAAGTTTCCGGCGTTCCTTCAAGGTCACATCGGCGGCCCGGAGAAGCAGGCTGTCACTGTACCCGCAGTGAATCCCCGCTAAGGTTTTCATACTGCATGGAACAACGATCATACCGTCCATGGGACAACTGCCGCTGGCCGGAGCGGCACCGATATTGCGGTTATCATAGACTGTATGGGAAAGGCCCTGGAGATCCTCTAAGGTTAAATTGGTTTCCAGTGAGAGGGTTCTTGCAGCACTGTCTGTGCAGATTAAATGAGTTTCTATTCTGGAAGCTTTTAATGCCCGCAGTACTTCCACGGCCAACGGCATGCCGGATGCCCCGCTTATGCCCACCAATAATCGTTTTTTTCTCATATTCTACACCTCATGTTCCTTCTGTCCAGACATCCACGGGCTGGGATCAACGTCTAAAAACTGTGCTCTTTGGAACCGCTTTTTTAATGAAAAGGGAACAGTACAGTCAAAAATGGTCTTGCAGGCGATCCCATGATCCCGGATACTCGGTGAAAAGTCAGGATCATTGGATGGATCCAGCGGATGACAGCGGACACCGGGGATGGTGATGATATCCGCATCACCCTGGAACCTGGTGTTCATAGCCCATAACACATCATTCATATCAAAACAGTCCACATCTTCATCAACGAGGAATATGTGCTTCAGTTCGCTGAAGGCAGAAAATGCCAGAAGAGCAGCCTGTCTCTGGCGTCCCTCATCGCTGGCTGTTTTTTTGCAGAATTGCAGGACTGCCATATATTTGCCTCCCCCGGCAGAACAGCAGTATACATTCTGAAGACGTCCGGGCATGGCCTTTTCGATCATTCCGATAATGCTGGCTTCTGTGGGGATTCCTGCCATGGATACATGTTCTTCGCTGGGACCGATGCATGTTTGTAAAATAGGATCTTTCCGGTGTGTCACAGCCGTCACCTTGATCATCCAGCATTGACTGCTGGCAGGACCCGTATATCCCGGGAATTCCGGCATGGCGTAACCTGTATGGCTGTTCTGGTCCTCCTGCACACGCACTCCGGGAATCACTTCTCCTTCAATAACATACTCTGCATTGGCAATGGCATGTTCCTTGACAGTGAGACAGCGGCATAACTTTACAGGTTCCCCACGAAGGGCACCGGCGATGGACAGCTCATCGAATCCCAGCGGTGTGGTGGGCGGTTCAAAACAGGAGCCAACCTCGATGGCAGGATCCACACCGATACTGACAGAGATCGGCAG
>OAWB01000612.1_pt1 | contig 18810 bp, 16 predicted proteins | sample 1550621 | NCBI WGS metagenome assembly OAWB01 (sample SAMEA2580107, study PRJEB22360) | human gut metagenome | biome: human gut; feature: human-associated habitat; material: faeces | place: Denmark | collected 2008/2010
CCAAGGCTGTCCAGATACTGTTCATTGCGAAGTTCCACTTTCATCCGGGCAAGTTTCATTTCCGACACTTTGATCTGCATCGCCATATCGCTCAGTTTGGTCTGGCTGTTCACTTTTGCCTGATCGAGCTTATAACGTTTCATTTCTTCTTCGTCCAGCAGCTTTTTATAGTCAGTTTCCGTACTCTGCAAGTCGAGTTTCAAGATGGGCGTACCTACATCTACACTATCACCGCCTTTTCTATACACCTCCACGATGCGGGTATTGATCGGTGAATTGATGATCTCTTCAAAAGCAGGCACCACTTTGCCCGAAGCACTGACACTGACTTCAATCGTACCCTTATCGACGGTAGAAAACACAAGGTCCTTTTTCTGCACGCCTGTACGCAACAACGAAATCAGCACGCTGATACCTATTATCCCGACGATACCGATAGCCGAAAAACGGATAATCTTTTTATTACGCTCTTTATTGCGCACCTCTTTAGGAATTTCTCTGTCCATATATAGTTAATTATAAATTTGCACTGTTCTTTATGCCTCTATATTCAAACCTTGTGCCAAAAAAGGAAAGCATTGAGTTTCAAGGGAAAAAAAGAAAGAGGGTGTCCGATAATGAACACCCTGTACAGTTTCGTAACAAAGCAGTACTCCCTTTTTCCGATAACCGATTGTAAGTCCGGCAAGAAAAGACCATGATCCGGGTGTAGCCATCCGACGGAAAGGGTGTAGCCCCGACGGCAAAAGGGTGTAACCATCCGTGAGGGAAGGCTACACCCTTTTATTGTCAACGTATTTCTGATATGCTCCGCAACCAGAAGTGAAGCCTATCTCAGCCTCAGCCTGTCTCCCACTTCAGGAATATAATCTCCGTCCTTGCGGTTCATCTTGTACAGGTTCTTCAGCCGGATGGCAAATTTCTGCGAAATGGTATGCATGGAGTCTCCGTCTTTTACGATATAGACCGTATAAGGTTTGGATGCCCGCTTTTTCTTCTCTTTCAGATAGATAATGTCACCGCTCATCAAAGTATAGTCACGCTGCAGATCGTTGTACTTCACCAGCTTCTTCCAGCGGATATCGAACTCTTTGGCCAGCGACTTAAAGGTATCCCCGTCACGGGCTACGATATAAGCGATGCCGTTTGCTATGTAAACCTGATGCGGATTGAGCACCGTCGGTTCACTCTTCGACGAACTCCATCCCCCCTTACGGTCATATTTATAGAGGTCGTAATCTTCAATGATCGTTATCAGACGGTTGGCATACGAAGGATCGGTGGCATATCCGGCCTTTTTCAAACCACGCGCCCACCCCTTATAATCGGTTATCTTCAGTTTAAAAAGGAATGCATAGCGGGCTCCGCGCTTCAGGAATGCAGAATGGTCCTCGTACGAGTCGCGGGGATTGCGGTACGCACGAAAACACTCGTTACGGGCATCGTCGTCATGACGAACGGTACGCCCATTCCAATTGCTGCCACACTTGATGCCGAAGCGATTATTACTTTTACGAGCCAACGTACTCATGCCCGCACCACTCTCAAGCAATCCCTGAGCCAGTGTGATACTGGCAGGTATCTTATGCTCTTTCATTTGCTGCACGGCCAGGGCACTATACTTATTTATATAATCTACGTAACGGGAATTCCTGCGCTGCGCCTGGGCACCTGCAGCAAAAGCAAGGACTGTAACTATGGCAATCAGCCTGAGGAGTTTGCTATTCATCTATTATTTGTGTATCTTAAGTTATGCGGCACAAAAATCATAAAAATAATTGGGATTATCAATCTCTTTTCTAACTTTGTAACATGATTTGTAGAACTATAAACCACCTACGCACATGAAAGACCTGACTATTACCTCTGTAATCAAAGTATATGAATATGATGAACTCAATGATACAGACCGTGCCTTATTGGATGACGCCATCGAGGCAACCCGGCGCAGCTATGCACCTTACTCGCACTTTTCGGTAGGAGCGGCAGCACTGCTGGTCAACGGTGTGGTAGTGACAGGAACCAATCAGGAGAATGCGGCCTATCCGTCCGGACTCTGTGCCGAACGCACCACGCTATTTTATGCCAACTCGCAGTATCCCGACCAAGCTGTGGTGACACTTGCCATCGCTGCACGTACCGAGAAGGACTTTATCGACACTCCTATCCCGCCCTGCGGTGCTTGTCGCCAGGTGATTCTGGAAACAGAGAAACCATCCGTATATTGCTTTATGGCAAGAAGTGTATCTACGAAGTACAAAGCATCGGACATTTATTACCCCTGTCATTTGACGCATCAGCCATGGAGGATTGATTATGATAAGAACTTACCAGACCAAACTGAAAGGTATGCTGGCACTGACTACCAGCTATCACACCGAAAAGAGCCTGCAGAAAGAAAAGAGTTTATATAAATTCATCTGGGTACGCAAAGGAAGCATCACCCTCGAGATAGACCATCAGGAAGTGATACTGGCCGAGAACGAGGTCATCTCCCTTTCCAACCTCCAGCACCTGGAATTTCTTTCGATCGACGGAGAGTACCTGACGGTTCTGTTCAACAGTAACTTCTATTGCATTTACGGCAATGACCACGAAGTGTCATGCAGCGGATTCCTGTTCAACGGTTCTTCGCATGTCGTTCGTTTCATGCTCAACGAATCGGAACGGAGGTCGATGGAAGACGTAGTGGGATTGCTGGACCGTGAGTTCACCGTGTCGGACAACCTTCAGGAAGAAATGCTCCGCATCCTGCTCAAACGTTTCATTATCCAAAGCACGCGTATTGCCCGCCAACGGCTGAACATTACCCAGGAAAAAGAATACAGCTTCGAAATCATCCGCCAGTATTATAACCTGGTGGACGAACACTTCCGGACCAAGAAACAGGTACAGGACTATGCCGACTTGTTGCACAAATCGCCCAAAACCCTTTCAAACATCTTTTCTTCCTGCAAATTGCCGTCACCTCTGCGAGTCATCCACGAACGGGTGGAAGCGGAAGCCAAGCGACTCCTTTTATATAGTAATAAGAGTTCGAAGGAGATTGCCGACATCCTGGGATTCGAAGACCAATCTTCCTTCAGCCGTTTCTTTAAAAATATGACCGGAGAAAGCCCCGTACAATACCGAAATTCGGTAGAAGGGAAGAATTGACAATTCATACGGCGATATTGCTATTTCGCACCGATGGGAAAACCCTGATCTTTGCATCAGAAAGTTAAACCCATAAAAAGAAATAGCATGAAAGAGAAATTTATCACTCTGCTCACAGTAGCATCCGGTCTGAAAGGTTTCGGACTAAAGTTTATCCGCGTAGCCATCCTCGTTGTTTTCGTATGGATCGGCGGTTTGAAGTATTTTCATTACGAAGCCGACGGCATTGTTCCGTTCGTAGCCAACAGCCCGTTTATGAGTTTCTTCTATGCCAAAGACGCACCCGAGTATAAAGAGCACAAAAACCCCGAAGGCGCCTATGTCCCCGCCAACCGTGAATGGCACGAAGCGAACAGGACCTACACGTTCTCTTATGGACTGGGAGCTCTGATTATGTCCATCGGAATTCTGGTTTTCTTAGGCATCTTCTTCCCCAAAGTGGCACTTGTAGGCGACACACTGGCCATCATCATGACGCTTGGCACTCTCTCCTTCCTGGTGACTACTCCCGAAGTCTGGGTTCCGAACCTGGGAAGCGGAGAATACGGCTTCCCCTTGCTGTCCGGTGCCGGACGTCTGGTTATTAAAGATATCGTAATTCTGGCGAGCGCCGTTACCCTACTCTCCGACTCCTCACAGCGTGTACTGAATTCATTGAAGAAAGCCGACTGGGAAAAGCGAAACAAATAAGGGTTGCGGAATGTTATAAACTTACATAAAGATACATCCTAAAAGTAATAAGAATTATGAAACAATATGATGCCATTATTATCGGTTTCGGCAAAGGAGGCAAAACGCTGACTGCCGAATTAGCCAAACGCGGCTGGAAGGTCGCACTGATTGAACGTTCCGCCATGATGTATGGAGGTACTTGTCCCAATATAGCTTGCGTACCCACCAAGCGGCTTATCCACGAAGCCGAAAAGGTGAGTTGGCTCTATCCTACCGATTACGAGAAGCAGGCTGAGGCTTACAAAGCTGCCATAGCACGCAAGAACGAGATGACAGCAGCTTCAAGGGCCAATATGTTCAATAAACTGAGCAGCCTTCCCAACGTGACCATCTATACCGGAATGGCATCGTTCGTTTCAAAGGATGTAGTGAAAGTAACCCTCCCCGACGAAGTGATCGAACTTCAGGGAAAGAAGATTTTCATTAATACCGGCTCTACCAGCATTATACCGGCCATTGACGGGCTGAAAGACAGCAAGCGGGTATATACCAGCACCTCACTGATGGAACTGGACGTATTGCCACGCCATCTGATCATTGTGGGCGGCGGCTACATCGGCCTGGAGTTTGCCTCGATGTACGCAAGCTTCGGCAGTAAAGTGACCGTACTCGAAGGAGGCAATAAGTTTATTGCCCGCGAAGACCGTGATATAGCGGATGCCGTTAAGGAGACACTCGAAAAGAAAGGGATAGAAATCCGCCTCAATGCCCGTGCCCAATCCATACAAGACACAGCCGACGGCGTGACGCTGACTTACACGGATACAGCCGACGGAAACCCCGTCACTATAGAAGGCGACGCCATCCTGGTAGCCACAGGACGCAAACCGATGACCGAAGGTCTGAATCTTCAGGCGGCCGGAGTCGAAGTAGACAGTCACGGAGCTATCGTCGTAAACGGTTATCTGCATACCACTGCCCCGAACATCTGGGCAATGGGTGATGTAAAAGGCGGATTGCAGTTTACTTATATTTCGCTGGATGATTACCGGATTATCCGGGATGACCTTTTCGGCAACAAAGAACGCACGGCCGACGACCGCAATCCGGTGGCATACTCGGTATTTATAGACCCGCCTCTCTCACACGTCGGACTGACTGAGGAAGAAGCCATCAAACGAGGATATTCCTTCAAGGTGTCACGCCTTCCGGCCTCCGCACTGCCGCGTGCACGCACGCTGCAACAGACTGACGGCATACTGAAAGCCATCGTCGACAGCCATTCGGGACGTATTATGGGTTGTACACTGTTCTGTGCCGAATCTTCCGAAGTCATCAATGTGGTAAACATGGCAATGAAGACAGGACAGCATTATACTTTCCTTCGCGATTTCATCTTTACCCATCCGAGTATGGGCGAGGGACTGAACGATTTGTTTTCAATAGATTAGTTTAAAACCTCTGTTTTACACGATTCAGGACAACCTTTTCATTTGGAGAGGGGAGAAATATCCGATTTCTTCCCTCTCTTTTTTGCAGTTACCGGAATATCCTCTATCTTTGCGACCTAATTTCATACTTATACCCATGAGAATATCTAAGTAAGACAACACTTCCGGTAAACATCACTTTTCTCAATATGCTTCTTTTCATTCACTGTTAAGCATCACGAATCCGTGTTGTTCAGCCTCTATTGTGTTTGTCTGTTCCCTCCCTGCTTCCCACAAAATCAACAGCAAGTATTTACTTTCAAAACAATAGACCGCCATGTGTATTCAAGTACAACAAATCACCTATATCCATCCAGACAAAGAAGTTCTCTTCCGGAATCTCAGTTTCACCGTCGGCAAAGGCCGGCAATTGGCCCTAATCGGCAACAATGGGTGCGGCAAATCGACATTGCTGCAAATCATGGCCGGAAAATTACAACCGTCTTCGGGGAACGTGCTCCGCCCCGACGACCTCTATTATGTGCCTCAACACTTCGGGCAATATGATGAAATGAGCATTGCCCAAGCCCTCGGAATAGACCGGAAGCAGAAAGCACTTCATGAAATTTTGAACGGAAATGCCTCCATCGATCATTTCAACATCCTCGATGACGACTGGAATATCGAAGAAAAAGCCTTAGCCGCCCTCAACGGCTGGGGACTCGGAAACAGATCCCTTTCCGAATCCATGCACACACTGAGCGGTGGAGAAAAGACGCGGGTCTTCCTGGCTGGTCTGGAACTGCAAGCGCCTTCCGCCGTATTGATGGACGAACCGACCAATCACCTTGACAACCAAGGACGCAACCGACTGTACGAATGGGTAAAGAAATGCCGTTCCACCCTGATCGTTGTCAGTCACGACCGCACTCTGCTCAACAGGCTTCCCGAAACCTGTGAACTGAGCCGGAACGCACTTGTGTGTTACGGAGGCAATTACGAATTCTACAAGCAGCAGAAAGAACTGCAACAGAACGCCCTGCAACAACAACTGGACGAGAAAGAAAAAGAACTCCGCCAAATACGGAAACTGGCACGCGAAGTAGCCGAACGAAAAGAAAAGCAGAATATACGGAGCGAAAAATCAGTGCCTAAAAAAGGCATCTCCCGCATGGCGGTTCACACCCTGAAGGACCGGGCAGAAAAAAGTACCACCAAACTGGCGGATATCCATCAGAATAAGTCAGAGAAACTGACCAGCGAACGTAGCCTGATACGCAACAGGCTGGCCGAAAATACTTTGCTTAAAACCGACTTCCATGCTTCCGCCTTACATACGGGAAAAACATTGCTGACTGCCCATAAAATAAACTTTTCTTATGGAAATTCGCCTTTATGGGAGGTTCCACTCTGCTTTCAACTGAAGAGTGGCGACCGGATACGAATCGAAGGAGACAATGGAAGCGGCAAAACGACTTTATTGAAATTGGTTACGGGTGACCTATTGCCAACATCGGGTACACTGGAACGCGCCGGGTTCAGTTATGTCTATCTGAATCAGGAATATTCCATCATCTGCAACCAGCTGACGGTGCTTCAACAAGCAGAATCATTCAATGTACGTGCCCTGCCGGAGCACGAAATAAAAATCAGGTTGAATCGATTTCTCTTCCCGGCAACGAGCTGGGATCAACCTTGCATCCAACTCAGTGGAGGCGAAAAAATGCGACTCGCTTTCTGCTGCCTGATGATTAGTAACAACACGCCCGACCTCTTTATCCTGGACGAGCCTACCAACAATCTGGATATACAAAGTATCGAAATCATCACAGCTACCGTTCGGAACTATACGGGCAGTGTACTGCTTGTATCACATGATGAATATTTTGTAAAGGAAACCGGCATCAGAAAGAGTATCTTTTTATAATTTTGCACCGTTTAAAAAGAATAATCCCAAAATGATAAATACAGAAACCAACTACCGGTGGTTCATCTTTTACCAAGATCAGTTACTGTTGGAAAAGAACGACAATGCTTTTTCCATCCCCACGGGCAAGAATGCCCCTGTCACCACTTCGGAAGGAATAACCGTACACACCATCACCACGGCAACGGGCATGGTATGCAAAGCTTTCTACACAGACTCTCCGATAGCCGAAACTCCGGAATACGTGCAGATAGGATTGCGCGCTTCTTATGATTACTTGTCGCCGGAACACTATCAGGCCGCAGGCAAGGTTCACGAAATTCTCTACTGGGACCGCAGCAACCGTTTCTGCCCCACTTGTGGAACTCCGCTGGTACAGAAAGAACCCATTATGAAGAAATGCCCGAATTGTGGCAGAGAAATCTATCCGGTCATCTCAACAGCCATCCTGGTATTGGTGCGGAAAGAAGACTCCCTGTTATTGGTACATGCCCGCAACTTTAAAGGTACTTTCAATAGCCTGGTAGCCGGATTCCTCGAAACAGGCGAGACATTGGAAGAGTGTGTGGCAAGGGAAGTAAAAGAAGAAACCGGACTCGATGTGAAAAACATCCGTTATTTCGGCAGTCAGCCCTGGCCTTATCCGAGCGGACTGATGGTGGGATTTATCGCCGACTACGCCGGTGGTGACATCCACCTGCAAGATGACGAGCTCAGCTCCGGGAACTTCTATACCAGGGATCACTTGCCGGAACTTCCCCGCAAACTCAGCCTGGCACGTAAGATGATCGACTGGTGGATCGCACAACAGTAAAAACAGAACAAGCTACGGAAGGTACACCTACCACAAACGAACAACCAGGGACGAATCGAAAAGAAACCCGTCCTCAGGATCATAAACCTGTGTACCTGTCCGTAGCTTGTATTTGATTACAAAACTTCTATTCAAAGATCGTCAACTCTTCCAGCCCCAGCTTCTCTTCCCAGTCACTGATAGTCATCTGGCAAAGATCGGCCGGTTTCATATCGGCAGGAATAGCATTTTGCGCCATATAAACGGCAGGAGTGCACGACAGGGCACAACCTACCTGACCGGGTTCTACAAATGTATATTTATAACCGATGTAAATACGGTCGTAGATCACATCCTGATCTTCACCGCAAAGGGCAATACTGTTGGTCGCTTTGCGAAGTATACCTTCCAGAAAACCGATGGCTTCACCTTCTGTTGTCGAATCGTCTCCATAAGTACCTGCATCCTTTACAAACAGGCAAGCTCCTTTACTACGGTCTTTCAGAATGGCCAGGCCGGATACAGACCATACCCATACAGGACCGCATGCCACAACTTTTCTGCTACCTCCCGGTACGTAAGCTCCCGGAAGCACAGGGAAACGGCGCTCTTTGGCACGGCCGAACAGACGTTCGGTTGCCTCCAGCAACGGACGGATATTATAAACAGGGATGTCCGCTCCTTCGGGTTGCGCCTGCATGTAGATAGGCATCTCTTTCCTTTTGGCAATGTCATCGTGCATCGCCAGGTCAAATCCCCAGATGGCTCCATTCTGTCCGCAAAAAGACGAGGCTTTCATCAGGTTGACTTGCCCGAGATACGCATCGTTCTTCTCACAACGATCCTTCGCTACAATCCTTTCGGTTATTGCATCGAGGTCTTTCACGTCGACTGTGCCGACTGACAATTTCATAGTCGAAATATATCCTTCACCACCCACAACGCCGGGATTTAAATATCCCATGCAAAATTCTTTACTTGGCCCTATAGCCTGACTAATCACATTAGAGGCATCATACCGGATGCCGGACACAAGATCTTTCATACGTTTTTAAGTTTAGATGTTGCAGTAAGAACAATATATCCTCAAGAATGATTGACCCCTACTCCCTAAAGAAAGCAAAAGAAGACGAAGAAGATAAAATGTTAAAAGAGGTGAGGTTACCAATTGGGCAAGTGCAAACAGATATCCCATTAACCTGTCTATTATTCAAAGAGTACGTTCCACGCAATGATCAGCTTAAAAACCGATAGTTTGTCCTATAGATAATATCACATTAAGATTGAAGCTTATTAAAAAGCAAACAAATCGGAACCATCCGGTTCAAATCGTTCTTTATCATTATGGATCAGGGAAAGGTAAAAAGAGAAAAATGCGCAAGTTGTATTTCTCAACCGACACGGAATTAAAAAGTTTCTGTGAAAGAACTTTTGCACAACTGCTTTCTCCTGCAACGATTTATTTCCGTATTGGACATTCAGCCCTGTTTAGGAAATAAATCGAAAGCAATGGAAAGACAGAATTAAATTTGCGGCATAAGTGCCTGTTAAATATTTAATGAACCAAGATAATTTCAATCCGTTTTACCGAAAATATAGACCTTACATTGATATGGGGCCAGTTTTACTATCAGTTCCTTTGAATCACTACCACTCTTTGTCAAATGGTTGTCCAAACAGTATATCTGCTCGAATGATAAATCGGCAATCGTATTTTCATTCAATATCACAGTTTGCGGAGAGCTTGCCCGGTTAAAGCAAGCCACAGCTTTACGTCCATCTGCCAACGGCTTTACCCAAATATCATAATGATCCGAACGAATGCTGCGTTCTGCCTGCCTACCTAACACATCCTGATTAATGGCTATTAAATCAGGATCCAACAAGATTTTTAATGTACTATCATTCATATTCCGTACATCGTTTCCGGAAAGTAAAGGAGAAGCCATCATACACCACAGGCTAAAATGGGATTTATATTGTTCCTGAGTACATCCTTCCGACTCATAACCAATACTCATACTCTTTCCATCTATTCCGACCACTAACATATCCGGATCATTCCAACCGGATGGACCGGCATATTCACTCAGAGGAGCATTGATTTCAAGGATATTCAATATACCATGTAATCCACCAACACGATTTCCATCCCGATACCAAATGTCACCGATATCTCCTGATACTCTCCATAAATGTCCCCCCACTTGCTTCGCCCATTTCCAAGGTTCACGCTGTCCCCACTCACACACTGAATAGACAATCGAACGATTGGTAGCCCGTAGTGCCCTTCCCATTTTCGCATATCGCTCCATGGCTTCTACCCTATCTACAGGAGCATTGCAATAGTCATATTTCAACAAGTCAACTCCCCAAGAGGCAAAATCTTTTGCATCTGTTTCTTCATATCCGTAGCTACCGCAAACGCCGCCACAAGTTTTTTCGGCGGCATCCGAATAAATTCCCAATTTAAACCCACGCTCGTGCAGATAATCAGCTACATATTTTATCCCACGTGGAAACTTAGTTTTATCAATCTGCAGATGTCCGTCAGCCCCCCGTTCCGGCAACTGCCAAAAGTCATCTATATTGATATAGGAATATCCTAAATCACGCATTCCGTTCGTTATCATCGCATCCGCCGTTTGCAAGACCAATTCTTCTGTCAGATGCTGTCCGAAAGTATTCCAACTGTTCCAGCCCATTGGAGGAGTTAATAATAATTCATCACCAATGCGGATGACCAATTGTTTCACACTTACACCTAATGCATTCTCAGCCTTCAGGGTTACAGTATAATCTCCTTTGGAAGTCACGACTCCACTAATAATTCCAGTCTTGGAATCCAGTTCCAGTCCTTCGGGGAGTTTTTCCGCACTCCACTGCATCGGTCGCTGACCGGAAGTCGGAATATAAAAGATAAATGGAGTTGAAGGATAATTACCTGTGATATGAGGAGAATTGATACGTGGTTTCCCTTCAAATACTTTTAAAACAACATCTCCGGCAAAAACAGAAGGAATGACTGTCCATAAAGCTAAAGAGAGTAAAAATGCAATGAAATAGGGTTTGTTCATAGTTCTTCTTTTATTAATTTCACTAAATAATATAATAACAGATGAAGGAAAATATTCTCAAATATCTTCCTTCATCATTTCAATCAGTAATCCGAATAACCTCAATCGTTATTCTTATTTCACAAAATCCGTAATCTTTATTGTCCACTCTCTTTTCGTACCGTCGGCAGCAGTCACCTGATATTTAAACTCCTTAGCTGAAAAATCGCCAGGACTACCCAACTTAGGCGCTCCGTTTAAGGGCATAATTCTAGCAGCAGTAGAAAGATCTATATAAGCAATAAGATTACTTAATGATACATTTTGCCTGACAGCATCTGTAAAACTGCCACTGGCCGTTGGAACCGTCAGCTTACAGGTAATCAGATTGTCGTCTTGCGAAATTTGTTTTTCAATGTTGAGTGTTTTATCAGCCATCTGATTCTTAGCCTCATCCCACCAACGGTATTCAAAGTTCAAATTAGTAATTTCAGCCTCATTATAGGCCTCCAAATCATCCAATCCTGATTTCAGGCACGATGAAACGATACCTATCAGAAATAGTAACAAAACAGTATTTATAAGTTTCTTCATATTCGTAATACTTTAATAATTAAACGTCCAGCATTTCTCTACTACCATCCCTCGTTCTGATCCAGATTTGGATTCAAATCACGTTGTCCTTGCGGCACAGGGAATAAATAATGTTTCTTGGTAAAAGTACGCTCATTATCACTTTGGTAAATGGGTAACGGAAGTATCTCAAAAGATTTTCCATCAGGAGCTATTTTCATGAACTTCTGTTCAACTATCAGTTCCGGAACAACCTCCAGACCGTCAGCCTTACCCCAACGAAGTACACTCCAGTATCGGTCGCCTTCACTGACCAGTTCTATACGGCGTTCACGTTTATACTCTTTCCAGGTATCTTCCAGTGATAAGGATTTTTGCAATTCCGGCAAACCGCCATGAGTTACCCTCGTCCTATTGATATAGTCAATAGCCGTTTCCTTATCACCTTGGCGCAACTTTATTTCCGCATAATTCAGATAAGAGCGTCCCAAACGTAACAAAGTATAATGATAATCCGTTTTTTCCGAGTTCAGCAAACGTTTGGCTTCATAAACGCATTTCCGATAAACATATCCTGATACCGGCATTCCCCAGAATTCTGTCGTTTTAGAAGTATAATAAAGATTACCTCCCTCACGAAGCCACACCCTATTAGCGAAATAAGAACATCCGTCGTAAACGATAGAAGCTTTGAATCGTTTATCACGATTCTTGTAAATAGCATCTTCAACCGTCCCTCCGTCAACCAGGAATTTCTTATAATAAGAAGTCTGGTCCCACTCTTTGGCTTTTCCATCCTCATCAACTACAAGATAATCATTTACCAAATCAACAGAAGGAAATCTTTGCGGCCAACCTGCCATCTCCTCTACCAAGGGATACTTTGCCTGCACATCGGCAATCAATTTAGAGGGATCAATATTAGGTACCAATCTCTGCATCCACGTATCTGAAAAGTTCGTATTTTCAGCACTTCTCCATTGTGCCAGGATTATCTCGCTCGAAGCCAATGAATGATCGTAATCATTGAACATACCGGCGTAGTTACCATCCAGTGAGTATTTGTCCAGTGCAAACAGATCTTCACAGGCCTTTGCCGCTATCCGGTAATACTCCTCCTGTCCATTCTCAATATATGCAGCCCCATGCAAAGCTGCTTCTCCCAACAATGCGTAGGCAACACCGCGTGACAATGCACCGGACGGAGCATCTACAGGCAGATCAGGAGCAGCCTCCCTGAGGTCGTTCAGTATGAAATCATAAGTTTCTTTCACTGTAGCCGTACGAGGGAATTTCATATCCGCTTCCGGATCAATAAGTTCTTTTACTAACATTAGTTTACCGAACAAGCGGGCACGCGTAAAATAAATCATAGCACGTATCGTCTTAGCCTGTGCTATAAAATTAGCCTTTTCCGCATTCGTAAAGGGTGCTTCCGGAACACGTGCCAACACCATATTGCAACGACGGATATCTTCATACTTATTCCATCCGGCATCATAATAACGGTCTATCAATTCTGCATTCACATCCCGCCCATCTTCCATGATAGCTTCATTATCCGTCCAATTGTCTTTCCAAACCATCATATTCGTAGCATTTGCCAACGCAGTATAAATGAATGCTTGTGTCAGGTCAGTACTTTTCCACACATCATTTTCCGAATATTTGTCAAGCGGTCCCTTGTCCAATATATCACTGCAGGAAAAGGCGACCAAGGCAAATAGTATAATTACAAATAAATTCTTTATCTTATTCATATGTATTCCTCCCTATTAAAAACCTATTGTTACACCAATTGAATAAACTCTTTGTACAGGATAGCCGTCGCCGCTGGTACTTGATGTTTCCGGATCGAAAAATTTGCTAACACCTGAAATAGTGAAAAGATTACTACCACTCAGATTCACACGACACGTCTGCAACCAGTCACATTTTTTCAGGTATTTATATTTAAAGTCATAGCTCAACTGCAAATCCTTCAGACGAAGATATGATGCATTCCGCATCCAGAAAGTCGATCCTGCCTTATTATTATTTCCGTTTACACCGGAACTGATCGAAATTCTAGGAAAATCCGCACCTGTATTGTCCGGTCTCCAATAATTCAACTGGTTTTCATAATACAGGTATTTTCCTTCACCTGACTGATAACGATTGCCAAAAGTCATGTAGCGTTCACCTGTCCCATAAAGTAAACCGGACAAAGTGAATCCTTCATAACCCAAAGAAAAATCAAAGGCATAAGTAAAGTGAGGCATTGTCGGCTTTCCGATACGTACCTGGTCTTCACCGTCTATTTTACCATCACCGTTCACATCCGTATAACCAATGTCTCCGAGCTTAGTTTGGGTAGATCCCAATCTTCGGGGAGAGTTCAGGATATCCTCTTTGTTTTGATAAAGTCCTGTATCTATGTATCCCAACCCATAGTAATCGGTCTGATGTGTTTGACGTTTGTAAGGATTCATCAAGTCAGATAATGCTTCATCCGCTTTCACTTTCCACAGGCTATTAAAGTAGGTCATATTGAACCCTACTTCATAAGTGAATTTACGCGGAGTCGTATCTGACCAGCGCATTGTCAACTCCACACCTTCGCGACGTTGTTCGCTATTCGATTTTATTTGTGGTAAAGGTTTACCCAAAGGAGTTGTATAACGGTCTCCCGGACTCATCAAACCACCTTTGGTTACGTAATAGAAATAATCAAAGGTACCTTTCAAGCGATTATTGAAGAAAGCCATATCCAATCCCAGGTTAAAGGAATTCACCTGATACCAGCTCAGCAGTTCCGGAGACACCAAAGCCCCTTCACTAAATCCTGATTGCAGTTTTCCCCCGATCACTATTTTTTTCTCATCCAGACTATAGGTAGAAAGATAGCCGAAACGATTTACTCCATTTTCCGTACCGGTCTGTCCATAAGAAGCGCGTAGCTTGAGCAAATCGAATACATGTTGATCCCACTCTTTGAAGAAAGGTTCTTCACTGATGGTCCACGCCACCGCTCCGGAGGGGAAGAATCCCCAACGATGTCCTGGAGTGAAGTTATCCGATCCATCGTAACGGAAACTACCTTCCACGATATACCGATTCATAAAGTCATATTTCAAACGGCCTACCAATCCCATACGTCCTCCTTCATCCGAATTTCCGCCATTCTGCTGCGTATCTGCTGCACCGGCAAATAGCTGGTCCACAACCGTAGATAAGTATTCCCCACGATATGCATTAAAATTCCATCCTGTATTTTCTGCAACATTATAAACGAATTTAGCATCAATCGTATGCTTTTCGGCAAAAGTTTTCACATAAGCGGCACTTACTTCGAAATTGTAGGACTCTCCCCAATAGCCTTCTTCATTCAATGTCGGTTTACCTATTGGATATACAGCTCCATCTGCGTAATACTGAGGAGCCTTGGTACTGAATTTCTTCACATGTGAGTCGTTCAGACGATAGTTGAACATAGCACCCAAGGTTAACTCCTTTAACCAAGGCAATGTCCAGTCCGCAGCCACTTGGGTATTTATGAATTTGCCATAGTTCCTGTTATATCCCGAACGCTTGTCCATTTCCGCCAACGGATGGTCGGTAACTGCGGCGTAAGTACCATCCTTATTGTAAGCCGGATTCAGCGGAGACTGGTTATAAAGATCTTCCCAGATCTTTGCCGCTGAGAAAGAGGGGTATTCCTTTTTTTCATAAGCTCCGTTCAGATTCAGGCTGACCTTCAAACCAATCTTATCAAAAGTCGTGTTAACATTACTGCGAACTGTATAACGGTCATAGTTCAATGCATTCGAAGTATAGATACTACCTTGATTGAGCATACCCAGAGAAATATAGTAATTCACCTTATTGCCGCTTCCACTCAATGATACCGTATGCTTGTATTGAGGAGCAACAGTTTTCAATCCTTCTCCCAGCCAATCTGTATCGGCGTGTCCGGATGTATAAGGATCTGACTGATTTTTAATGATATCCAATACTTCCTGATTAAAAGGTAAATCTGCCTCGTCCAAACCATCATTGATACCGGCAAGCATTTGGTTGTAAGCATAGTCATAACCACGAGTCTTTTTCAGTAATTTGGTAGGTTGGCTGAATTCAGCATTAAACGTATAATTCACCGCTGTCTTTCCCTTACCTCCCTGTTTGGTTTTCACCATCACGATACCATTGGCAGCCCGTGAACCATAAACAGCCAGAGATGCTGCATCCTTTAGAATTGAAAGGCTTTCGATATCATTCGGATTCAACGTATTGAAATCCCAAGCATCGGAAATAACACCATCTATGACATAGACAGGTGCGCCACCGCCACGGATCGAGATGGAAGGGGCAGATCCCGGTTCACCACCTGATGATTGTACAATAACACCTGTTGCACGTCCGGCCAGTGAAGCTGCTACACTATTAAATGGCAAGTCCTGTAGTTTCTCACCTTTCACGGCTGTAACAGCAGACGCCATCTTGCGTGTAGAAGTAGTACCATAACCAATTACAACGACTTCGTCCAACATTTTATTATCCTCAGACAACACCACATGGATCTGTTTTTGCCCGGTCATGGGAACTTTCGTATCCAAATAGCCTATGTAACTGATAGCAAGCACATCCTTTGGAGCAACCTCCAAGATAAAATTACCATCGAGATCAGTAATAGTTCCTTTATCTGTACCTTGTATTTTGACATTCGCTCCAATAATAGCCTCTCCTGTCTTATCGACAACTTTTCCGGTTATCTTTTTAGTTTGCTGTTGCTGAACGGCGGACGAGCTATTGTGAACTTCTTCTACTTTTTTTTCTAATATAATATGCGAACCTTCCAATTTATATTCAATACCAGTGTTCTGTAATATTTGATCCAATACCTTTGAAACCGTCTGCTTATTTGCCTTAATAGTAACTAGCTTATTTACATTTATCTGACTATTATAAATAAAAAGATAATCCGTCTGACTCTCTATCTCCTCTAGGACCTTATTTAGTCCTACATTATCCATGGCAAAACTAACTCTTGTATTTTGAGAATAGGAATTTCCGGCATATAAAGAAAAAACACATGCCATCAATAGGAACAATGTAATTCTCATAATTCTAAAAAAATGTTTTATTTGGGGATTTTTAGGGTAATATGACCCCGACAAAGTGTTATTTTTCATACCTTTGTATAGATTTTAAATTGATACATTTTTAATAAAAAATTGTGTTGATTTCTTATGCCGGTAGGTGCGGGAACACCTATCGGCATTCTCAATAGGTTAACTTAGATCATTTTTCATAGGCATTTCGCTTTTAAGAATTAATACTTTATTTTATATAGATAATTTGTTTTTCATTATCTTTCTCATATTGGAAATCTATATTTTTCTGTAAGATACGAAGCGCATAATCTATTCCGTCGGTTTGTCTGAATTTCCCCGTAAAATTAATCTGCAATACATTTTTATTCTCTATCACTATTTTCACTCCGTAATACTTTTCAAAGTCTTTCATAATATTAGGAAAAGATTCGTCAGAGAAACAGATAAGCCCTTCTTTCCATCGATAAGGATTATAATCTTCCACTTTAGTCATTACAAACCGTCCTTTTTCTAATGACAATTTATGATCAGGCTTTAATATTACTGTTTGCGATGAATCTGCTTTCAAAGTGACCTTAACACTGCCATGCATCAATGTAGTTTCAAATTTTTCTGTTTCCGGATATGCATCCACATTAAACTTCGTACCTAATACTTCGATGCTATAAGCGTCTGTGTGCACTATAAACGGTCTGCTTTTATTCTTTTTCACATCAAAATAAGCTTCTCCTTTTAGTATAACGAAACGCTCCCGGCTGTTAAAAGAAGTCGGATATTGTATCGTTGTACATGCATTTAACCAAACATTACTACCATCGGGTAATGTGACATTGGTTCTTTGTCCTTCAGGAACAGAAATCGTACTCATTGCCACTGAATCCAGACCGGCTTTATACTCCTGATAGAAATAACTAAGCAGAAATGTCAATATTACAGTCATGGCAATTTTCAGCCACTCTATTTTTTTATAATGTGTAAAATTGAAAAAAGAGGTTTTCTTTACCGGAAGCGGATTATTAAGCATCAAGGCATCAAAAATTTTACGTTCCCTATAGAAGGCGCGCTCGTTTTCGTCTGATGCTTCTACCCAAGCCTTGACCCTTTGTCCTTCTTCTATGGAAACCTTTCCTTTATAAAAATTATATAGTAAATCTTTGTCCATGACAATGTATTAATGTCCCTTTATGTATAAGGCACTTCATGGGAAAGGTATCCTAGTGAAATTTCATCAAAAAATAAAGAAATAATGGAAAATAATCTTTTAGGTTAATCTGTAATGCCTTTAAAGCTTTACAAATATGAAAGTCTACACCTTTGGTTGTCATATTCATTAAAGCAGCAATCTCCTTATACGATTTGTTTTCATAACGGCTTAAAATAAATATTTTGCGTGTACGTTCCGGCAGTTTATCCAAAGTTTGCTGAATCAACTCTTGCATCTCTTTGACTAAAAGTTCATAAGGTTCGCAAGCATCTAAAGAAACGATACGTGCATTGAGTTCCCACTCAATATATTTTCTAATATTTTCAGAATGTTCTTCCCGTATCTGCAAATGACGAAGATAATTAAGACTTTTGTTTTTTATGATGGTAAGTATATATGCAGGAATATTGGATACTTCAGATAAAGTATTTCTGTTTTCCCAATAATAAATTAACGCCTCTGTTGTTATATCTTCCGCTACATCCCAATCTCTGACATAGGTATTAGCAAAATTCAAAAAACGTGTCTGATAATCATTATATAGCTGATTAAAAGACATTTTATCTTTCGGATTAGTCTTAATATGCATTACATAGGATTAAAAGGTTCTAAAAATATTTTCATAAACATCGCACAAGACTCCTTCATTTCGTTGTGTATCTTTGACGTGCGAAGGTCACAAATTAATTATTAAACAAAGAACATTTAAAAAGATTTTAATATATAATATTATATATTATGATAGTAAAATGGCTAATTATCATTTATAATTTGCAAAAAACTTTACTTATACACTATCAACACATTAACCACTTTTTTAGGATGGAGGATACATACTCGTGAAAAAACAGATTTATACTCACTGACGGAGAAGGCCATACTTCTATTAGTTATATTCTAATAGAT
>OAWB01000618.1_pt1 | contig 18568 bp, 15 predicted proteins | sample 1550621 | NCBI WGS metagenome assembly OAWB01 (sample SAMEA2580107, study PRJEB22360) | human gut metagenome | biome: human gut; feature: human-associated habitat; material: faeces | place: Denmark | collected 2008/2010
GAGCGGACTGATGTAATGGTGGGTACGGCTCCCGAAGCCTCTTATTGGTTGCTCCGCAGTGAAGATGAAGCGTCCGAGCATTTGGTGGAGCAGGACTACTGGGCGGCGGCTGTCGAGTTTGCCGATAGTGTCGGAGTAGATGTGGTGAATACTTCATTGGGATATTTCACCTTTGATGATTCTACCAAGAACTATAAATATCGTGACCTGGACGGACACCATGCACTGATGTCCCGCCAGGCGTCGAAAATGGCGGATAAAGGAATCGTACTGGTGTGCAGTGCCGGTAATTCGGGTGCCTCTTCATGGAAGAAAATCACGACACCGGGGGATGCGGAGAATGTGCTGACGGTAGGTGCTATCGACCGGAGAGGCGTGTTGGCTTCGTTTTCTTCTATCGGCAACACAGCCGATAATCGCGTGAAACCCGATGTCGTTGCCGTGGGGCTGAACTCGGATGTGATGGGGACAAACGGTAATCTGCGTAAAGCGAGTGGAACCTCGTTTGCCTCACCGATCCTGTGCGGCATGGTGACTTGCCTGTGGCAAGCTTGTCCGCAACTGACTGCAAAGGAAATCATCGAACTGGTGCGTCAATCCGGTGACCGGGTCGATTTCCCCGACAATATCTACGGATACGGAGTGCCCGATCTGTGGAAAGCTTATCAATCTGTTTCGAAGAAAAAATAAGATATGCAAGACACGCTTTCTCTTTATGAACTGAATGCCTTGGTCCGGCGGAGTCTGGAGCAGTGCCTGCCCGATGAATACTGGGTACAGGCGGAGTTGAGCGATGTCCGTACAAACAGTACCGGGCATTGCTATCTGGAGTTTGTCCAGAAAGATCCCCGCAGCAATAATCTGATAGCCAAGGCAAGAGGAACGATCTGGGCTAACATCTACCGGCTGCTGAAGCCTTATTTTGAGGAGTCCACCGGACAGTTGTTTACTTCCGGCATAAAGGTGCTGGTCAAGGTGACGGTTGCTTTCCATGAATTGTATGGTTACAGCCTGACCGTGCAGGATATCGACCCTACCTATACATTGGGCGATATGGCACGCCGCCGCCGGGAGATACTCAGGCAGCTTGAAGAAGAAGGGGTGTTGACGCTGAACAAAGAGTTGGAGATGCCGTTATTGCCACAACGCATTGCGGTCATCTCTTCGGCTACGGCAGCCGGTTATGGCGATTTCTGCCATCAGTTGCAGCACAACCCGCGCGGGTTCTACTTCCGTACGGAACTTTTTCCCGCCCTGATGCAGGGCAACCAGGTGGAGGAGTCTGTATTGGCTGCCCTCGATGCAGTGAATGCCCGGGTGGACGAGTTCGATGTGGTGGTTATCATCCGTGGTGGAGGTGCCACTTCCGACTTGTCCGGCTTTGATACTTATCTGTTGGCTGCTGCCTGTGCACAGTTTCCGTTGCCTGTCATAACCGGCATCGGACACGAGCGGGACGATACCGTACTCGATTCTGTAGCCCATACCCGCGTGAAAACTCCGACAGCAGCGGCCGAACTGCTGATCGACCGGATGGAAGAGGCGGCAGACCGGCTCGGGGCGTTGGCCGAAGAACTGTATACCCGTGTTTTCTACCGCCTGGAGCAAGAACGCAGGAGGCTTGCTTTGCTACAGGCACGCATACCGTCACAAGTGATGCGTAAACTGTCGGAATCGCGGATAAAGTTGCAGATGGCGAAAAGCAATCTCTCGCATGCTGCCGAAACTTTATTGGCCCGCCAGCACCACCGGCTGGAACTTTTACAGAACCGCATTGCGGACGCTTCGCCTCAGAAGCTGCTGAAACGAGGGTATAGCATCACTCTGAAAGACGGGAAGGCGGTGAAGAGTGCTGCCTGCCTGCAACCGGGAGACGAGCTGATAACCCGCCTTTACGAAGGAGAAGTGAAGTCGAGAGTCGAATAAGTCCATGCCGTTTGAAATGTTTTTCCAAATCATCCGGTAACCTCTCTGCCTGCTCTGCGGAGGAGGGGTTTCCTGTATAATAGTAAAATAGTAATATGCCAGCCAAGAAGAAAGAGACCTATTCACAGGCTATAGAACGCCTGGAAAAGATTGTTCGGCAGATCGACAGTAACGAACTGGAGATTGACGAACTGAGTGAAAAAATAAAAGAAGCCAATGAAATAATAGCTTTCTGTACCGGAAAGCTGACAAAGGCAGATCAGGAAATTGAAAAATTACTGCAAGAAAAGAGGCTATCTGAAGAATAAAGGTTATTTTTGTTGCTCAATCGAAAATAACTAATAACTAACGATATGAAAGAAATAGACTGGGCTAATCTGTCATTCGGTTATATGAAGACAGACTACAATGTGAGAATCAATTTCCGTAACGGCGCATGGGGCGAACTCGAAATAAGCAGTAGCGAGGTGTTGAACCTGCACATGGCTGCCACTTGCCTGCATTATGGTCAGGAAGCCTTCGAGGGTTTGAAAGCCTTCCGTGGTAAAGACGGCAAAGTGCGTATTTTCCGTTTGGAGGAGAATGCTGCGCGTCTGCAGTCCACCTGTCAGGGCATCATGATGGCTGAATTGCCGACGGAACGTTTCAAGGAAGCTATCCTGAAGGTGGTAAAATTGAACGAACGCTTTATTCCTCCTTACGAGAGTGGAGCTTCTCTTTACATTCGCCCGTTGCTTATCGGAACCAGTGCCCAGGTGGGTGTCCATCCGGCAGATGAATATATGTTTGTTGTATTTGTCACACCGGTCGGTCCTTATTTCAAGGGTGGCTTCTCTACCAATCCTTATGTCATTATCCGCGAGTACGACCGTGCTGCGCCTCACGGAACCGGTATCTACAAAGTCGGTGGAAACTATGCAGCCAGTCTGCGCGCCAATAAGAAGGCTCACGACTTGGGTTATTCCTGCGAGTTCTATCTGGACGCAAAAGAGAAAAAATACATTGACGAATGTGGTGCGGCCAACTTCTTTGGTATTAAAGACAATACCTACATCACTCCGAAGTCTACTTCCATCCTTCCTTCCATCACCAATAAGAGCTTGATGCAGTTGGCGGAAGATATGGGCATGAAAGTAGAGCGCCGTCCGGTACCCGAAGAAGAGTTGAGCACTTTCGAAGAAGCGGGAGCTTGTGGTACTGCTGCCGTTATCAGTCCGATCGAACGTATTGACGACCTTGAGAATGGCAAGTCGTATGTGATTTCGAAAGATGGAAAGCCGGGACCGGTTTGTGAGAAGCTTTATAATAAATTGCGTGGCATCCAGTATGGTGACGAACCCGATACTCACGGATGGGGGACTATTGTTGAATAAACGTTCGATAAATGAACTACAAAATAACAACCCTCGCGGAAAACAGTGTTTACGGTAAGGGATTACAGGGAGAGCATGGGCTTTCCCTGCTTGTTGAAGCGGGGGAACACAAAGTGCTGTTCGATACCGGTGCTTCGGATCTGTTTCTCCGGAATGCCCGCCTGTTGGGACTCGATCTGAGCGATGTGGAATATGTGGTGTTATCTCACGGACATCGTGACCATACAGGGGGGCTTTATGCCTTTCTGAAGATGAACAGTGTAGCGAAGGTGGTTTGCAAGCGTGAGGTATTCCGGAAAAAGTTCAAGAACGAGCGTGAGAACGGAATGCTTCATCCCGAAGCATTGGATAAGTCGCGCTTTTGGCTGGTTGATGAAACTACGGAGATTGTACCGGGCGTATTTGCGTTTCCGGACGTCAAGGTGGTGGACAGGAACGACACTCACTTCGAACACTTCTTTACGGAGATAGAAGGAGAGATGCGTCCCGATACTTTTGAAGATGAACTGGCATTGGTGTTGAAGGGCGAAAAGTCTCTTTCGGTACTGAGTGCCTGTTCACACCGGGGGATTACCAATATCATTCGTGCCGTGCAGAATGCCTTTCCGGGATTGGGACTCAAACTGGTGATGGGAGGCTTTCATATTCACAATGCGGAAGAAGAGAAGTTCAATGTGATTTCGGCCTTTCTGGGTATGAAACTTCCCAAACGTCTGGGAGTCTGTCACTGTACCGGCATTGACAAATATGCGTTGTTCCGCCAGCAATTTAACGACCGGGTGTTTTATAACTATACCGGTTGGGTAGAAACGATTTAACTTTATTGAATGGGAAAAAATAAATTAGAGAAGTTTGCCGATATGGCAAGTTATCCGCATGTCTTTGAGTATCCTTACTCGGCAGTGGACAATGTGCCTTTTGACATGAAGGGAAAATGGCACAAAGAGTTTTTCAAGAACGATAACCCGATTGTACTCGAATTGGGTTGCGGACGTGGCGAATATACCGTCGGACTGGGCCGGATGTTTCCCGATAAGAATTTTATCGCGGTAGATATCAAAGGCGCCCGTATGTGGACGGGAGCTACCGAATCTCTTCAGGCCGGCATGAAGAATGTGGCTTTCCTGCGTACCAACATCGAGATCATCGACCGCTTTTTTGCAGAAGGGGAAGTGAGCGAAATCTGGCTGACTTTTTCTGATCCGCAAATGAAGAAAGCAACCAAGCGATTGACTTCCACCTATTTTATGGAACGCTACCGTAAGTTTTTGGTATCCAATGGAATCATTCATCTGAAGACTGACAGCAACTTCATGTTCACTTATACCAAATATATGATTGAGGAGAACGGACTGCCGGTAGAGTTTATCACCGAAGATCTTTATCATTCTGATTTGGTAGACGAAGACTTATTATGAACAACAGTGGCTCGATCGCGGTTTAAGCATTAAGTACATCAAATTCCTGTTGCCGCAGGAAGGAGAACTCAGAGAACCGGATATTGAAATTGAACTCGATTCGTACCGGAGCTATAATCGTAGCAAGCGGAGCGGATTGCAGACATCTAAATAATACAAACTATGACAATCTATCCTAAATTAATACTCGATGCACTGGCTACAGTGCGTTATCCCGGAACCGGAAAGAATCTTGTGGAGGCCGGTATGGTGGAGGATAACATCCGTATAGAGGGAATGAAGGTTTCATTCTCCCTGATTTTTGAAAAACCGACCGATCCGTTTATGAAGTCGGTGATAAAAGCTGCCGAAACAGCTATTCTTACTCATGTGGGCAAAGAGGTGGAGATAGTTGGAAATATCAGTGTGAAAACAGTACAGGCTGCACGTCCCGAAGTGGGCAAATTGCTGCCCCATGTGAAGAATATCATCGGCATCTCTTCCGGTAAGGGAGGAGTGGGTAAGTCTACCGTATCGGCCAACCTGGCTGTAGCGTTGGCTAAGTTGGGTTATAAAGTCGGTCTACTGGATGCCGACGTTTTCGGTCCTTCCATGCCTAAGATGTTTCAAGTGGAAGATGCCCGCCCCTACGCTGAGAAGATAGACGGACGCGATATGATTATTCCTGTCGAGAAGTATGGCGTGAAACTGCTTTCTATCGGTTTCTTTGTCGATCCCGACCAGGCCACTTTATGGCGCGGGGGTATGGCGAGCAATGCGTTGAAACAGTTGATCGGGGATGCCGCCTAAAAGATAATCGATTATTTCCTGATCGACCTTCCGCCGGGTACGAGCGATATTCACCTGACGGTAGTCCAGACACTGGCACTGACAGGTGCTGTTGTTGTCAGCACTCCGCAGGCTGTAGCTTTGGCCGATGCCCGCAAGGGGATCAACATGTTCACTAATGATAAAGTGAACGTCCCCATCCTCGGATTGGTGGAGAATATGGCCTGGTTTACTCCGGCCGAACTTCCGGAAAACAAGTATTATCTTTTCGGAAAAGAAGGTGCCAAGAAGTTGGCCGAAGAGATGAACGTTCCGCTGTTGGGACAGATTCCGATTGTTCAGAGTATCTGTGAAGGAGGCGATAAAGGAACTCCGGTTGCTTTGGATGAAAATACGGTTACAGGTCGTGCATTCCTCGCACTGGCTGCCAGCGTGGTACGTCAGGTAGATAAGCGGAATGTAGAAATGGCTCCCACGAAGATTGTGGAGTTACATAAGTAACGATAAGCGCTTTTAAATGATGAACGATCGGTTCCTTGTCCCATAGGCAGGAGCCGATCGTTCTTTGTTTATTGTTTGTTGTCCGGAGGGTTAATCATATACTTTCATCAATTCCTCTTTTATTTGGGCTACACCCGGGAATCCTGTCTTTTGGTGTTTGACATTTCCTTCCCGATCGATGATGAGATAGGTGGGTACGCCCCTTATGTCGAATTTATCACCTAAGAACCTCCATTGGGCATCCGTTAAACGGAAATGCTCACCGTGGATATCCGGAATCATGTTCTCCCATGTTTTCAGGGGGGAGGTTTCGCCGGTAATGTAAAGGTAAACGATGTCCTTTCCTTTCAACTCTTCCTTCAGTGGCAACATTGCTTTATTGGCCATGCGACAGGGGCCGCACCAGGTTGCCCAGAAGTCTACCAGAATCACTTTGCCCCGGTACTTAGAGATGATGGATGAAAACAGCTCTTCATTGCTGACGTCACCAACTTCGTTGATGGTGAACCCTGTCTTCTTTTTATTGGCCTCAAGGGTCTTCAGCAGTTGGTTGTTGGCGTCCCGCACTTCATTCTGGCAGGCAGGTGGAAGAGTGGCAAGTATCACTTCCTGTTCGGCAGTCAGCGGGGTGAACTCTTTGATGGACGAATAGAGTTCGCCTGCTTTGTTGATATCGAAGTAGATTCCTTTGTCGGTTCCCCAGGCTTTGGTCAGTTCATCGGTTCGGCGGCGTAGATAATACGGAATCAGTTCGGAGAGCTTGGAATTATAGAGTGCTGCCATGGTGTTGATGGAAGCGAGCGGTCTGAAAGCATTCGCATAATAATTTTCAGGCAGTTCTATCTGAGCCGTGTTAAAGTATTCCCTGGCCTCTTCTTTGCTCATTTTGTGCTCCATGGTGTAGGCTTGCTTGATAACCATTTCCGTCAGGGAGATGGCTTGGGCAGCCTCGGCATCCACTTGATTGCCCAACACTGCCTTGAGAGCCTTGCTGATTGGAGCTTTCTCTATGGATGCCAGGAGATTGGCCCGCTTTCCATAGATAAAGTCTTTGTAAGCGCCGGCGTCCATTCCTGCTACATCCTTGAATAATTGGCGGTAATCATTTAGAATGGAGGTTTTTAGGGTGCAGTTCGAATATTCCTGTGACAGGCCGGCTAATGTTCCGCCGAAATAAACGGCTTCGCCATAAGGTTTGTCATCCTTATGAAACTTGGACTGCTGGCGGCAAAGTTCACGGGTATTGATAATGACGCTGCTCTCTTCGCCCGGTACGGCATAGAAAGTTATCATTTTACCAAAAAGACGGATGGCAGCCGATGTGGTGGTCGGCACTTTCACTCTCGTGACGAATGTACCGTCATTGTTTATTTTTACTTCTTCGCTTTCGTAGGCACCTTTTACCGGATCGAATATAATCGGTACAATTTTGCTGACGAGTCCCGGGCGATAATCCAGAATCCGTCCTTTTATAGTAGCGTCTTTATATTCAATTTTGGGCTCGGGCAATTCATCGTTGATGTCGATTTTATGTACGATGGCTTCTTGAGGTAACAAAAGTTCCGGGAGGGCTTTGCCTTTCAGCTGAATGCCCCATATCTTGAAAGCACCTTGAACGTTGTCTCCTTCTGAAAAATCGATCGAAGTAGCCGAGGTCGGGATCGGTGGGAATACCAGGCGGAATTCTCCTTCTCCGGATTCGGGCATCCAGAATTCCGTGTCGGGCTTGATGCCGATTCCCGAACGCAGAGCGTAAGTTTCTCCGTTATTGTCCTTCAGGAAACTTTGTCCGGAAATCCTGATCCATTGCTTGGGATGATAGAATGCTTTGATATAAAGCACCGTAGCTGTGTCGCTGAGAACAACTTTGTCCACTTGAATAGAGGTACTGGTCCAGGCGATGAATGGGGGTTGCTCTATAACTTTCTCTTTAGCTTTTGTGAGGCTACAGATACACAGCAAAAGAATAGCAATAAATGTGATTTTCTTCATATTGTTTTTATTAAAATGATTTTCAGGTTAGGGGCTTAGAAACTAAGCCAGGCGGAAGCGGACCGGAAGTGTGAATCGGGTTGCTACGTTCTTTCCCTTTTGTTTTCCGGGTATCCACTGAGGCATGTTGCTTATCACGCGGATCGCTTCGGCAATACTCCCCGAACTATCTTGGGATCATGTATTTTCCCGTCCTTGTCAATGACTATTTGTATGACAACTTGTCCTTGTATTCCCGCTTCCATTGCGACTGCCGGATATTTTATATTTTTATACATATATTTCAGGCAGGCTTCCATTCCGCCGGGGAATTCCGGCGCGTGTTCAACCACATCGAATATGGTATTCTCCTGATTCTTATTGCTGTCTGTTGACGGAGCGGAATCGGAATCCATCAGTCGGAATCGTATCGGCACTGTGACCCTGGTGGCAACAGCTATTCCTCTTTGTTTCCCGGGTTGCCATTTAGGCATCTCTTTTATCACGCGCATGGCTTCGGCATCCAGCAACGGGTCTACGCTTTTCACTATTTTCAGGTCAGAGAGTGTACCGTCTGCCTGAATTACGAACTGTGCGATGACTTGGCCTTGTGTTCCGTTTTCCTGGGCGATCACCGGATAACGAAGATGGCTGTTGATGAAATGATTCATATTCCTTACGCCACCCGGAAACTCCGGCATTTTCTCCACAACCTCGAATACGATTTGCTCCCGGCTTTCTTCTTGGGCGGGCTGTTCGGCTATGCCGCTCTCTTGAGGTTGTGAAATATGATTGGCTGCCTGGGGAGAGGAAGTGCTTTCCTTAACAGCAACAGCGTTTTCGGGTTCCATCTGTTCTTCTACGGTTTGCATCACTTCCTGTGCAATACTTTTAGTGGTACGTGCCACTGCTTCGATGTTGCTCACTATCATCAAAGCAAGAGCCAAGGGGATAAATAGCAGATACTTGGTTCGTCCTATCTCCTTGGTTCTCTTTTTGTTCATCATCGTGATACGGTTCTTCAGCGGCAACACATTGAAGCTGTTGGAAAGGGTGATCGCGCTCTTTTGATGTGCCAGTCCCAACAAATGATATTGATAGGACTTTGAATCATGTCCGGCTTCCAACACCCGATTATCCGCCATGTATTCCAGATTGTTCCGTACTTCCCGCTTCATCAACCACATGAAAGGATTGAACCAGCAGGCAATACACATTAGCTCACTGATAATCACATCTATGGAATGTCTTTGGCGGGCATGTGTTCCTTCGTGGGTCAGGATTTCACTTAATTCGTTCTGCGGGTGTGCCTGCGGATAAATGAAAATCCAGTGAAAAAAAGAAAAAGGACCACTTTCTTTATCCAGCAGATAGACGGGTATTCCTTCTATCTGATCTTTCCGGCAACGAAGACGCAACCGTAGAATACTGGCAAGCTGAGCGAAGAAACGTACTAAAAGTAAAGTGACCCCTGACCAATAGATGATATTTACTGTAGATAAAATGATACTTTGCCAGTCCGCAGCCCTAACCTCGGGAGTTATTTCGATTTCGGGCAATACGATTGTTGCATACAAATCGACCATTGCTACCATCGGTTCGTGCGATCTGATCCATTCCTGAATGTTCAGTACCGGATAGAGCGGAGAAATGACAAGGAAGCAAAGCAAAACTGTCCTTCGCCATTGGAAGAAGGTGTCTCTGTAGAAAAACAACCGATAGAAGGCGTAGAATAAAGCAATTGCTATATTTATTTTCAGAAAATATGCCAGTTCGGGAGTCATGTCTTTCAGGGTATTAGCGATTATTTTTCTTGTCCTTTCTCAATCATGTCGATGATTTCCTTCAGGTCGTTGGTCGATATCTTTTGATCTTTGGCGAAGAAAGAAACCATCTCTTTGTAAGAGTTTTCAAAGTAGTTCCGTACGACTCCACTCATGAAACTTCGTTTGTATTCGCTTTCTTTAATAGACGGAGTGTACAGATACGTGTTTCCTACACGCTGTGCCTTTACATATTTTTTCCGTTCGAGATTCTTCACGATGGAAGCCACCGTGGTGTAGGGAGGAGTAGGTTGCTCAAACTTGGCAACGATGTCTTTCACATAGCAACTTTCCAGTTCCCAAATGTAGATCATCACTTCTTCTTCTTGCATTGTCAACTTTTCCATGGAGTATATTTAATTACGTTTATATTACAAAGCTACGGAACGGTCGTAACTAAACAAAGTGAAGTGTGTTAAATGATGTAAATGAAGGAATTACTTAAGGGTAGCACCACAGATCCGCACGGTTTAAAAGGTAAAGAACTGGTCAGTTACCGGTGTTGTCTGTGCGAATCTGCGGCGCCCCTTTGAGAGGATGTATTTGTTTATATTGCCTTTAGGATAGCCTCTGCCCAGTATTTACCCAAGATACCGGCTCCCTCTTTATTCGGGTGCAGATAAAAAGTACCTGCATTTCCATTCTCCGGCGTGAAATAACTCTGATAATTGTTCCGGAAGAAATCGGAAGCAGCCGTATCTCCCAAAAAGACTTGATTGGGGTTTGCCTGTGAATAGTAGTCTACCAGTTTATGGATCATGGGAGTGTAGCTTTTCAGTCGCTTGAGGCCGGCAGCCAGATACATGGCACCGTTATATGTGTTCGGGCTATACCAGATTGGTTGATGAATCACCACTTTGCATTCCGGATACAAAGAAAGGAGTTCGTCGATAATCGCTTTCATGTTGGTATAGTAGGACACCGGTTCCACCGGAGAACCGAATGGACCGTTACAAGCACTGTCATTCGTGCCCAGCATAATGGAAAAAAGCAGTGTTCCTTTACGTTGACTCAATTCTTGGGCGGCAGATTTTACATTCGGAAATTGTCTTTCTGCGATTGGAAGAAAATCCAGAGTAGTCGTTCCGCTTACTCCACAATTTCGAAAAGCGACCGATTGCTTGGTTGCTTGTTCGATGTATTGACTTGCCTGTACCGGCGGCGCCTCCGTTACCGGAGTTTTCAATAATGCGCCTTGGGTAATACTGTTGCCTATGTATACGATATTTACGCCTTGCGCATATAGTTTACCTAAGCAAATACACAATAAAAGACAAAAAGAGATAAACGGTTTCATAATTTCCTTTTTGAATATGGTTATCGTAAAGTCTTGTTTATAGCCTGTTGAATAAGATTCTCCATAACGTCATATCCTTCGGAAGTGGGATGCACACCATCTTTGGTATAGGCCGGATTCAAAGCTTTGTTGCTACCGCTCACCATAGAAGAGTAATAGTCGACGAATGGAATTTTATTTGTTTGGGCATAGGCTTTCAGACGTGCATTGAGTGAAGCTATCTTTTGAGGAGCATCTTTAATGGCAGGATTCCAACCGAAAGCGGCAGCCGGTAAAGTGGTGGTCAATATCACTTTTATATGATTGGCTTTTGCCAGTTCCACCATCGAAACAATATTGCCAAAAGTGCGGTCTTCATGATATGCTCCTGTGTTCTCGGCAATATCATTTGTGGCTGCATTGATTACTACCAGTGCAGGAGATAAGTTGATGACATCTTCCCTGAAACGTACCAGGAACTGGTAAGAAGTCTGTCCGCCGATGCCCCGGCCGATGTAACCGTTGGATTTAAAGAAATCAGGATGAGTGTTTACCCATCCTTCTGTGATGGAATTGCCCATAAAGACCACTCTCTTTTCGTTTTTGTCCGGTTTCGGAAGTTCGGCGTTTTGTTGTGCATAACGTTGCAGGTTAGCCCAGTCTTTTTCTTGGGCATTTATTCCTATCAATGATGCTCCGAGGCAGAAGACAGCCATCAGCATCCAGCGGTGTATGATTTGCTTTTTCATTTTTGTAATATGTCATATCACCACAGAGTGACACAGAGTTTCACAGAGAAACTTTTTTCATAAATATTCCATTAACAAGAGATGAAGACTCTGTGTGTTCTATGATGAACTTGATTTATATTCTATTTCATTTTAATTGTTCCGGCCCATCCCCCGTTGCGTACCATTTTCAATGTCATGCGGGTTTGATTGTTCACGGTAGACTCCTTTTTCTTGTAATCCATTGCTTGACGGTCAGCGTTAATGCCATCTTCAAATGAGGTTAATGTGAATGATTGTCCTGCCGGAATGAATCCGAGGTCGATCTCGATGTTTTGTGGTTGATTGCCGGTGATACCTCCGATGAACCACTGTTCTCCTTTTCGTTTGGCTACGACGACTGCTTCACCTACTTTGGCATAGAGGACCTTGGTTTCATCCCAGGTGACGGGAACACTTGTGATAAATTCGGTACAGGGAAGTTCTCTGTAATAGTAAACCGGGTTGTCAGCTAACATTTGCAGACCACTTTCGAAGATGATGAAAAGAGCCATTTGGAAAGCACGTGTTCCTGAGCCCATGGCATTGGCCCGGGTGGAACGGTTGTCTTCCGGCTGTGCAGAGATCATTGAACCCGGAGTGAAATCCATCGGTCCCACGGCATTACGCATAAAGGGCAGATAAATGCTGTTTTCAGGTTTGCAATTACCACCTTGTTCCATGCCCAATACGCCTTCATAGGAAAGCACATTCGGATATTTGCGTTCAAGTCCGGCTGGTTTAAAAGCACCATGAAAATCTACAAACAGTTTATGCTTGGCGGCTTCTTTGGCTACACGTTCATAATAGTTTACCATCCACTGGTCACTGCGGTCCATGAAGTCGATCTTCACTCCTGCGATGCCCCAATCGGCAAATGTTTTAAAGAGGTCGAAATGATTCTCGACAGTCAGCCATGGCAGCCAAAGTACGATTTTTACGTTGCGGTCCTTTCCGTATTTTATCAGTTCGGTAAGATTGATGGTGGGATTGGGGGTAAACGGATCACGTGTGTTTTTCGCCCATCCTTCGTCCATGATGATATAAGGAATACCGAACTTGGATGCGAAGTCAATGTAGTACTTATAGGAATCCATATTGAAACCCGAACGGAAATCTACCCCATAGAGGCGTGCGTCGTGCCACCATTCCCAACTCACTTGTCCCGGTTTGATCCAACTGTAGTTTTCAAGAACACAAGGGGCAGACAGGTTATACACCATTTCGTTTTCAATCAGTTCTTTGTCTTCTTTCGAAATCACCATCATGCGCCAGGGGAATGAACGCTTGCCGTCCGTTTTGGCAATGTAATCGGCTTCTTCGGTAATCTTGAGGCTACGGTCACCATCTTCTCCGAAGGCTAAAGGTGCTTTGGGAAAAATAGACTGCATTCCGTTCTTACCGGTACTTTTAAGGAACATACAGGGATAATCGGATAAGTCGGCTTCAGATATCAGTATTTTATATGCTTTATCCGTTTCTATCAATACAGGCAGGTAACTCATGCGGTCGGTAGCAGCATACTTTTCGGTATCTACATGAGTATATGGGCATTCGTATGAGGTTTTAAAGCCATCCGGTTGGGAAAGATGAGCTTTATAATTGGTTGGAAAGTTAATTGCGAAGTCTTCCCCCATTACGATGTTATCTCCTTTTTTATCTGTCACAAAACGGTAAGCGATACCATTGTCGAATACGCGGAATTCAACGGCATAATTTCCGCTGAAATTCATTCTCAGGGTATTACAGTGATTTCTTACGATCGCATTCTTGAAAGGTATTTCACGTTTTACACTTTCGTCAATGGTTCCACGTTTGGTGCTCCGTAAGTGGGGATTCGTACCTAACGTCTCATTCTGCAGTTGCAGGTTGAGATAGCAATCTTTTAATAACTGGTCATTATCATAGGACACCGAATAATAAATCCGGTCCTTGATGTCTACCGATACTTTAATGGCTCCGTTGGGAGACATTACGTCAATCACTTTAGCGTACACGCTACTTCCGCTTATTACCGCCAATGCGAGTAATAGGGACATCATTTTTCTTTTCATAACATGTGTTTTATTATTGTATGTGCTCTGTTTACATCTTCTGCATGAAGATATAGACGCTTCGAATGTACTAATTATCTTTGTTTCAAGCAAAAGCTATTCGATATATTTTTATGCAGAACTGTCATAGCAGACATTTCCGGGTAAATCCGGAATAAATATGCACACGTATGTGATTATGAAAAGAATTCTTTCCCTCTATTTTTCATTTCTTTGTATTTGTCTATGACGTGTTTACGGCTCTTGATAATCTGCCAACGGTATACCCAGCAAGTGGTCAGAAAATAGAAGCCGGTCTGTATCCATAACGCTTTGTATTCAAATGGAATCTCACTCAGTGTTGCTCCCATGTTGTTGATTCTCACAAATCCGTTGATACCGAAAGTTGATGGAAATATGTAAGAGAAGTATTTCCAGAATGGAGGTATGGCAGCTCCCGGCCAGGAAATACCTGAGATGAATAATAGAGGCACAGAGGTGAATACGAATATCAGCATGCATGTCTCCCGGTTACGGATAGCGATAGATGCAGTCATAGCAAAAAAGATGCAGGCCATCAGATAGGGGAGTATGAACAGGGCCAGTGTGCCGGGTTGTCCTATCTGGTTGAGGCTGAACATACGGGGGACGGCGCATAGTACATAGACAGATACCAAGGCATATACCATGAAATAACTTAATCCTTTACCCAATACAATGCGCAAAGTACCGTTATAATGGCGGTTAATGGGTACCAAATCTTTAAAGCGGTTGTTCTCGCGTGCCGTGCCGGCCGAAAGTCCGATACCCAATAATAAGGTTTGCTGAATGATCAGGATCAACACGGCGGGTATCAGGAAAGCGGCAAAGCCATTGGTCGGATTGAACATCGCTACGTCTTCATATTCGATAGGGTAGACAGTGATTTCGTCCTGTCGGTCGGTCGTATTGCCCGAGCGGGCTATTTTGATATCTTCGTTCATATCCAAAGACACGGCAGTATTGGCCAAAAGCATACTTTTATAGTACAGCAGTCCACTCATATCACAGTAGATGCTGACTTGTGTCTGTTTGCCTTGAGCTATGTCCGAACTGAAATCTTTCGGAATGTAAATGATGCCATATGCCAGCCGGTCTTTGAGCATTTGTTTGGCTTCTTCCATATCGGCACAATAAGCCACAATCTGTATATCGGGGGTGGCATCTACTTTACGCAGATATTCGCGGCTGAGTGATGAACGCGAGTCATCTACTACCACGGCAGGCACTTCACGAACCACTTCGTTGGTATAAATAAAACTGTAGATCAATGGATATACCAATGGAACGAGTACGAAAAAGATCAATACCCCCTGGTCGCGGAATGTAGTACGAAATTCCCGCTTCCAGATATAAAACAGGTCATTGATGCCTTGTGTTATCTTATCTTTTAAACTTATATCTTTCATTAGGGCACGTATTTATAATATATCAAAGCTTCCTTCAACCGATGTACCACGAAGAACGGAAGTAACATGAAAATCAGTAATGCCATATAGTTTGACCAGGAATAAGCCATGCTGTATCCGTTGAGTGCCTGGTCTACATAGATCAGGAAATAGTGGCGCAAGGGGAACAGGTTACTGAGTGCCTGCAATACCGGATTCATGGCCATCACCGGAAAAGAGAAGCCTGAAATGGAGAAAGAAATGACTCCCCATAACGAAGCGAAGCTCAGACCGAGGCGAAGGGTAGGCAGTGTGCCTATCATCAGGATACCGCAACATTGCGATGCCAATACCAGGCAGAGGGTTGCCAACAGCATCGGAAGAATTCCGCTGTTACATGGGAAGTGCAGATATCCATACAGATAGACATTGTAAAATATACCCATGATAAAGAATACCACGGTTTGTGGAAGCAACTTACCGGCCAATGCGATGTAGATGGAGTTGTTGCTCAGTCGCAGCCACTCCCGGGCCGTGCGGTCCTTGATTTCCACACCGATGGAAAATACTGTTACCATGAATATCAACAACATCAGTACTCCCGGAACAAGCGTATTGCATAGATAGACCGAATAATTTAACCAAGGATTTTGTATCGGATGTGTATCGATGACAATGGGTTGTAAATATCCCATCGCCTGATCTTCCGTTGCTCCCTTGGCATATAAAACTGAACGGGCGGCAGCTCCTGAGGCAAGTTCGGACATCATCTTCATATCCTTGAACAATAATGAGCCGGCAATCAGGTAGGAGTTGTTGGTATAAAAAGATAATTTGGGTTGGCGTTGACTCTGGGCATCGGCCGACATTCCTTTGGGTATATAAAAAAATCCGTAGATTTTGCCTTCCTGCATAGCTGTACGTGCTTCGTTAACACTGCTATAACGCGCCACGACAGCTGTTTGCCCGAATGCGTCCAGATTGCGGAGAATGTTTCGTGAGCTGGCAGAATTGTCCAGGTCTACAGCGCCAACGGGCATATTGGTCGGTAACCCCGAGTCCATCAGCGTGGTGAAGAAAATATAGCAAAACAGCGGAGCTATCACCATGCAGAAGTCAACGCCGCAGAAGAGATAGAGCGGGCGAGACACGAGACGGTGGCATTCGCGTTTCATGACTAACCACAGGGCTATATATTTCTTTTCTCTTTCTTTCATTTCTTGATGATGACTGACATTCCGGGACGCAGATTAGTTACTTTTTCAAGCGGAGTCGCTTTTACTTCGAATGTTTTCAAGTCGAACTGGCCGGTGGTCTTGGTTGCTTTCCAGGCAGCGTATGTACCAAGGTCTTTCATATAATGCACTTTCAGACGAATGGTCTGATTGTCCAATGCGGGTACGATAGCATCGAATTCTGATCCCATGGTCAAATTTTTTAGCAGATCCTCACGTACATTGAAAGTCACCCACATATCGTCCATTATGGCGATATTCATAATGGGGGCGCCGGTACCTACCAATTCGCCCACTTTGGGAAATATCTCGGAAACCTCTCCGGCTGCCTGGGCAATCAAATAAGTTTCTTTGAGGTATGACTCCACTTCGGCAACAGCTCCCTTGGCACGGTCCACCAAAGCTGCTGCAGCCATTTTATCTTCACGTTCGGCACCGTTCTTTGCCATCGTGTATTGGGCCTTTGCCGCTTTTTCGGTTGCGATGGCTGCATTACGTTGTGCGGTGACTTCGTCCAGTTTCTGTGCCGGCATAACTCCTTGGTCGAATAAGTTTTTGACACGTTTATATGATTTTTCAGCTATATCGACACCGGCGATTGCTTTCTGCCACATTTCATAAGCCGCTTGAATTTGTTCCTGACGCGCTCCTTTGATGGCTTTTTCGTTCTGTGCCTGTGCAGCCGCTTCGGCGGCGCGAGCCTGTTCCATTTTGGCTATTACGTCGGGAGCCTCCAGGATGGCGAGTGTATCTCCTGCCTGGACTTTTTGTCCCTCTTTTACACGGAACTCCAGGATACGTCCCGGCACTTTGCTTGAGACGCGGTATTCAGTTACCTCAGCTTGTCCCTGAATGATTTCCGGACCTTTGCGGAGCATGAAGAAACCGACAACTGCAACCAGTACAATAACTCCCAGCAGGGTGAGGAATGCAAGCAGCATATTGCTGTTCTGTGATTTTTGTGATGTCATTTTATTTACGGTTTTTACGATTTACAAATTACTATTGAGATTAGCTTTTCAGGAATGTTTGCACTCGGTCGTTGACCTTATTTGAGCGTTCCCAGTGACTTTTGCAAGTAGATTTCTGTCAGTTTTACATCAATCTGTGCATCTATCTTTTCCGATTGGGCCGACAGCCAGGCGGTATGTGCTTCAAGTACATTACTGGGAGCGATCACACCTTCTTCGAATCCGAGAGTTGCATAACGCAGATTTTCATCCGCTTTTTCAAGGTTCTTTTTGGCCATAGCCAGTTTCTTTGCGGCTTCGTTTACTTTGAAAGCCGATTGATTGACTTGCAACTCGATTTTCTCTTTGGCATCTTCCAGTTGGTATTGGGCGATGCGTGCTTCGGCTTTGGCCGCTTTCACTTTGTAAATGCCTTCTCCCCAATGCCAGATAGGCAACTGAACCATAACGCCTACATTCCACATGCCTTTAAACTTGTTTTCAAAACTGTTGAATACAGACGGGTTGGTGACCATGTAATTTCCCATTAATGCTACGGAAGGCAAATGTTCCGAACGGGTCACGTTTATTTTCTGTTGATAGATTTTAGCAGCCAGTTCCAGACTGCGGATCTCGGGGCGGTTGGCATAGGCTGTTTCTATCTCAAAGTTGGTAGTAGCCGGAATCAGCGGAAGATCGTCTACTTGTTCGTCAGCCAGGACAATCGGAGTGCTTAGGTCGATGCCACACAGTTGACACAGCAGCATGCGGGAAAGGCTTAATCCGTCTTCTACCTTTGTCAGTGTCATCTCGGCTTCGTTTACTTTTACCCGAACCGACAGGCCGTCCGCTTTGGTGGCTACTCCTTCGGCAATCATCTTTTCTACATCACTGTCCAGTTTTTGTAATAGCTTCAGGTAACTTTCCGCAAGTTTTTTCTTGTTGACCAAGGAAATAACCTGCCAGTAAGCCTGGTCTGTGCTGAGAATCACTTCCTGCATACCCGAGTTATGTTGCTGACGAGCCAGTTCTTCGGCGTATTTGGTGATTTTATTGTATGCACGTATCTTGCCACCCATATATAACGGTTGGGTGAGGGT
>OAWB01000620.1_pt1 | contig 18543 bp, 20 predicted proteins | sample 1550621 | NCBI WGS metagenome assembly OAWB01 (sample SAMEA2580107, study PRJEB22360) | human gut metagenome | biome: human gut; feature: human-associated habitat; material: faeces | place: Denmark | collected 2008/2010
ATCCTCCTTGAGGGGGGCGGGGGGGGAAGGAGCCGGAGCCGATGCTGGCTCTTGACGGCAAAGAGGACGGGCTTTATTTTTACCGGAAGCTTGTAAGAGAGGCCCCGGACTACTTAAACGCAGGCGGCACGCTTGTGTTTGAGATCGGCTATGACCAGGGGCCGGCGGTAAAAACGATGATGGAGGAAGCTGGTTTTTCCTCTGTGAAGATAAAGAAAGACTTGGCGGGCCTTGACCGGATGGTCATCGGAACGCTGACAGAAGGAGAAGAAGATGTTTGATAAATTAGAAAGTTTAGTGGAGCGCTTAGATACTGTGCTCCAGCAGCTCAACGACCCGGATGTGGCCGGAGACCAGAACCGTTTCAGGGATTTGATGAAGGAGCAGAGTGACCTGTCTCCCATTGTAGAAAAGTACAAGGAATATGTTCAGGAAAAACAGAACATCGAGGAAAGCCTGGAGCTTTTGGAAGAGGAATCTGACGAAGAGATGAGGGAACTGGCTAAGGAAGAGCTCTCTGAGTCCAAGGCTAATGTGGAGCGGCTGGAAGAAGAGCTTAAAATCCTCCTGATCCCCAAGGATCCCAATGACGATAAGAATATTATCGTGGAGATCCGCGCAGGGGCCGGCGGTGACGAGGCAGCCCTGTTTGCCGCTGACGTAGCGCGCATGTACAGAAGCTATGCGGAAGGCCGCCGCTGGAAGGTTGAGACACTGAGCTTTAATGAAAGCGGAATCGGAGGCTTTAAGGAGCTTGTGTTCATGATCTCAGGCCAGGGCGCTTATTCCAGGTTCAAATATGAAAGCGGTGTCCACCGTGTCCAGAGAATCCCTGCCACAGAATCCGGCGGAAGGATCCATACATCCACCATCACGGTTGCCATCATGCCGGAGGTTGAGGACGTGGAGGTGGAAGTTGATTTAAATGACTGTAAGTTTGACGTGTTCCGTGCATCCGGAAACGGAGGACAGTGCGTCAATACAACAGATTCCGCTGTCCGCCTGACCCATCTTCCAACCGGGATTGTAGTGTCCTGCCAGGATGAGAAGTCACAGCTTAAGAATAAAGATAAAGCGTTAAAGGTGCTGCGTTCCCGTCTGTATGAACTGGAACAGCAGAAAGCCCACGACGCGGAGGCAGAAAAGAGAAAAAGCCAGGTGGGAACCGGTGACCGTTCCGAGAAGATCAGGACCTATAACTATCCGCAGGGCCGCGTGACGGACCACAGGATCAAACTGACCCTTCACAAACTGGATTCTATCATGAACGGAGACCTGGATGAGCTGATCGACAGTTTAACTGCTGCGGACCAGGCAGCCAAATTAAGTAATATGGAAGAAGAGTAGATTATGAAAGATGGTTTTATCAAAGCAGCTGCGGCTACGCCAAAGGTAAAAGTCGCAGATCCTGAATATAACACAAAAGAGATCATAAAGATCATAGGACAGGTAAAAGATCAGGGAGCAAGTCTTCTGGTCTTTTCTGAGCTGGTGGTTTCCGGATATACGTGCGGTGACCTGTTTCTTCAGGAGCCTTTGCTGGAGGCTTCTCAAAAAGGGCTGTTTGAGATCAAAAGAGCCACGGAAGGTCTGGATATGATGGTTGCCGTGGGTTGTCCTTTGACTGTGGAACACAAGCTTTACAACTGCGGCGTCTTTTTGTTCAACGGACGCATTCTAGGTGTCGTGCCTAAAATTCATCTGCCCAACTACGGAGAGTTTTATGAGGCCAGACACTTTGCCAAGGGTGAAAGAAAAGTGAAGGATATCGTGCTGGATGGAGAGACAGTACCATTTGGAGCCAATATTCTGCTGGCCTGCGAAAATATTCCGGAACTGACCATTGCCATGGAAATCTGTGAAGATCTGTGGGTGCCGCTTCCGCCGAGTACGTTCCATGCTTTAGCCGGGGCGACCGTGATCTGTAATCCGTCTGCCAGTGTGGAGACAACAACGAAGGAAGTTTACAGGAGTAACCTGGTATCCAATCAGTCTGGAAGGCTTCTTTCCGGTTATGTATATGCCAACGCAGGGGAAGGGGAATCTACAACCGATGTAGTTTACAGCGCACATCACCTGATCTGCGAAAACGGAACGGTGCTGGCCGAGGCAAAAAGGTTTACCAATGAGATTATTTATGCGGATCTGGATTTAAAGCGTCTTGAGGCAGAGCGGAGAAAGATGACCACCTTCTTTGAGGAGGAGACAGAAGATTATCGGAGAGTGCCGTTTATCCTTCCGGTGAGGGAGAACCAGCTTTCCAGAACATTTCCGAAAAATCCGTTTGTGCCGTCTAATCGGCAGGAACGGGAGAAACGCTGTGACGAGATCTTATCCATTCAGTCTATGGGGCTTAAAAAACGTCTGGAGCATACTAACTGCAGGCATGCCGTGGTGGGGATTTCCGGCGGATTGGATTCCACCCTGGCTGTTTTAGTGACAGTGCGTGCCTTCGATATGCTGGATATCCCAAGGGAAAACATCATCTGCGTGACGATGCCGTGTTTTGGGACTACAGACCGGACTTATCAAAATGCAGTGTCCCTGATCCATGAGCTGGGAGCCACGTTCAAGGAAGTGAACATTGAGAAGGCAGTAAGACAGCATTTTCTTGATATTGAACATGAGGAAGACAATCATGACGTGACCTATGAGAATTCCCAGGCCAGGGAGAGGACACAGATTCTCATGGACATCGCCAACAAATATAATGGTATGGTCATAGGAACCGGAGATATGTCAGAACTCGCCCTTGGCTGGGCCACCTATAACGGAGACCACATGTCCATGTATGCAGTGAACTGTTCTGTGCCAAAGACCCTGGTTCGCTATCTTGTGCTTTATTATGCCGAGACCGTGGAAAATGAGAAACTGTCCAAGGTGCTGATGGATGTGCTGGATACGCCGGTGAGTCCTGAACTGCTCCCACCAGTGGACGGTGTGATCTCACAAAAGACGGAAGATTTAGTGGGACCGTATGAACTGCATGACTTCTTCCTGTATTATATGCTGAGATTTGGATTCCCGAAGGAAAAGCTTTACCGGATGGCGAAGCTTACGTTTGCAGGGGACTATGACGATGAAACCATACAAAAATGGCTGGATAAGTTCTACTGGCGGTTTTTCAGCCAGCAGTTTAAGCGCTCCTGCCTGCCGGACGGACCGAAGGTGGGAAGTGTGGCGGTATCTCCTAGAGGCGACTTGAGAATGCCGAGTGATGCCAGCGTGAATATCTGGCAGAAATCATAAAAAGAGAAATAGAGATTGTTCTAGTTTTAGAACAATCTCTATTTTTTTGTCAAGATAAAGAATTGAAGTTGCACGTTTGTGCGGAAACTGAGAATTTGTTGTAAGCGATATTTGAAAATGCTAAGATATAACCAACTTAAGTGAGAGAAGTTAGAGGAAAACATACAAGTTGCATAAAAAAGGAGGTAATTATGAAAAACATAATCAATGCAGAGAATATCCAGCTGAACGCGGAAGCTACAGATTGGAAAGATGCCATGGAAAGGTCAGGGAAGCTCCTGGTGGACAGCGGTTACATTACACCGGACTATATTGATCTGACCATCCGGTGTGTGGAGGAAAACGGCCCATATATCGTCATCACCCCAGGGCTTGCGTTGTCACATTCCAGACCTGATGCCAGTGTACATAAAACAGGGCTCAGCCTTTTGACCTTAAAGGAACCGATCAGCTTCGGAAGCGAAAATGATCCGGTAGATATTGTACTTACTCTGGCTGCCACAGATGATACTTCCCATTTAGAGATGCTGCAGGGAATGGCCGAATATATTTCGGAGGAAGAAAATCTTGAGGCGATAAGGACAGCAAGAGATTCAGAGACGGCAGCCAAAGCAATCAATGAATTTGAAGCTGATCTTTAGGGAGGAGTAAAAGGATGGAAGTATTAAACACATTTTTCACATTTATCTCCAACAACATTCTCACAAGAGCTGAGTTATTTGTAGGGCTGATCGTATTGATAGGGTACATATTACTGGGGAGAAAATGGTACGAGACCATGGCTGGTTTTATAAAGGCGGTGGTAGGATATATGATCTTAAATGTAGGATCTGCAGGGCTGGTCACAGCTTTCCGGCCGATTCTTGCGGGGCTGAACCAAAAGTTTCATTTGAACGCAGTGGTGATTGATCCGTATTTTGGGTTAAATGCAGTCAATGCAGCATTGGAAAACATCGGTCTCTCAGCCGCATGGACTATGACATCTCTGCTTCTTGCTTTCCTGTGGAATATTCTCTTACTGATGTTCCGGAAGGTGACAAAGCTTCGGACCTTACTGTTGACAGGACACATCATGGTACAGCAGGCGACAACCGTCACATGGATTGTATTTTTGTTTGTGCCGGGTCTCAGGAATATCTGGGGAGCCGTGGCAGTGGGGATTCTTGTGGGAACCTACCAGGCTGTATTTTCTAATCTCACTGTAGAGCCCACTGATCACCTGACGGACGGAGAAGGCGGGTTCGCTATCGGGCATCAACAGATGTTTGCAGTATGGCTCACAGATAAGATCGCACCAAAGATCGGAAAAAAAGAGGACTCCATCGAGAATATAAAGCTTCCCGGGTTTTTACAGATATTCAGTGACAATGTTGTATCCACGTCCGTTTTGATGTTTCTGTTTTTCGGAGTGATCATGGCGGTTCTGGGAGAAGATTTTCTGCGGGGAATCGATGACAGCTTTTCAAAGGATACGGCTTTCATCATCTATATCTTTTCCAAGGCATTGAGCTTTACAGTTTATCTGAATGTACTTCAGGCAGGCGTCCGCATGTTTGTGGCAGAACTCACGGAATCCTTTAAGGGTATTTCAGACAAACTTCTGCCCGGGGCAATCCCAGCAGTAGACTGCGCGGTAGCTTACGGATTTGGCCCGGCAAACGCTGTCACCATCGGATTTTTCTTCGGAGCCATCGGACAGTTTTTGGCCATTGCAGGACTTCTGCTCTTTCATTCCCCGGTCATGATCATTGCGGGATTCGTTCCCTTGTTTTTTGACAATGCAACCATCGCAGTCTACGCCAATAAAAGGGGCGGCGTGAAAGCGGCAATGATCCTTCCATTTGTATGCGGAGTGGTCCAGGTAATGGGCGGCGCAGTCTGTGCCCTGCTGCTTCAGCTGGTGGCGTTTGGGGGATGGCACGGAAACATTGACTTTTCGACCATTTTCCTCGGCGTATCCTATATAGTAAAGTATCTGAAGGTACCGGGAATTATCCTTTGTGTAATTGCAATGCTGGTGATTCCGCAGATTCAGTACGCAAGATCCGATAAAGAAAAGTATTTTAAGATCGGACAGGAAGAAGAATATTAATCAGGCAGATTTAGAAACTAAAAATTAAGAAGAAATAAATGGAGGTAGCATTATGAAAATCAAAGCACTTGCAGCATGTGGAAATGGTATGGGATCCAGCCAGATGATCAAAATGAAGATCAACAAGGTATTTAAACGGCTGGGAATCGACGCAGAGATCGGGCATATGAGTGTCGGGGAAGCAAAAGGCGTGGCAAACAATTATGATATGATCTTTGTCTCCGAGACTTTTACATCCCAGTTCCGTCCGGGGAAAGATACAAAAGTCATAGGACTGAAAAATCTTCTGTCCGAAAAAGAGATCGAGGAAAAGATCAGAACCGCATTGGATATGCCGAAAGAAGCATAGAGGAGAAAAAGGGATATGTATGACATTAAAAGAAATCCTTTAGGAATTTATGAGAAGGCTCTGCCTGATTCCTTTTCATGGAAGGAAAAGTTCCAGGCGGCGAAGGCGGCAGGATATGATTATATAGAAATCTCAATTGATGAATCAGAAGAGAGGCTCTCAAGGCTTGACTGGACGGACAGCCAGATAGAAGAAATCCGTGAATATATGAGGCAGGAAGATATCGTGATCCCTACTATGTGCTTAAGCGGCCACAGAAAATATCCGTTTGGAAGCAAAAACATGGAGACGAGGAAAAAGGCATTTGAAATCATGGAAAAAGCGATCCTTCTGGCCCAAAAACTTGGTATCCGGTGCATCCAGCTGGCTACATATGATGTCTACTATGAGGAATCGGATGAACAGACTGAAAAGCTTTTTTTGGAGGGAATGAAAAAGTCCGTGGAGATGGCCAGCAGAGCGGGAGTCATCCTGGCAATGGAAATCATGGATACGAAATTTGTAGGTACGATCTTGAGGGCAGTGCATTATCTGAGACAAATTCCGTCCCCGTATTTTAAGATTTATCCGGATATGGGAAATCTGACTCAATTCAGCAGCGATGTGGGAAGCGAGCTGGAACTTGGTATAGCCGAAACCGTGGCCATCCACGTAAAGGAGACAAAACCGGGAGTATTTAAGAATGTTCCGTTTGGAGAGGGAACGGTTCCGTTTACGGAGATTTTCGGGAAACTGAAGGAATTAAATTATACGGGCATGTTTTTGATCGAAATGTGGGCAGACAATACAAAAGGGCAGTCCATGGAGGAGGCGGTTGAGACAATACGCAAAGCCAGAGATTTTGTAGAGGACAAGATGCGCAGGGCTGGAATAAATTCTGCGGCGTAATGGAGGAAAACATGTATCAGATGGTGGTTACTGACCTGGATGGAACTTTACTAAACTCAAAAAATCAGATATCTGATAGAAACGAAACAGCCATTAGAAACCTTCAGAGAAAGGGTGTTATGGTGGCAGCTGCCACAGGGCGTTTGGATGTCATGACGAAGCCCTATTTAAAGCAGTTAAAGGTGATCGATGTGGTCATCGGATGTGACGGAGCGGTTACCCGGGATGTCAGCACAGGAACGAGGATCAGCGGTATCCCTCTTGCGGAGTCCATTTGTCTCCAGGCGTTTGAAGTTTTAAAACACCACGGGCTTCCGTATTATGTTTTTTCCGAGGACGAACTTGTTGGGGATGATCCAGAGAACGAGAGACTGGTCATACACAGGAAGTTTAACCGGAGACTTGATGCAGAGGACAGAATTCCAATCCGCATCGTAAAGGATCTGGAGGAGTATGTAAAGCATGCGCAGGTTTATAAAATTGTGGCCAGCCATGAGGACAAAAGATTTCTGGATGATGCGGCGAAGGAACTGAACATGATAGAAGGGCTGAGTGCGGTGCGTTCAGGCCCGAGGGTGCTGGCACTGAAGGCAGAAGGGGTCTCCAAAGCGTCTGCGCTAAAGCAGTTAGTGAACGAATTGGGTATCCCGCTTGAGAAAGTGGCCGCATTCGGAGATGAAGTAAACGATATTGATATGCTGAAGGCCGCAGGGCTTGGCATCGCCATGGGAAATGCAGACCCAGAGGTAAAAAGATATGCGGACTGTGTCACGTTGTCAAACGACGAGGACGGCGTGGCTGTAAAAATAGAAGAATTATTCGGAGAATAAAAGAAAGGAGATTTTTATGCTGGAGGATTTAAAGCAGCAGGTATATGAGGCAAATATGGAACTGCCCAGAGAGGGCCTGGTAACTTATACATGGGGCAATGTCAGCGGGATTGACCGGAGCAGGGAGTTGTTTGTAATTAAGCCAAGCGGTGTGGATTATGAAAGTCTTACTCCAGAGCAGCTTGTCGTGGTGGACTTAAATGGGGAGAAAGTGGAGGGGGATCTTAATCCTTCATCGGACACCCCTACCCACCTGGAACTTTACAGGGCATTTCCGGAAGTGGGAGGAATCGTCCATACACATTCCCCATGGGCCACATCATGGGCACAGGCAGCCAAGGGAATTCCGTGCTATGGGACCACACACGCCGATTACTTTTACGGGGAGATTCCATGTGCCAGATCTTTGACACCGGAAGAGATCGACCAGAACTATGAAACGAACACAGGGCTTGTTATTGCGGAAACTTTTATGGGAAAGAATCCTATGTATGTGCCGGGGGTGCTCTGTGCAAACCACGGGCCGTTTTCCTGGGGAAGGAATGCAGGGGAGGCGGTACATAACGCAGTCGTTTTAGAAGAGGTTGCCAAGATGGCATACCGTACGGAGCATCTGAAAAAAAGTGTGGAGGCCGCTTCCCAGGATCTTCAGGATAAACATTTTTTCAGGAAACATGGGGAACATGCATATTACGGCCAATAAAGGAGGATTAAGATGAGTAAAATAGAAGAGATTACGAGAGAAAGCTGGATCATGGGTACTTTTCCGGAGTGGGGGACCTGGCTGAATGAAGAGATTGAGCGCGAGGAAGTGAAACCGGGGACCGTTGCCATGTGGTGGCTTGGATGCACCGGGATGTGGTTTAAGACGCCGGGTGGCTGCAATATTACGGTAGATCTATGGTGCGGCAACGGGAAAAGAACCCACGGAGACGGAAAAATGAAGGTGGGACACCAGATGGCAAATATGTGCGGAGCCCGCGCTATGCAGCCAAATCTCCGGGCAGTTCCGTTTGTGCTGGATCCTTTTGCGGTGAAACAGGTAGATGCAGTGTTGGCGACCCATTATCATCAGGATCATATGAGTGCAGAATATGCGGCACATGTGATACAGAGCAATATGACAACTGTAGATGAGAACGGAAAAGAGATCCCGGTGCCGTTTATCGGTCCTAAGAAATCAGTGGAGCTCTGGCAGAAGTGGGGAGTGCCTGAGGACCGCTGCATCACCGTAAGGCCGGGGGATTCAATTAAAATAAAGGATCTTGAGATCATAGCCCTGGATTCTTTTGACCGCACCTGTCTTGTGACCACGGATTCCACAGGGGCCGACAGGGAAGAACTGACCGGGATCTGCCCGACTGACATGGATGACAAAGCGGTGAATTATCTGATTAAGACACCGGGCGGAAATATTTATCACAGCGGGGATTCCCATTACTCTATCTATTTTGCTAAACATGGGAAAGATTATGATGTGGATGTGGCGTTTGGTTCTTACGGGGAAAATCCAGTCGGCATGGCTGATAAGATGACATCCTGCGATATCCTCAGAATGGCAGAGGCTCTTCAATGTAAGGTTGTGATTCCGATCCATTACGATGTGTGGACTAACTTTATGGCAGACGTGAATGAGATCAGAGTACTGTACGATATGAAAAAAGACCGGCTGGATTATAAGTTCCATCCATTCTTCTGGGAAGTAGGAGGAAAATATATTTATCCGGCAGATAAGGACAAAAAGGCATATCATCACCAGAGAGGTTTTGAAGACTGTTTCGAGGCACCGCAGAATATCCCATTCCGCTCCTGTTTATAAGAAAGAGAGGAGAACGAATGAAAGTAAAGAAAAAAGTGATCGGAAATCTAGAAAAGTGTTACTCCATTGCCCCTCTTTCTTATCAGGGGAAAGACTATATGCTGGTGGCAGCGGAAAAGGTGAACCAGTGCCGTCTGTATGGCTTGGATGGAAAACTGGCCGATGTGATCTGGGAAGGACCGGGGGGAACCATGTCTATGGTCCAGATCCCCAACACTGACGGAATCTTTCTGGCCACCCAGCGGTTTTATTCTCCAAATGACTCCAAAGATGCCAAGATCGTAATGGTTTCTCCCGGAGAAAGTGGATGGAGTGTAAGAACAGCCGCAATACTTCCGTTTGTCCACAGGTTTGATATCATCACCAGAGACGGCATCAGTTATGTGATCGCATGTACTTTAAAATCCGGACACGAATATAAAGAGGACTGGAGAAGCCCGGGAAAAGTGTATGTGTGCAGGCTGCCGGAAAATATGGACGCAATTGATGAAAACCATTCTCTGAAATTTACTGTTTTAAAGGAAGGGATGTTTAAAAACCATGGATACTGTAAAGCAGTGATGGAAGGAATAGAATGTGCGTTTACGGCATCCAATGAAGGAGTTTTTCAGTTTATCCCCCCGGCAGCAGGGGAAGATGCATGGAAAATCAGGCAGCTGACAGACCAGCCTTCCAGTGATATGGCATTTGCAGATATGGACGGGGATGGGGAGCCGGAAATGCTGACGATTTCACCGTTCCACGGAGATACAGTCCGTATTCTGAAGAAGCAGAACGGTCAATATAGAACCGTTTATACTTATGAAAAGCCGGCGGAATTCGCTCACGGAATCTGGGGCGGGGACATCCTGGGAAAACAGGGAGTCCTGGTCGGCCACCGCAAAGGCGAACGGAATCTTATGTTTTTTACCTGCGGGGAGGAAGGCTATGAAGCAGAAATCATTGACCGGAATGTGGGACCTGCCAATGTCCTGTCTTACCAGACTGAGGAAAAATCCTATATTCTTTCTGCCAACCGGGAAATTGATGAAATTGCTCTGTACGAGGTGGAAGAAGGGGAAACAACTGTGATATAATGACGGCAGTGAGGTGAGGAAATGAAAGAGTATGATTCTTTAAATGACAGTGAAAAACGAAATATGCTGGCAAGTGTTGCAAACCTATATTATAATGCGGAGATGACACAGAATCAGATCGCTGAGCGCTTTTTTACCTCTCGTTCCAAAATTTCCAGGATGCTGAAAGAGGCCAGACAGCTTGGGATCGTGGAGATTACCATCAAAGAACCATGGGACCGGAATACAGTGCTGGAACAGAAACTGATGAAGCAGTTCTGCCTAAAGGATATCCGCGTGATCATACCGAAGGAGTCCAATGATACTCTAATCCTGCAGAAGCTGGGCGAAGTGGCCGCCTATTATCTGGACAGCCAGATAGATGAAGACACAGTGCTCGGAATGTCATGGGGAAACACCATGTACCACACAGTGAAAGCTGTAAAGACAAGTAAAAATATATCTCTGACGGTCGTTCCGATCATGGGAGCTGCCAGTGTGGGGAAACCCGAGAGGGATGCGCTGGATCTTTCCAAAGAACTTGCCCATGCCTACGGAGGAGATTACCATTACATCTATGCTCCCCTGTTTGTGAATTCAAGTGATATCAGGGATAGCCTTGAAGAAGACCCAAACATAAAAGAGACCCTGACGATAGCAAAGAGAGCCAACATTATTCTGACCAGTGTAGGATCGATTGTGTATAAGAGCTGGAAGTCTTACTTAAGCACAAAAGATTTATATTACTTAGAAAAAAACGGGGCGATCGGCCATATCGGCGGCCATTTTTACAATCAGGATGGAATAGAGGTTGAGACACCGTTTGTAAAGAGGATGATCGGCCTCAGTCTTGAGGATATTAAAAAGGCGGAAAATGTGATCTGCGTGGCCGGACTCGAGATGAAAGCCGAAGCAATCCTTGGGGCTGTCAGAGGCGGATATATTGACACGTTGATTACGGATGAAAATGCCGCCAGAAAAATGATAGAACTGATTCAGCAATAGCAGATAAAACAGGTCCTTACCACCTTCTTTTTTGTGGTTTCCCAACTTTCTTCATCAGATAGAACAAATTAAAAGTTATGATAGTCGTGTTAAGACACCCTTTTGCGGGGTGTCTTTTTTGTCATAGGAGATTCGTAAGAATATCATGTGGCTTCGCTGAATTGTATTAACTTTCATTTTCTTTTATTTATGCTTGCAAAATGAAAGTTAATATGATAATATACAAGTACAAAGTAAAAGATAATAAAAGTAAACAAAATGGAGGAGTCAAAAAGATGAAGTTAAGTGCAGAGCTAATAGCAGGTATGGTAGACCACACAAATTTAAAAGCATTCGCAGACGAGGCAATGTTTGAAAAACTGTGCGGGGAAGCGAGAGAATACGGTTTTAAGATGGTGGCCATCAATCCCGCACAGACAGTACGGTGCAAGCGTCTCTTAGAGGGATCCCCGGTACACGTAGGTGCGGCAATAGGTTTCCCGTTAGGACAGACAACATTGGAGTGCAAAGTATTTGAGACAAAAGATGCCATTGAAAAAGGCGCGGATGAGATCGACTATGTCATCAACATCGCAGAGTTAAAAAACAAGAACTATGACTACATAAAAAAAGAGATGGAAGACATCGTTGCAGAGTGCAGAAAAGCCGGAGTGATCAGCAAAGTGATCTTTGAAAACTGTTATCTTACAGATGATGAAAAGGTAAAGGTTGCCGAGATCGCAAAAGAAGTGAAGCCTGACTTCATCAAAACGTCCACTGGATTTGGTACAGGAGGAGCTACACCAGAAGACGTAAAACTGATGAAAACTACAGTGGGTGATGAGGTGAAAGTCAAAGCTGCCGGAGGCATCAGAGATTTAAAGACAGCGCTTCAAATGATCGAAGCGGGGGCAGAACGTCTGGGAACCAGTGCAGGTGTGGAAATTGTGGAAGAATTAAAAAAACAGGACTAAAGAGGTGGACAAAATGAAGAAAGTAAAAGTATGTTTGATCGGTTCCGGAAGAGCGGGAATGATTCATGCAAGAAATATGGCTGGAAGCGTTCCTGGGGGAGAAATCTATGCAGCCTGTGATCCCGATGTCAAGGCAGCCAAAGCCGCGGCAGAGGAACTTGGGATCGATACCTATTATCAGGACTACAAGGAAGCCATCGGCGATGAATCCATCGATGCGGTCATCATAGCCTGCCCGACAAAATATCACAGGGAGATCGCAGTGGCAGCGGCAAACGCGGGAAAGCATATCTTCTGTGAAAAGCCTATGGCTATGAATGAAGAAGAATGTGATGAGATGATCAAGGCAGCCAAGAGTAATAACGTAAAGCTCCAGATCGGATTTATGAGACGGTTTGACGACAGCTTCCGGGAAGCAAAAAAAATGATCGAGGAAGGTGAGATCGGGGACGTGGTCTTGGTGAAATCCCACACAAGAGGGCCGAGCAAGCCGCGTGAGTGGATGTATGACATTGAAAAGAGCAACGGTCCATTGGCAGAAGTCTGTAGCCATGATATTGACACTGTGCGGTGGTTTGCGGGAAGTGAGTTGAAAAGTGTATATGCACTGGGAGGCAACTTCCGAAATAAGGAGATCGCAGAACAGTATCCGGATTTCTATGACAATGTGATCGTGAATGCAGAGTTCGAAAACGGAGTGCATGCCAGCATCGAGGGCGCCCAGTATGTGCAGTATGGATATGATGCAAGAGTTGAGATCCTTGGAACCAAAGGAGTCATCTGCATCGGGGATATGCATGAGAAGAAGATCACCAGCGCCAACGAAAGCCACCAGTTAAAGAGGCCTTCCATGCACAGCTGGACCCATCTGTTTAAGGATGCGTATCTTTTGGAGGACAGAAGTTTTATTGAGGCAATTTTAAATGACAGCGAAGTGGAGTGCAGCGGTTACGACGGAAAAATGGCAGTGAAGATCGTGAAGGCGGGGAATGAATCAATTGTACAGAAGAAAATAGTCATGTTATAAGGATAGGAGGGTATTATGGGAAATGAAGCGACAGGATTCCGTGCCAGGATCCAGAAGTTCGGAGGTGTTTTAAGCGGCATGGTAATGCCGAATATCGGAGCGTTTATCACTTGGGGACTGATCACGGCGATGTTCTTAAAAACCGGATGGTTTCCAAATGAGAAGATCGCAGTATTAATCGATCCAATGCTGAAGTATCTGCTCCCGACATTGATCGGTTATACAGGAGGAAAGAATTTTTACGGCGACCGGGGCGGCGTCATCGGTGCAGCCGCTACCATGGGTGTTATCGTAGGATCTGACATTCCCATGTTTATGGGAGCGATGATCATGGGGCCGTTGGCAGCTATTTGTATGAAGCGGGTAGACCGTCTGTTTGAGGGGCGGATCAAACCGGGCTTTGAGATGATCGTCAACAACTTTTCCTGCGGGATCTTAGGAATCTTTTTAGTACTGGCGGCGTTTTTTGCCATCGGGCCGTTTGTGCAGGTATTAAACCATGTGATGTCCTCCGGGGTCAATGTGATCATCGACCATGGACTGACACCATTTGCCAGCGTATTTATCGAACCTGCAAAAGTATTGTTTTTAAACAATGCCATCAACCATGGAATTTTAGGGCCGCTGGGCATCACTCAGGCAGCGGAGGCAGGGAAGTCTATCTTATTTATCCTGGAACCGAACCCGGGGCCTGGAGTGGGAGTTCTGCTGGCCTATACATTCTTCGGAACAGGAACAGCCAAAAAGACCGCTCCTGGTGTAGCGATCATCCATGCATTCGGCGGAATCCATGAACCTTATTTTCCATATATTCTTATGAAGCCTCAGATGATCCTAGCTTCCATCTGCGGAGCAGTGTCAGGAAACTTTATTTTCCAGATGTTTGGATGCGGCCTGGTAGCTACTGCTTCTCCGGGAAGTTACTTTTCAGTGCTGGCGGTGGCACCAAAATCTGACTATCTCCCGATCATAGCAGGAATGCTTGTGTCCACAGCCGTGTCATTTGCTGTCGGTGCCTTTATCTTAAGGCTCTGCCACGATTCCGATGAAGAAGCACTCCAGAAGGCAGTGGCAAAGAAGGATTCAATGAAAGCAGAAGGAACAGGAGGAGGCCTTATAGGTGCACAGGAAGTCATTGATTTCACAGGAAAAGTAATCAAGAAGGTGTACGTGGCATGTGATGCGGGAATGGGATCCAGCGCCATGGGAGCCTCCATATTGAAGGACAAAGCAAAACAGGCAGGTCTGGACATTGAGGTGAAAAATGTGGCGATCCCGAATCTCCCGGAAGACGTGGATGTGGTGGTCACCCATGAATCCTTGACAGAAAGGGCCATGAGAGAGCGGCCGGAGGCGATCCATATCTCCGTGGACAATTTCCTCTCCAGTCCAAAATATGATGAGATTGTGTCAAAATTAAAACAGGCATCCAGTCCACTGCCGGTTTTAAAAAAAGAAAATATTAAAGTGATCCATAAGCTTAATTCTAAGGAAGATGCCATCCACATGATCGCTCAGATGCTCTTAAAAGACGGTTATGTCACAGAGGGATATGAAGAGGGTATGCTGCTAAGAGAAAAAGAAACTCCAACCAACTTAGGCAACGGAATGGCGATTCCTCACGGTGTCCTGGAAGCCAAGAAAGAGATCAAATCCTCCGGGATCGCAGCACTAATCGTACCGGACGGGGTACTGTGGAACGATGAGACTGTCAGACTAATCATCGGAATCGCAGGGGCTGACCAGGAACATCTATCCATTCTTTCCAATGTGGCGCTGACCTTAAATCAGGAAGAAGCGGTGCAGAAGATCGTGGATGATCAGGATGTGGAAGAGCTTTATCACATCCTCACCAAATAATCAGATCACAGTTGAAAAGCTGCAGGGGCAGGAACTCCCGCAGCTTTTCCTTTTGGGCCCGCTGTGCTATAATTTAGCTTGAAAGCAGATAAGACAAAGCATGGAGGAATCGTATGTTTGCAGAAGAACGGAAAGAAAAGATCATGGAGCTTTTGAGGCAGAATAAGAGGACAAGCATCGGGGAACTTACTGAACTGTTTCAGGTCAGCGGGACAACGATCCGTACCTACCTCACAGAGCTTGAAAAGGCAGGAAAGCTGATCCGGACACACGGAGGAGCCATGCTGAATGAGGATGTGCTGGATATGGAGGAGTCCATATCAACAAGGAAAGACAAGCGGACAGTCGAAAAACAGAACATCGCTAAAGCAGCCAGGGCAATGATCGATGACGGTGACATGATCCTTCTGGACAGCGGGACCACAACCCTAGAGCTGGCAAAGCTTCTAAAGGATGCCAATAATCTCACGGTAGTGACCAATGATCTGCAGATCGCGCTGGAGTTACAGAAGCACCAGGGCATCTATCTGATTTTCTTAGGCGGCCATGTGAGGAACCACTTCGAATGTACCGTGGGTAATATGGGACTTAAATTTTTGGAGGACTTGTCTGCGGACAAGGCCTTTATGTCTGCCAATGCCCTGTCCATGGCAAAGGGCGCCACAACGCCGAACCTGGAACAGGCGGAGATCAAGAGGGGGATGATGGGAATCGCAGAGAGGAAGTACCTGATCTGTGACAGTTCCAAGATCGGAAAACGTACCATCTGCTCTTATGCAAAGGCGGAGGAGTTTCACCGGCTGATCACAGATACCCAAATACCGGACCATGCAAAAGAAATGCTGGAAAAGCAGGGGATCGAAGTAGTCTGCTGTGAAGAATAAGAAATTTAAAAATCCCGCAGACAGTGCATGCACCGTCTGTGGGATTCTTGCAAAATCTATTTAATTCAAAAAGAAAAAGATTAAGCTAATTTGGATACGTTCTCAGCCTGTTTTCCGCGAGGTCCTTCTGCGATTTCAAAGCTGACCTGCTGTCCTTCTTCTAAAGTTTTGAATCCATCACCAGAGATTGCTGAGAAGTGTACGAATACATCGTCTCCGCCTTCCTGAGAAATAAATCCGTAACCTTTTTCTGAGTTAAACCATTTTACTGTACCAGTGTTCATTTGGGTACCTCCATTAAAAATAAAAAATTAACATTACTTTCATTACCAGTGAATCATAGAAAAAGACCACGTTCTTGTAGGATACATAGCAATGTAATATCTACCCGGACGTGATCTATACATTCACTAATAACAGTAATTATCATACCACAACCATTGTTTTTTTACAAATACTTTTTTAAACTATCAATACTTTCCTCGTAGAGTTTTACAAGATCAGATGACATCGACAAATTGTCCTTGGAAGCGTCACAATTCTTGTGGGAACTCTGGATCAGCTGGATCATTCCCATGGTATATCCCTGGATGGACATCTCAGCCAGATGGCTTGTAGATTTATCCGCCATGGCTTTCATTTTGGTCATCCACTCCGCGTATTTTTTCTGAATTTCGCCGATTTCTTCCGGCTGTTGCATGTCTTTTGTCATGGCCTGTTTGACCCTTGAAAAGAAGTCTTGGAACTGCTGTTCCTGCTGTTCTAGACATCCTTTGAGATCGCAGTCTGTGCTCGCCTGGGTAAGTTCCGGCATGGTATTTAACACCATCTGCAGATTTTGGTACATTTCATTTAATAAGTTCTGATTATCCATAATGAATCTCCTTTCAAATACATCTGTTACAGGTAGCATTTACACAAAAGAGAAATATTATGCAAAAAAGGATCATGTGTGTTAAAATAGGCAGTAACGAAAAACTAGAAGAAGGGAAGTGAGTCTTATGGGGAACAGAGAGAGTTTCGAGGCAAATATGAGGAGGAGGATCGAAGCCATCCGTCATATGAGCGACCACAGTATCTTTAATGAACTGAGAGGTACGATTATAGATTATAACTATGATAAGAAGAGTCTGACTATGGAGTTTTATGCCGGAGATTTTCATAGAAATGGTTTTAATATCATGTTCGGAGGTTCCCTGGTAGGGATGTTTGACATAACGTTCGGAACGCTGACAAGCGGTCTGGGTGATTATGATATTGCGCCTACGGTCCAGCTGTCCACCTCTTTCCTAAAGGGGATTCCAATTGGATCCACGGTTACGGTCAAAGTGGAGGCAGTATCTACAGGAAAAACAATCATGAATTTTATGGGTAAAGCGTTTGTTGGGGAGGAACTGGTAGGCAGTGCCACCGGGATCTTTAAAACTCCGAGACCGTTTAAGTCGTATCATTAAGCAGAAGGGATTTGGTTCGGAAAATTATTTTTATTCGTATAGAAAAAGCTGATCATTTGCGGGAAAGTTCGCAAATGATCAGCTTTTTAAGAGTGACGTTCCTTATCAGCTTTCTGTACAGCGTTAATAATATTTTCATAACCGGTGCAGCGGCACAGGTTTCCGGCCATATATTTCCGGATCATGTCCCGGGTCAGTTCCTGTTCCCCGCGTTCCAGAAGTACCGTGGCAGACATGATAAACCCCGGGGTACAGAAACCGCACTGGATGGCGCCTTCCTCAATAAATGCCTCCTGGATTTTTGTGAGTTCACCGTTGGGTCCCATAAGACCCTCCAGGGTGCGGATCTGTTTTCCCTGTGCCCAGACGGCAAGATAAATACAGGAATCAATGGTCTCACCGTCCACGATGACTGTGCAGGCACCGCATTCTCCCACCTCACATCCCTTTTTCACAGATGTGAGCCCGAGGTGATTTCTCAGCAGTTCCAGCAGGGATTCTCTGACATCCACGTATTCTGCAACTTCACGGCCGTTGACCGTAAGGGTTACAAGCTTTTTTTGCGGTTCCATCCTATCTCACCTCCTGTAATTCTATGGCTCTTTTTAAAGCGCGCCGGGCGATCTCGCCTCCGATTTGAAGCCGGAAATCCCGTGAAGCGCGCCAGGAATCCCTTGGATGGATCTCTTCCCTGACAGACTGCTCTATGGTGTCGTAGAGTTTATCTCCCAAGGGCATCCCGCCCAGCCGTTGCTGAGTTTTTTCACAGCAGAAGGGGACCGGAGCCGCCACTCCAAAGGTGATTTTTACGTCCTCAAGGATCTGTGACTGATCGGTTTTGCACAGCACACAGCAGCTTAGTGTGGCGATGTCCATGGCATTTCTCATGGCGTATTTGATATAGCAGCCGGTGTACCCCTCATAATTTTCCCTGGGGATCAGAATGTGGGTCAGCAGCTCGCCATGTTCTAGGGCAACCCGTCCCGGCCCCAGATAAAAGTCCTGGATGGGTACAGTCCTTACCCCGTTTTCACCGAGGATCCTTAAGCGGACGTTCAGGCAGAAACAGGCAGGAGCA
>OAWB01000621.1_pt1 | contig 18469 bp, 33 predicted proteins | sample 1550621 | NCBI WGS metagenome assembly OAWB01 (sample SAMEA2580107, study PRJEB22360) | human gut metagenome | biome: human gut; feature: human-associated habitat; material: faeces | place: Denmark | collected 2008/2010
ATAAGGTACGCTACGGACCAAGGTGTCGGGAGTTCGAATCTTCTCACGCACGTACTAAGACCCTTATTCTACAAGGGTCTACAGAAAAAAGACATCCCATACGGGGGTGTCTTTTTTGCATTTGACTAACATTTGACTAACGTTTTTCATTGACTAATATTCACGACTTTTTTACCTTGTAACAGCTCTTCCAACATATCAGATGCAGCCGTATCGGCCCTCTTTAGGAAGTGACTGTAAATATCTGTTGTGGTACTTGTTTGCGCATGTCCGAGGCGTCCAGCGACGGTTCTGATATCAACGTTTTTGGAAATCAGCAGTGTGGCCGATGTATGCCGGAGTCCATGTAAGGGAATATCCGGTAGTTTTTTACTCTCATCCTTCACGGTAGCATTGTACCGCCGGATCACGTCCTTAAACACTCCATAAGGTGTGCTGGGATACATCTGCCGCCCGTTCCACTGGACAAACACATAATTGTCACCCTCCCATGCATCACCCAGTTTCAAGCGTAATTTGACTTGCTTTTTGCGGTACAGTCGGACAAGCTGCATAACGGATTCAGGCACTGAGATAATCCGGTTTGACGATTCGGTTTTTGGGGTTTTTGTGATCACTTTTCCATTTACAAGGCTGCTGCTCTTTGAAATATTCACAGTCTTTTCCTTGAAGTCGAAATCGCTCCATTCCAGCGCAATCAATTCTCCGCGGCGCAGGCCACAAAACAGGGCCAGGTAAAAGAAAACCTTAAATTGAAGTGGAAGGTTTCTTTTTTGGATGTAGCTGTCCACATGGTAATTCTTTCCGGTATCGTCTACCCGATTATGTCCCTTAACCTGTATCTGAAAAGGATGGTTCAGGGACTCAAGAAAAGCCTCTGCCTGCTCTAAAGTAAAATGCTTGATAGTTTTACCGCCTTTCTGTTTTGGAGGGGATACGCGCGTGCAGGGGTTTTCTGAAACTATATTCCAGAGAACGGCCAGCTTATAGATACCACTTATCAAAGTATGGATATGCTTTATCGTCTTCGCAGAATATCCGCCGGTGCGGCCGTCCTTACGTTTTTCGGACAGAGACAGATAAAATTTATTGAGTTGTGCTGGCTGGATCTTCGCCAGTCTTAGGTTCCCGATGGCTGGAATAACGTGAATCCGCAGAAGAGTTTCATACTGTGACAGGGTGGCTTTTTCGATGTGCTGTTTTGCATATTCATTCATGTATCGCTCTGAAAACTCTTCAAAGGTGATCTTTTCGCCGTCTAAATATTTCCCTGACTTTACCGCCCGCTCAAAGTCCACGACAAATTCATTCAGCTTCTTTTCGATTTGTTTCTTTGTCATGCCGGGTTCCGGGGTGTAGGTATTGGTTTCTATGATTTGTGTTCCATCGGCCCGGCGGCCGTTGCTGACGGTGACTTGATAAGAGTCGCCACGTTTTCTTATGCTTGCCATAGTATCATCCTCCTTAAAATGGGTACAAAAAAGACGCCATACCGGTTGAAAGTTTGGCGCCTGGATGATACAATATATTTGTTCATGTACATTGTATCGGTGCCTTGCCGGTACGGATTATCTAAAAGCTCCCGGAGTTCGCAGCTCCTGGGGCTTTTTGCTTTTTTATTTTACACATACGTTACATGGATCGTTTTTCCCTGCTGAAAGTGCATCTGTTAAATTTCCCTCTAATATAGTTTTAGAACGTTTTAGAGTAGAACAGTTGCGATTATTGTGATAAGATTTCCCTCCGGGGGTCCAGTAAACAGTTGATGCAGCAATTTGATTTGTGCTTGTTTGATTCCCTGCGTTAACTGTGGTTTGTGGCTGTGCAGGTTTATCGTTTTCATTGCCGGGAGAATAGTCGTTGCAAGGTGATGTGTTCCATGAGAGAGAGTTACCATCGGTACTCGCTATAATGGTTCCTTGTTTATCTGTTCGATAAACCTCTATCTCCATTGCCTGTAGTTTCTCCATTGTTTCAATGTGTGGGTGGCCGTAACTGTTTCCAGCGCCACAACTGATTATAGCATACTCAGGTGTAGACTGCTGTAGCAGATCCCAGCTTGTAGATGTACCGCTGCCATGATGTCCAACCACATATACATCACTGTCGAGGACTAAACCGGTTTTAACCATTTCAGATTCGCTTTGAGCCTCCGCATCACCTGTAATCAGGAAGCTTTTATTTCCATCTTGAATACGAATAGCGATAGAGTAGTCATTCACATCATTATATCCGGAGCTGGATGGAGATAGCACTTGTATAGTTGCGTCACCCAACGAGAAAGTCGTTCCGACAGCAGGTTGCGATTTGGGGATGCCTTTATTTGCAATTACAGTTTCAAAAGATTGAAATACCTTAGTACTTGCAGTGTAGTCAGGGGAATATACTTGTGAAGTTGAAAATACGTTTAAAGCACCGACAACGCCATTCAGGTGGTCCGAATCATAATGGCTGGCTATCACATAATCTAAATCGGATACACCCTGCTGCTGTAAATATGATACAACATAACTTGATTTATTTGAGTCTCCGCCGTCATATAACATGTATTCACCTTGTGATTCAACCAGTACAGATAGTCCCTGTCCAACGTCAAGAACATGGATATCTGTTTGTGCCTGGGCTTGAAAGCTCATAAGACCGCTCAGGCCTAAAGTATATAATATCAGCCTTGTCAGTTTTGATTTATTTTTCATGCAACGCTCCCCTCCGTAATTTTAGTGACAGTTTTTGCAAGCAGAATATCCCTGAGAGTCCAGGTAAGCCGCATCGCTGCAATATCCGGTATTTTCGGCTGTCATTTTAGCAACAGAACTGCATCCAGGTACATGATATTTCTTTGTGCCAGTATTGACTATAATTGTATAGCCATCATAAGGAGCGGACGAAATACCAGGAACGGCGGGAGCAGGTGTATTGGTGGGTGCCTGAACGATTTGTGGATGCTGTGGTGTGCTGGCCTGTGTTTGTACAATACCATCCACTATCCACGCTCCGTTTGCATCGACCGCGTTTCCGTCCGGTGCCGTTGTATTCATGAGACAGTACCCATCGTTATTGAAATAGTAATTTTCTGCAATTCCGTCATTATTCCCATCGATCCACTGCCAGCAGTTTAAAGGAGAGGTTCCGTCATCATTCTGATACTTCCACTGTCCATTTTCTTGTGCCTGCCAGGTTCCGGCGAAAGCTGTTATCCCCATACTCAGTGTTAATAATGCTGTTGCTACAAATAGTTTTACTTTCCTCATACGTTTTACCTTCCTTTTTTTAATTATTTAAATATATCAAAAAGACTGAAAGTAGTCTTTTTATAGATTTTGTTATAGGCGGCCTTCTTCGGGTTCTTCAGCCAGCCCATTCCCTTCTTTCCGTATCCTGGGATAATCGCTTTTTTAATCGCCCTTTTGGCCCGGCCGGTGGTCCTGTCCTTAAAGGACTTCATGGGGCTTACTTTTCTCATTCCGAATTTCATGCGGTGTCCTCCTTATATCTGGAAATACTCATACACTTGAAGATTAGGTTCAAATTGTATGAAATAGTTATCTATCATAATACCCTGCCCGTATATTTTCCGGTAAAACTCTATGGCCTCCGTAAAGGTTTCCTCTGAAACGTTAAGATATTCGGCTGCCTCGTACGGATTTCGGCACTGATGCTGATAGGCCCATATAATTCCTTGTAGTCCGATCTGTTTATTATAAGCCCATAACCGGGCTGAGCGTTCCTGTTTGCAGCTATTAACTGTATCTTGTTCCAGGATGTCACCAACGGTGGTATAGAAATGGCCCATTTCTTCTGCCAAAGTATCCGCTTTTTTTTGCAAAGTCGGTATGTCCTTCCGGATCGCAATGCGGCAGCCCTTGCAACGGCCATCACCGGACAGGAGTGGGGCTTCTTTCACTATCAGCCCTGCTCCGTCGGCTTCAATCAGTAATTCATCATAAGTCAATCCATCAACCCCTATTTTTTCCAAAAAGCGTCGTCGTCCATGATGTCATTGTCATGTTTTCTCATTTCATCGGTTACTTCAATGTCAGTGCGTTCGTGGGCGGCCTGTGGTACGAGGTAATCTTTTGAATATATCTTGGATAAATCCTCTATATTTTCAAGAGCCTTTTTTTGCCCTATCTCATTAAGTTTAAAGTAATAAGTCAGAAGGCGCTGAGCAGCTTTCTTTTTTGCTGGCTCCATATATTCGATGCTTATCTTACTGCCATCAGCCAGTGCAGAAATATAATGAGGGACGGATTCCTCCCAGCCCATGAGATAGGCCGGTGTTGTATCTAAAGCTTTTGCTAATGGCTCTAAGATAGTCGTTGGAAAGTTTTCGATATCATTGCTTTCATACCTGTAAATAGTAGCTCTATTCTTTCCCAATCTTTTTGCCAATTCATCAACAGTCAAATTCAGCTCTAGTCTTCGCTGCTTTATTCTCTCGCCTATTTCCATATTCAATCACCACCTTATATGTTTAGCATTATAATAACACATATGTCGCATGTTTGCAACAAATTTTGATAAAAAACTAAAAATAATCGCACGTTATGCAAAAAATGTGTTGACATGGGGTATGTGGTATGATAACATCAGGTTAGTCGCACGATATGCGAAAATGAAAGGAGGAAGAAAATGTGGTTAATGTAAACAAGCTAAAGGGAAAGATTGTAGAATGTGGAACTAACATTGAGGAATTGGCCGCTAAAATAGGTATGGATCGTTCTACGATGTATAGAAAAATCAATTCTAATGGAGAAAATTTTTCTATTAAAGAAGCTGACTTGATAGTAAAGTCCTTAGGCTTAAACAAAGATGACGCAGTGGCTATTTTTTTTAATCAATTTGTCGCGTAATATGCGACAAAAAGCTAAAGGAGGAAGCATGAACAATTTAATCAATCAGAAAACAGTAGACACGTCCCACCTGACACCAATCGAGATTGCGCTGGGGGTTGACGAGAACGGGATGACAACAGCAAAGAAGTTGTATGACTTTTTGGAGTTGAATCCCAGTAATTATTCCAGATGGGTAAAAACCAATATTACAGAAAATCAATTTGCTGAGGAAGGTATTGATTACTGGGCGCTCGTCGCAAACGACGAACGGGATTTCAATCCAAATCCTACTCAAGATTTTAAACTGACTGCCCATTTTGCAAAGAAACTTTCTGTAAAGGGGAATGGGGAGAAGGCGGAACAGGCTCGAGAGTATTTTACCCGACTGGAAGAGCGCGTGAAAAAATGACCATTGACCGGAGTCAGCTCGATCCAGGGACACAGCTTATGTTGCAGTTAGCAGAGAATATTTCTCGTCAGGAGTTGGAACAGAAGCGGTAGTTTCAAGAACAGAAACGCCAGGCGGCAGAATTGGAGCAGGTAAAGGAGAATCAGAAGGTAATTGCACAGGCTCTGTCCAGGCCAGTAGAAAAGAGTTTCCGTGAATGGGTGAATGGAAGTCTTTCCATGATTGCTGAAAGCAACAACTATCCATACATAGGTAGCTCCCAGGAGCGGTACAGGGCAGTACGGGCGGAGAGCTACGAACGTCTTAATCGCAGGCGTCCTTGCAGGCTAGATTTAAAAGTAAGGAATGCCAAAGGGAATGCGGCAAATGCAGGTGCCAATAACACACAGATAAATGCTATCAATAAATTGACAGTAATTGAGGCGGACAAGGATTTGCGGCCGGTGTATGAATCTGTAATAAAGGAGATGCTGGCAGCCTACAGAGTGAATGTATAAGGAGGAAGCATGAGAAAACAAATCGAACAGACATTAGACAGCCGCGAAGTAGCGGAGATGTTAGGCAAGGAACACAAGAATCTGCTGGCAGATATCAGAGGATACCTGGAAGAACTTTCACTCCTCAAAAGTGAGGAGTCAGATTCACGGCTGAAAATTCAGCCGTCAGATTTCTTTCAAAAAAGTAGTTATGTGAAAAGAGGAAAAGAATATCCTTGTTTCAAAATTACAAAGAAGGGTTGCGAGTTTACAGCCCACAAGCTGACTGGAATTAAAGGAACGGAATTTACGGCCCGCTATATCAACCGTTTTCACGACATGGAGAATACCATCCGGGAGGGTATTCCACTGAAAGAAAAAGCCGATACGCAAGACCGTACCCGAATCATGGAAATGAATGCCCGTTCCCGGATGGCGCAGACATATCTTAAGCTGGCCCAGGTAGATACGCTCTCAGGTACATATAAAACAATCCTAACCGCGAAGGCCGCCGAGACATTAGCCGGAGAGCCGATTCTGCCTCTGCCGAAGTCGGAAAGAAAAGTGTATTCGGCAAGCGAGATAGGGGAATTGTTTGGAATTTCAGCAAATAAGGTTGGCCGGATTGCAAACGAATGCCATCTTAAGACGGAGAAATATGGAGAATACCGGCGGAGCAAGAGCGAACATTCGGTAAAAGAAGTTGATACCTGGGTGTATTTTGAAAGCGTAATTCCAGAACTTGAAAGAATCTTAGGATAAAAGAGGAGGAGAAGTAAAATGAATAAGACTGTTAGAAAAGAAAACTATGAGCGCGGTATGAAATATGGTGATGAAGTTTATTGTGGTCAGGATTTAAGAGATTTTGTTGGTATGACGATCAGGGAGGTTAGCTCTAATGACATAGATGCAAATGTCATTATATGGCTTGAGAACGAAGAAAGAAGCGTAGCGTTGTACTTTGATGACATTTGCTTCGACGGAGAACATATCAGAACAGTAGCTCATTCAGAAGATAGTTCATCATTTCTGTTGCGCCCTGTTTCGGAAAAAGATTTAAAAGAAATCTCAGAAATGAAAGGATATTGTGACTTAGATGTGTATGACGATAATGATGAGAAAATCGGAGTCAATCACATGTATTGCAATGATATCGGCCTCGAAGGAACAGAAGAATTTAAAGTAAAACGTCTGTATGTTTTTCACGATGGACAAATCATGACACAGAAAGAGGTTGAATAGATAGAAATGGACACAGAGAGCAAAGAGCTTTTATTAAAGCACATAAAGAAGGGGAAGTATGTCTCAGAACCCATCTTCAGTATATGCAAAATTATGAAGGGTGGGGACATGGAACTGTTTGCAAAGTCCTGTTGCGACAGAATTGAAGAGGGTGGTTTGAGAGACGGAGTTCATGTTTTTAGAATGAAACCTGCATCCCGGGGATTAGCAGTTGATGCCTACGGCCTGAAGCTTTGCAGGGCTGTACTGGAAGCGTATTTACAACCGGAATATCTGGACGAGATAGAAGAAGCGACGCAGGCTCATAGTTCTTGGATTATAAATATTAACAATATGCTTTATGCTCTCAGGCGGATGGACAAAAAGAGCTTGATGAAGGTTGAACCAGAGGCATTCGGCTATAAGGCTTCATCGGAAGACTATGACGATATAGCCGACATATTCAGAACTACACTGAGGTACCGGCGCTTCCCCTTGAATCTTCGCCCTTTCGCAGAAAGACTATTCTTCACCTGCTGCCTGTTGGCAGAATATAGAGGACCGGTCAATATACTAATTCCCTTTGCAAAGGGAGCCTGGGACATGTGGGAGAATGACGGAAGACACGAGACGGGGAACGGGACGTATAGCAATGCCCTGTGGAGATTCTTGGCTTCACGTGGCGGTGCGTCAAAAGTGCATCGGTTACAGGGGGATGACCTGGCTAAATACATATATCTGGAAGTAAAGGCTTACAGAAAAGATAAATGGAAAGAAATCAATCATATCAAGCATAAGTCCTGTCTGGAAATTGAGAACCGATACAAAGAAATTAAAATGGTGCTGGATGCCATCGGGAGATTGACGCCTCAAAAACTTCAACAGTTATATCCGGTAACAAAAGAATATGACGGGGAGCGGTGGGGCTGCAAGGACTATTTTTATACGATGGATAAGTTGAAACAGTGGCCGCCTGATAATCCCATCGGAACCGCCCAGGAAGTGGCCTGTCTCCTTTGGGATTATGAAAATGAGGATCTGGAAATTATGCTTTTACAGTGGCTGAATGTCGTTGATGACTTGAAAATTTACTGCAATGTAAACGGCCCATCGGATAAGTTCCATGATTTATTATTGAAGAAAGGAAGGAAAGAAGCATGAAAGAAATAGCAGTTAAAAGAGTTGCGCCGGCGCAACTTCCGGTACATTTAATTTACTTACTTGGCACCCAGTATCACACGAAACTGACGGACTTTGTTGTGATATATGATAAAAAAGAAGAATGTCTATACATCAACTCCGCTGTTCAAGAAGATGCCGCACAAAAGTTTGTGAAATACGCCTCTTTTGAAGGCCCTTGTATAAATAATGACGAGGAAGATGGCGGATTAGGCTGTCTCGGTGAGTATATCTATGACGTATATGGTGCTGATGCATTATCAATCTTATTTGATGCCTGGAAAAATAGAAGAGAAGAGAAGGGAATGGAAGAGGCTAGAGGTATGGCTGGTCAGATGAATTTCGCCGCTATCCGACTGGACCGTTCAGAAGAACCGCCGATATCGTTCAATGATTATTTGGCCTATTACGTCAGCAGGGCCGGTTCCGAAACGAAGCACAAGACACTTCACAACGCGGTGGGTTATGGGGCAAAATATATCTTTTGGCTGGGATATCTGGCCGGAACCGGACAACTACAGGAGGAACCATAATGGCAGAAATACCGAGAATGCGAACAATTAAACAGTGTGCGGCCTACTTTAAGGCAGAGGACCCGGATAGCGGCCTCGGTGAGTGGAGAATCCGTCAGATGGTAAATCAGGGTGAAATACCGGTATATCGCGCTGGCCGAAGAATCCTGATTAACCTTGACACGCTGATTACACACGTTGCCGGCGAAACGCCTGCTGCCGAAGAAAAAGAGAAAGCCCTTAACTGACGGAAATCAGAAAAGGGCAACCGGCCGGAGCCGATAGATTATAACACAAATACATAATACCACGGTTCCGGCGAAAGTTAAAGGAGGATTTTGGATGAAAAAAGATTTATCAGATTTATCAATTGAAGTTGAAGGAATATCATTGGCGATTACAGGGTTAATCAACCAACTGGATAATAATAAAACAAATTCGCTGACAGGAGATTCGTTGGGAAAAGCACTCTTCGGAATATCGTGCCATTTAGACCGAATATCGGACGATTTGAGCGACATGATTTAGCTTAAGGAGGATTTAAGATGAATTTTAAAATTTTAAATAGTGAACATCGGATTTTATCAGTTCCCCAGGAAGATATACCAGATGATTTACATGGACATACTCTTGTTTTTTACTGGCCGAAACACGACGCAATTGTACTAAGTGAAAGTAGCTCTATTTTTAAAGATGTATCGGAAACAGTGGAAGGCTATTTATCGCTTGATGATTATGCCAGGAAAGAGATTATGGATAGTGTACCAGATGGGAGAGCCGGAGAATTTATATTGGGCATAGAACAGGTGTTAAACAGAATTATTAGAATCCGACGCAGACTGTATCGGAGCGGACTTAGGAAAGAGAGGGCAGCGATATGACACAGATCATAGAAGTGAATAACTTAAAACCATGTCCGTTCTGCGGAGGCGAAGCAGAACTTCGGACACAGGAGAATCCATTCGGACACATGACGGCCCGCATAACTTGCAAGAGATGTCATTGCACATCCCCCCATATTGATGGAAGGCCATACTGTCGGATTTGTTGGTAAGCCGTCCAGGTATGTTTCACTAGATGAATGTGTTAAAGAGGCAATAGAATGTTGGAACTTAAGAAAGGGGGAATCAGCATGAAAAAAGATGATTTTACAGAAGAAGAACTGAAAGCTATATACAGAGATTTTTTAGAAAATGATATCGAACCGGCAGCAGATTCAGTTCATGAAGCCTACAGGGCTATGCGCAATGCATTCGAAGAATATTTGTGTGCAATTGAAGAAGACATATTTATAAATGGCTTTCTTTACGGAAGAAGAAACCGGGTTCCAGAAATCAATGAAGGCAGCATAACATATCCGAGAGACGAACAGGAATTTGTCCATCAATGGCTAGATGCTTTAGACGATCCTGACGAAGCGGACGAGATTCAGGGCATGGCCACTGTCGAAGCAATAAATCGGGCATATTACGCCGGGCTGGAAGCTGGGAGAAGGGAGAAAACATTATGATGATTTTAGGTTATCCGGTTATTGGTGAATTTAAAATAAGGGAAAATGTGTGTCTTCCCTTAGTGGATATCCCCATGATGTCAGACGAAGAGTGGAAGAGATTAAGCGCGGCCCAGGCAATAAAGAATTTTATACGAGAAAATGGCAGGGAACCAGAGGACGCCGAAGAAGCTTTTCAGTGGCAGTATGAAGGGATTTCCAATATGGAGGATGAGGAATGAAAAAAGAAGAAATGAAACAGAGGGTATTAGAGTACATAGAGCAGAATGACCATGTGAGCTATGCAGAATTGGAATGGCTGTTTGAGCAGAACGATTATGACTACAAGGGGAACCTGGACGCATTGTCAGAGAGGTGTGAGCATGTGGTTTTCTGGACTGGCTGGAAGAAAGAGGCATATGACATGATGGGCGAACTTATCAGCGAAGGAAAGGCGCATCGGAAGCCAACGCTGCTTTTCACCTATCTGATAGATGGGAAAACATTGTTACTTCCACAGGTAAAGCGAAATACACAGTACAAAACAGACCATTGGCTGCCGGCAGTATTCTGCAAGGGGCCGGAGCGGCAGCAGGATGCATATAGAGGATGAAGTTTACTTAAGAAATGCGGAAGAGTGGTTTGACAATTTGCAATTGGATACTTAATTCAGTGCGAAAGGTGGTGAATAGATTGTATATTTATGAAGGTCATATGGGCAGTTTGTATGTATCGGATAAACCATTAGACTACGAAAATACCTATTGTGAAATTTGCGGAGACAGTGACTATTTATTAGGTCAAGCCAATACTAGAGAGGAAGCGTGGAATTTATTAAAAGACGATACGGATATTGAAGGTTCTGGAGGATGGGATTATGAATATGTTCAAGAATTTCTGAAAAAATATTTTGAAGAATGTTAGAGGAGTTGTCTAGAAAATGAGAAAGGTACGATTAGTCAATGTTGTGATACCGGAGATAGTGGCCTATATGGGGCCTGGTCCGGACATTAACAACATGGAACCGGATTATCAATGCCCGGAGTGCGGGTTTGGCGTAGCAGATGATTACATGTTTTGTCCACACTGTGGGGCGGAGCTTGATTGGAGACATGCGCGTACGCCGTCAGAAAGATTTATAAAAATTGGCGGAACGATTGCACAATTTACTAAAAATGTGATTGAAGCAGAAAACAGCGATTTAAGAGAACTACTTGATGAAAAGGCGCAAAACGTAACTGAAACCAATGACGATGATGGAGTGTATTTTCCATAAGCTGAGGATATAGAGATGAGGTTTGAAATTGAAATTGAAGAACAGATAACGCGCAGAAACAGTTATTTTGTTGAAGTGGAAGACGAGGGAGAAGGAGAAATGCTTCTAAATTCGCTAGAAGACGATGTTAATGATGCAATACATCCGGATGATATTTTATATGCAATAAAAAAACAGGGATATCAAGTGGAAACATTTATCAGAGGGGCAGAGGACGTGGAATACGAAATAGTAAATTGACATTTAGAGGAGGAGCAGTAAATGGATGATATATTGCTGCAAGAAGTTAAAGAATTACAGGCTTGTTTAGATTTTCGCACATCGGTAGAAAATAAAGCAATTCAATTGATTTCAGAATGCCGGTTTGAAGAGGCGCTGATTCTTTTAAACACATCAATTTAGCCTTAAAGGAGGAATGAGTCTATATGATGCACCTGATTGATAATTACTACATAGACACCACAGGTTACGGAGTGACGCTTCAGACGGCGACGGGCAAGGATAAAAACGGAGAGCAGCTATATAAACCGGTCGGATATTACAGCAATATCGAACAAGCCATAGAGGCGTGTACAAACAAGAGGATATCGAACCGTATAGCAGACGGAATGCACAGCTTAGATGAAGGGCTTGCAATTATCCGGGAAGAACGACGGGTAATGCAGGAGCTGTTGAAAAAGGCAATGTTTCTGACATAAAGGATGGAGAGGGATAAAACATGATGTTTTTTATGATACGCTCATGCGTACTGGCGGCTGAGTTAGCAGCAGCGTTGCATTACTGTTCAAAGAACGATATTTGCCGAGTGGTCCTTCACTGTACCTTGGCTTTAATTATGGCATTGATATAAAAATGTTGTATCGGGCAAAGCCCTTTACATAGTAACCCATCAACTGTTCACGCGCTTTGGTTAATATATCACGAAACACCGAATGCCATTTAAGTGAACCTTCGGAGAGAGGTTGACCGCCTCTCTCCACACACAAATACAGAATGGAGGCCGAAGTGTCTGAGGAATATAGTTTAAGGCAGTATGCACTTGCCTATGCAAAAATGGGAATGGCCGTTTTCCCTTTAGCGCCCCGTTCCAAACGGCCTGTTATGGAACAGGGATTCCATAAGGCAAGCACCGATCCGGCTATCATCAATAGCTGGTGGAAGAGAAATCCGAATTTTAACATTGGAATTGCAACAGGTCAGATGAGCGGAGGGATTATTGTAATTGACCTGGACATTGATAAAGACAAAGGAAAATACGGCGATGAGACGCTGCGTGAGTGGGAGCTGGAACACGGTACGCTTCTGGATACCTGCCGGACGATTACCGGTCGCGGAGGTTATCATCTGCTTTACAAAACTGACAGAGAAGTGCCTTGCAGTATAAATGAAGAAAAAGCAGTAGACATCCGCGGCGATGGCGGTTACATTGTGGCACCGCCCAGCATACATGAAAACGGACATGCATATGAGTGGGAGCAGGCACCGGATGAATTTGTCATCGAGCAAGCGAATGACTTAGTCTATCAGTTTATAGATTTTGTACGGCCTGAAAAGAAGCTGAAAGAGTCTTTCTCTGTTCCGGAGATAATCCCGGAGGGCAGTCGAGATAATATGCTGTTTAAGCTGGCATGCAGCTTACAGGCAAAAGGATTATCGGATGACGCAATACTGGCGGCAGTACAGGTGGAAAATGAAAAAAGGTGTGTACCGCCGCTTACAGATAAAGAAGTGGTGCAGAAGGTTGAAAGTGCGCTGAAATACCAGAAGTCCAGTTCTCCATATTCCGGAAAGGCTCTCCCGTCAACGGATGGAGTGACCCAATTCATCGACGCGCCGGTTCAATTAAAATGTGGAGACTGGATTTGCAATAAAGACGGGGTGTATAAATGGATTCCGGGAAAAAGGGAGACAGATCCACCTATCTTGATTGTCGCAACCCACCAACAAATCCTCCCCGTTGGCATAACCGAGAATATTGAAACAGGCGAACAGAAATATACAATCGCCTTCAGCGTCCGGCGGAATGGCCGGTACATATGGAAAGATATCAAGGTGGAACCGGCTATCTGCTGTTCAAAGACTAAAATTGTTACACTTGCCAACCTGGGTATGATAGTGACCGACCAAAAAGCAAAGAGCCTTGTTAATTATATAGCTGATATGTACCGTATCAACGAGGATGATCTTCCGGTAATAAAAGCGATTTCTCACTTGGGATGGGTAGGAAAAGAATTTTTCCCCTATGTGCAGGGAATCGTTTTTGACGGAGACAACGCCCAGGAGAAGACGGTTCAGGCGATAAAGGGACACGGTTCCGCCGAACAGTGGCGCAAAGAATGCACGGAATATCGAAAGAGCCTGATTGTGCGGCTTCTGATGGATGCAAGCCTTGCATCAGTGCTTATCAGTAAATTAAAATGCCTGTGCTTTGTCGTCCACCTGTGGGGCGGAACCGGAACAGGTAAGACCGTGGCTTTTCTCGTGGCTGCCTCTATATGGGGCCTGCCGGATGAATTAATCTTGTCGGTAGATTCAACTATTAATTACTGTACCAGCCGCGCCGCACTGCTGAAGAGCCTGCCGGTATTCGTGGACGAGACGCAGCTTTCCCGGGGAAGCCTTGAAAAACTGATTTACGCAATGACGGAAGGGAAGACCCGTGGCCGCCTGGGCCGGGACAGCAAGGAAAAGAATCAAAAGACGTGGGAGAATGTCTCTTTTTTCAACGGGGAACGGCCGATTGTCGGGGAGCAGTCCGGCGCTGGTGCCATCAACCGTATTATCGACCTGGAAGTGGATAAGCCGCTTTTTACAGACTTCGCCCATGTCCTTGAGACAGTCCGGGAAAACAACGGACATGCCGGGGAGGTATTTGTAAGGCATGTGCAGTCAATTCCGGAGGTTGAGTTGATACAGCGTCACAAGGACTTATGCCAGAAGCTCAACCTTCTCGCTCAAAGCACTGGGAAGCAGATTCAGGCGTTGGCCTGTATCCTCCTTGCGGACGAATTGGCGCAGGAGTGTCTTTTCCCCGGAGAGCCTCCAATGGACCTTGTAAATATCCTTGGAGGACTGAAAAGGGAAGATGAAGTTTCGCAGTCCGAACGAGCCTATCAATTTATCGTGGACTGGATCGCAATGAATGAGAGCTTGTTTAATAATCCTGACTTCAGTATTAAAATTCTCGGGAAAATTGATAGGGACGGATGCATGTTCAACCAGTCGGAATTACAAAGCGTACTGGAAGAGAATGGGTTTGACTTTAATGCGGTTAAAAAGGATTGGGCCGAGGCCGGATACCTAGAAAAGACAAGGGGCGGTAAGTACGCTCACTTGACAACGGTTGGAAATAGGGATACCAGGGCGCGGTATGTAAAAATTAATCTCACAAGAGGATTTCTTATTGATGACTTGGAAGATTGCAAGGATTCTGAAATACCGTTTGGCGCGAACCTGTAAAAGCTCACGTTTTGACCACTAATCGGTGCAAAATCTCACCTGAAAATGAAAATGTGATATCAAGGTGAGATTCGAGAAGCATTGATATATAAGGATTTTTTAAAGGGTTCTCACATTATTACATATATATTGTTTACAGAGAGATATATATATTTTTTATATAACACATAGGGCTTTACACGTGAATAAATATATAGCTCTCTAAACCGAAAAAGTAGGTGAGAATGTGAGAACTACCCCGGAAGCCTTGAAAATAAAGGATTTTTGGGTTTCACATGCACAAAATAGAATGTGATACAGTGATATCGGGATAAAAAAAGTGAGTACAGAAAGGAGAGAACGGATGACAAACCAGGAAATAAGAGAGATATTTGACCAGGCGTACAATATATTTTGGATGAAGTGGAGAGACAAGCCTCTGCTGCCGGAAATGGATATGTGGGATTTAGTTTTACTTGATGCCGGCGCAATCATGGAAAGGCACAATTCGGAGTTGTGTAAAAGCATGGTTACGGCCCTGGTGGTTGAACTGGACAACAGAAGCAAGGAGAGGGAGGCAAAAAATGAGCAGAAACCTGTATGATGTAACCGATGTAAGAACAGATAAAATACTTTTTACCGGGCTGTCACGGAACGAGGTGCAGGACAAGATAGGATTATCGGCCAAACATGTCTATCTATATGCACAGAACTATTCCATTTACAAGGGGATATATCAAATTTCGGCCAGAGAGGAAAAGACCTGGCAAGATGAATTTGTAATCCGGTGGAACCTGATAACAGAAAAGCTTCGGCAGTATAGAGGCTTGGACCGGATAAAGATTGTAGAAGAAAATGGAGGAAACGGAGATACATAGCTAAGAGTTTTTGGAGATACACAAGGAGGTAACAATTATGATGAGTGCAAACGCAGTAATCAACAATATTCTGGTTCAGTCCAGTGATTATATAAAAGACAAACATTTCGAAGACCTGAAAATGGTCTTATACATGAACCTATGTAATTTTACTTTCGTTCAAAATGATACATCGAACGAACTAATTGAAAACTCTGATATTACCTTTGGGGTTTTAAGGAATTGGAGGGACCAATTAATCGTGGAAGGGAAGACCGCAGGAACGATTACGCAGTACCTGTTTGCGATGCGAAAATTAATCGAGTTTACCGGGCTTGGAATCGCAGAGATACGGGAGAATCATATCCGGAGCTATCTCGCACACGGTAAGGTATACAGGAAGTGGAAAGACAAGACGTACAACGGGAAGGTTAGATGTCTCAGACAGTTTTTTAATTGGGCCACCGATTATGATATCATTTCGGAGAATCCCATGAGAAGAATAAAGGAGACGAAAGAAGATTTTCGGATTGGTTCCATCCTGACACCGGAGCAGAGGGAGATTTTCCGCTGCTGCTGCCGGACAGAAAGAGAGCTGTCCCTGATAGACTTTCTATACAGTTCTGGCGGCCGAATCTCCGAAATTCGCCAGCTTAACCGCAATCAGATAGACCTGGTGAACCGCCGGGCAGTTATCTATGGCAAGGGCAGAAAGGAAAGAGAGATATATTTTTCGCCGCAGGCATTCGTACACGTCACGCAGTATCTTGCCGGCAGGAAGGATGATAATGAAGCTCTGTTTGTATCCACGAAGAAACCTTATAATCGGTTAACCAAAGACGGTATTCGGTGGATTATAAAAAATATACAGTCCAGGGATGATCGTCTGAAGGGCTTACAGATAACGCCGCACACCTTCCGGCGCACGTGCGGTACTGATATGATAAATCACGGCGCACCGGCGGAACTGGTACAGCGTAAACTTGGACACAGCAATATCAATACGACACTGACATGTTATGCACAGATTGCCACAGAGACAGTCCGGGAGGCAAATAATAAATATTGTTACGCATAGACAGGAGGATTAATGACAGCTAAGGAATATTTGAAGAGGATTAGAAAACTGGATCACGATATCGACAGAAAGCAGTATGAGTTTGAGACTTTAAAGAAGCGCAGGACATACATAAGCGGAATGGATTACTCGGCAGACAGGGTGCAGATGAGTTCCGACGGGGAAGGATTTACCAGTATATCAGATAGACTTATCGACTTGCAGCGAGAAATTAATACCGAGATAGATGAATACCACGATATGAGACATAAGGCCATTAATCAAATACAGAGCTTATCAAGAGAGGAATATTCTGATATCCTGTTCCGTCTGTATGTACAATATCAGTCAATGACCGAGGCGGCTTCCGGAATGGGATATGATTATTATTGGGCCTGTCATCTGCATGGCAAGGCATTACTGGAATTTGATGACCGCTTTTTGAAACACCGCAACTAACCGCAAGACTTTTTCTATTAACCCATGTTATAGTGTAGATAGCGAATTAGGGATAGAAGCCTGATTCGCTTCATTCATCATTATTCCGGCCGCTTGAAAATTAGAGCGGCCGGGACCTCCTGAAATATAAGTGTGTAAAAATGTGTATTTCCTATTGACAAATACACACTGAGTGTGTATAATAGAATCATAAGGAGGATACAAGATGAAACGAAAAGACCTAATAAGAAAGCTAGAGGATGCAGGGTTTCGTTTCAAGGAACATGGAGGTAATCACGATACGTACAAGCGGGGAAGTGATACCGAACAGGTTCCACGACACACAGAAATAAACGAAATCACAGCAAAGAAGATACTGAAAAAATGGGGATTGAAATAAATCCCCAGTATCTTCCTGCTGATGGAAGGAGGAGAATAATGAAACGGGCATATCCAACATTTATAGCTGAGTGCGGAAAAGATTACCTGGTGTATGTTCCTGACATGGATATCTATACTGAGGGGCATGATCTTATGGACGCAATTGAAATGGCGCGTGATGCAATCGGTTTAAAGGGAATTGGCTTAGAGGACGATGGGAAAAAGATTCCGGAATCCTCCAGCTATGAAGCTGCTACCGAAAAGGCAAAGGCTGATGCAGATGACTTCGATTACACACATGGAATGCTGACAATGGTTGATGTCGACTTTTCCGAGTATAGAAAGAGGATGGAGAATAAAATGGTTCGCCGGAATGTAACGCTGCCGAACTGGTTGAACCTGGAAGCGGATCGACTGAACCTGAATGTATCTAAGGTCTTGCAGGAAGCCCTAGCAGATCGGGTGGCACAAATGAAATAGAAGAATAAAAAGTAAAGCTGAGGCATCCGTATATTGCGGGTGCCTTTTGCGTGAGTGAAGGTGGGAGAGGATGGCCAAAGAATTTGCCAGAGCATTTTATAAATCAAAAGCCTGGCTTAAGTGTCGTGATGGATATATCGCGGAACGTATACGCAAGGATGGCGGCACATGTGAAGTGTGTGGGAAGGAACCGGGATACATTTTGCATCACAAGATAACGCTTACGCCTGACAACATAAACAATCCAGATATATCATTGAATTGGGATAATTTAAAATGGGAATGTAAAACCTGTCACGATGCAGAAGAAGGTCATGGGGTTTTGAATAAAACAGCAGGGTTGCTGGTTGCATTTGATGATACTGGGCAGCCGCATCCATTGCCAGACCTCCCCCCTTCTCAGCCACCATAGGTGCGGTGG
>OAWB01000630.1_pt1 | contig 18308 bp, 10 predicted proteins | sample 1550621 | NCBI WGS metagenome assembly OAWB01 (sample SAMEA2580107, study PRJEB22360) | human gut metagenome | biome: human gut; feature: human-associated habitat; material: faeces | place: Denmark | collected 2008/2010
TTATGGTGATTCGTTGGATGTACATCCTAGAAATAAAAAACCGGTTGGAGAACGCCTAGGCCGCTGGGCATTGAATAAAACTTATGGATATACGTCCCTTGTTCCTAGTGGCCCTTTATTCCGCAAAGCCGAATTTCGTGATTGGGAGGTTTTAATCACTTTTGACTATGGAGAGGGCATGAGGAGTTCGGATAATGGTCCTATACGCGCTTTTGAGGTGGCAGAGGTTGAAGGACTGTATTATCCTGCTACAGCTGAGGTGTTGGAAGACGGGCTGATGAGAGTTTTCTGTGAATTTGTGAAAAGTCCACGCTATGTACGGTATGGCTGGCGTCCGTATAGTAATGGGAATCTTGTAAACAGGGAAAATTTGCCGGCATCCACCTTTCGGGTTGGTATCCCGTAACAAAAGGGGACTTTCGATAAAGCTGTTTGTGAGGAACACATACTGCGTGTGATGTAGATTTATTTTTTTATTTACAAATATAAGATATGATGGAAAAGATTACAGGGCTTATAAACGCCCCTTTCACCCCGTTTTATGAAAATGGTGATGTCAATTATGAACCGCTTGGAACGTATGCTGAATTTTTGGTAAAGAATGGCCTGAAGGGAGTGTTTGTTAACGGTTCTTCCGGTGAAGGCTATATGTTGACGGATGAGGAACGCATGAAATTGGCTGAACGCTGGTTGGAAGTTTCTCCCGCGGATTTTAAGGTCATGGTTCATGTGGGTAGTACCTGCGCCCGTTCCAGTCGACGCCTGGCTGCACATGCGCAGTCTGTCGGTGCCTATGCCATTGGTGCGATGGCTCCTCCCTTTCCTAGAATCGGCCGTGTGGAGGAACTGGTCGCATATTGCCAGGAGATAGCCTGCGGGGCTCCCCGACTTCCCTTTTATTTCTATCATATTCCTGCTTTCAATGGGGTTTATCTTTCCATGACGGAGTTTTTGGAAGCTGTGGACGGACGTATTTCCAACTTTGCTGGTATAAAATATACATACGAGAACCTGTATGAATACAACCAATGCCGTTTGTATAAGGACGGAAAGTTTGATATGCTTCATGGGCAGGATGAAACGCTTTTACCGTGTTTGGCTATGGGAGGAGCCCGCGGTGGTATCGGTGGTACGACAAATTATAATGGGCGTACCCTCGTTGGGATTTTGGACGCTTGGAAATCTGGTGACCTTGAACGCGCCAGGGATTTACAGAATTTTGCTCAGCAGGTAATCAATGTGATTTGTCATTACCGGGGTAATATCGTGGCTGGAAAAAGAATCATGAAGCTGCTCGGTTTGGATCTGGGTAAAAATCGCATTCCTTTTAGAAATATGACGGAAGAGGAGGAATCGACTATGAGAGCGGAACTGGAGGAGATTCACTTTTTTGACCGTTGCAATAAATTCTAAAGAAAAAGATAAATAACCAATCATTAAAAACAATGTAAAGATGAATGTTACGGAATATTTGACTTGTTGGGCGGCTTCCTATAAGAATGATCTTATAAACAATATTATGCCTTTCTGGATGAAATATGGCCTTGATCAGGTAAACGGAGGTGTGTATACATGTGTAAACCGGGATGGCAGCTTGATGGATACGACCAAATCCGTCTGGTTTCAGGGGCGTTTCGGTTTCATTGCCGCTTTTGCCTATAATCATATGGATAAAAATTCTGAATGGCTGTCGGCTTCAAAAAGTTGTATCGACTTTATTGAACGGCACTGCTTCGATACGGACGGCCGTATGTATTTTGAAGTGACGGGAGATGGTCGGCCCCTGCGCAAACGCAGATATGTCTTCTCCGAATGTTTTGCTGCCATTGCCATGTCGGAGTATGCGTTGGCTTCGGGCGATAGGGTGTATGCTGAAAAAGCTCTTGAGCTTTTCAGCCGGGTGCTTCGTTTCATTACGACCCCAGGAATATTGTCTCCGAAATATTGTGATACCCTTTCCTTGCGGGGGCATTCCATTACGATGATTCTGATCAATACAGCTTCCCGTATACGTGAGGCTATTGACAATCCCATATTAACAGCCAGAATCGATGATTCGCTTTCCGATTTGAAGACTTTTTTTATGCATCCTGAGTTTAATGCCCTGCTTGAGACTGTGGGGGGAAACGGTGAGTTTATAGATACCATTAACGGACGTATCATCAATCCCGGGCATTGTATTGAAACAGCATGGTTCATACTTGAAGAATCCAGATACCGTGGCTGGGACAAGGAGATGCTTGAAACAGCCCTGACCATTCTGGACTGGTCTTGGGAGTGGGGCTGGGATAAGGATTTCGGCGGTATCATCAATTTTCGTGATTGTAGGAATCTCCCCGTACAGGACTATTCACAGGATATGAAATTTTGGTGGCCTCAAACGGAAGCAATCATTGCCACTTTGTATGCCTATGAAGCTACAGGAGATGAAAAATACTTGAAAATGCATAATCAGGTTAGTGATTGGACATATGCACATTTCCCAGACGGGGAATACGGAGAATGGTACGGGTATCTGCATCGCGACGGCAGTGTGGCCCAGCCCGCCAAGGGGAATATCTTCAAAGGACCTTTTCATATTCCCAGGATGATGATTAAGGGACATGTTCTGTGTAATGAGATCTTATCTGGTCTGTCCGGTACGGAAAATATAAAATTGTAATTGGACATAATGAAAAACAACAGAATATATCCCTGGATATTGGTTGGTTTACTTTGGGGAGTGGCTCTTCTCAATTATATGGACCGCCAGATGCTTTCCACCATGAAAGAAGCCATGCAAGTGGATATCTCGGCGCTTGAGTCTGCGGAGAACTTTGGTCGTCTGATGGCGGTCTTTCTTTGGATTTACGGATTCATGAGTCCTGTTGCGGGCATGATCGCTGATCGTCTTAACCGCAAATGGTTGATTGTAGGCAGTTTGTTTGTCTGGTCAGCAGTTACTTATGGAATGGGATACGCTGAAACGTTCACACAGCTTTATTGGTTGCGTGCTGTAATGGGGATCAGTGAGGCTTTGTATATACCGGCCGGCCTTTCCCTAATAGCGGATTGGCATCAGGGAAAGTCACGTTCGCTGGCCGTGGGTATTCATATGACGGGCCTTTATATCGGTCAGGCTATCGGAGGTTTCGGAGCCACCGTGTCTGCCGCCTATTCCTGGCATGCCACTTTTCATGGGTTCGGAATTATTGGGATCATATACGCACTCGTTCTGATCCTTTTTCTTCGTGAGAACAAGGGGACAGGCACGGCAGAGCAGGTGTGTCGCAAAGGGGTGAAAACATCTTCCCCGTCTATCTTCAAAGGAATGTCGCTGTTATTCAGCAATATTGCCTTTTGGGTGATTCTTTTCTATTTTGCGGTGCCCTCCCTGCCTGGATGGGCTACTAAAAATTGGCTTCCGACCCTGTTCTCTGACAGTTTGGATATGCCTATGGCCGAAGCCGGTCCGTTGTCCACGATCACAATAGCGCTCTCCTCTTTTCTCGGAGTAATTGCCGGGGGGATATTGTCTGACCGATGGGTCCTAAAAAATATCCGTGGTCGTGTGTATACAGGGGCTATTGGATTGGGGTTGACGATCCCTGCCTTGTTATTGTTGGGCTTCTCTCATAGTGTTTTCGGTGTGGTTGGGGCGAGTCTGCTGTTCGGTTTGGGATTCGGTATCTTCGATGCAAACAATATGCCTATTCTTTGCCAGTTTGTTCCTCCGGGATATCGTGCTACCGCCTATGGCATTATGAATATGACAGGTGTCTTTGCCGGAGCGGCTGTGACTCATTTATTGGGGCGGTGGACTGATCAAGGAAATCTTGGGGGGGGATTTGCCATGCTTGCTGCTGGGGTTTTATGTGCTGTTGTCATACAGCTTTATTTCTTGAGGCCTAAAACAGATAACATGGAGTAATTCGAATGAAACTAACAAGAAAATGGTATGAATAGAGAAATAGATCTTTCCTTTGCCTGCTATGGATATGTAAAGGAGCTTGTATATGATTTGGCGATTTTACCTTGGGGGGCTATTGAACCTCATAATTTGCATCTTCCCTATTTGACTGACTGTATATTGTCCCACGATATTGCAGTGGATGCGGCGTTGAAAGCATGGGAACGGTATGGAGTACGTTGTATGGTAATGCCCTTTGTGTCGATGGGTTCCCAGAATCCCGGACAACGTGAATTGCCTTTTTGCGTACATAGCCGTTATGAGACCCAAAAGGCTATTCTGACAGATGTCGTCTCTTCACTTTATACTCAAGGGATGCGGAGACTGGTGATTGTTAACGGACACGGTGGGAATTCTTTTAAGAATATGATCCGGGACCTGTCAGTTGATTATCCGGATTTTCTAATTGCTTCTAGCGAATGGTTCAGGGTACTTCCAGTGCAAGATTATTTTGAATGTCCAGGCGATCATGCTGATGAAGTGGAGACGTCTGTTATGTTGCATTATCATTCTGAAATGGTTGATATGGAATTGGCGGGAAATGGTAAATATACTCCATTTGCCATAAATAGTCTGCGTACTAACGTGGCATGGATTCCTCGGAATTGGCAGAAAGTTTCAACCGATACGGGTATAGGAAACCCCCAATCGGCAACGGCGAATAAAGGTAAACGCTTTGCGGAAGCTATCTCTGAACGGTATGCACAATTGTTTAAAGAATTAGTTAGGGATGAACTTTATCAATCCATTTAAAAAAATGTGGAATTCACAGAAATATTCAATTATTTATATGATTGTAGGTTTAGGTTTGTCAACTTGTATTCCACCGGGGGACACCTTTTCTCGGGATGTGCGCATTGAACTTATGAGTGGTTTTCCCGATGGGGAATCGGGATATGATTTGGGAGTATCTGGTTGCTATGCCGGAAAGTTAGGTGATTTTTTGATAATGGCTGGCGGGTGTAATTTCCCGGATAAGCCGCTCTCGGAAGGGGGGGGGCAAGCGTTATTACAAGGGAATTTATGTTGCTCGGGTGAACGATTCTTCCGTATTGCATTGGGTGAAGGTTGGAAATCTGCCGGTGGAGGCAGCTTATGGAGCTACGGTATCCTTGCCGGATAGGCTCATTTTCATTGGGGGAAGCAATTCTTCCGGTCGGCTTTCTTCCGTACTTTCATTTTCGTTTGATTGCATGAAAGAATTAGGTGTGGCATGTGAAATTTTGCCTTCTCTTCCTTGTACGTTTGATAACATGTCGGCAACGCTATTAGGTGATACATTGTACGTATTGGGTGGATACAGGAACGGAATTCCTTCTTGTTCCATGTTCTCTTTCTGTTTGAGCAATTATTCTGGAGGATGGACAGAGGTCTTTTTTCCTGGGAAGCCACGTGTGCAGCCTGTGTGTGCCTCGCTGTTTGGTAATTTGTATATTTGGGGGGGCTTTATCCCTGGCAAGGAGTCATCGGTTTTAACAGATGGATTATGTTACCAGCCGGCATCTGGACAATGGCAGGTGCTTAGAGCACCTCTTACAACAGAAGGTCAGCCTCTAACATTGACGGGTGGAGCGTCAGTATCTTATGGAGATACTTTGGTCATATGCGCAGGTGGTGTTAACCGGGATATTTTTGAAGATGCCATCAGTGGTCGTTATAAAAAAGTTTGTGAATCCGAATATCTCCTACAACCTGTGGAATGGTATCATTTTAATGATCAGCTGTTGGCGTATGACGTACGGTTGGGTGAATGGATACGGATTGGTACACCATCTCCGATGCTGGCTCGGGCAGGTGCCTCGTTGGTCTTATTTGGGGAAGCTTTGTTTTATATTGGGGGAGAACTTAAACCTGGAGTACGTACTTCCGATATCTGCCGTATATCTTTTCAAGAATAGTTGTAGAGATGAAAATAGGAAGGAAATAACAGTTCTATTTTGATAGCTATTTTTGATGATTTTTTATGTTTTGGATGTTAGGTGAGTTTTTTTAAATGATTTCTGACTACTTTTAATCTTATGCGCATTTTATTTGCGATTATAAATTAACCTTTAGATTTAATTAATATGTTATCATTTATTCTGTTGTTTAGACCTCCATGAATTGCGAGCTTTGGAGATTTGAATATTTATTTTTAATAATTATGAATGGTTTTTACAATGAAAAACATTAAAAAGAATTTTATTTTATTTGTTTTCCTTTTGTGTTCTATTACTGCTGTAGCACAGAAGAAAAATATTACAGGCATAATAACGGATGCTGCAGGTGAGGCGGTTATTGGTGCCAGTATTGTGGAGGTCGGAACTACAAATGGTACTGTTTCTGACATTGATGGTAATTTTACACTCTCGGTTTCTGATAATGCCAGTATACAGGTTTCATTCATAGGTTTTTCTTCCCAGATTTTGAGTGTGAAAGGAAAAACAAGTTTTAGGATTGTATTGAAAGAGGACAGTGAGCTTTTACAGGAAGTTGTTGTTACGGGATATGGTGGTAAGGTATCACGGGCCAAACTGACGAATTCCATATCGACCGTCAACCCCCAAATTTTGGATAAGGGTATATATACAAACCCATCTCAAGCATTGTCGGGTTCCGTTCCCGGTTTGAAAGTTTCTCTCACTTCAGGAAACCCTACCTCATCCCCTAAAATTATATTACGTGGTGGAACGGAATTCGACGGTTCAGGGAGTCCTCTGGTGATAGTTGACGGACAGCTTCGTGATAATTTTGATGATATCAATCCTCAGGATATTGCATCTATGGATGTTCTGAAGGATGCCGGTGCCACGGCCATATACGGTGCCCGTGCGAGTAATGGTGTGATTTTAATTACAACAAAGTCTGGTAAGGCGGGACATCGGGAAATTAATTTCAGAGCAAATATAGGTCTCGGTTATGTTAATAATCCCTATGATTTTTTAGGTGCGGAAGACTATATTACAGTCCTTCGTACAGCCTATAAAAATACCCCGTGGGCAGCTACGGCAAATCTTACAGGTTCTACCGCCTTTGGCACGGGGAATAAGCTCGGTGCGAATATGGTGTGGAATATTATGGGGAAAACGGATGAAAATGCCTATCTTTTGAATATGGGCTGGCGAGAAATGCAGGATCCTTTGGACCCTTCTAAAACAATCATTTATAAAGAGACAAAACCGGAGGAGTATAATCTTCGTAATCCGGTAGTGACACAGGATTATACGGTTAGTATGTCGGGGGGGAATGATAAAGGAACTTATTATGCAAGTTTGGGTTATAACGACTCCCCCGGAGCCCCTATCACTACCGAATATAAACGTTATAATTTCACATTCAACGGTTCGTACAAGATTACGGACTGGTTGAAAACGATTTCTAATGCAACTTTCAGCCGTGCTAATTATGTATGGCTAAATAACGCTTGGGGGACGGAAAGTGATTATTTTGGTCGGGTGATGAGTACTCCTCCTACTGTTCGTTTTGAAGACGAGGACGGTAATCCTACATTGGGTCCTAGTCCCGGGGACGGTAACCAGACTTATGTTGCAAAAAGTTACGATCAGGATAATGAACGCACAAAATTAACCTTTGTGCAGTCAGTGGAAGCTAATTTATTCAAGGGATTGGTCTTGAGGGCTTCTGCCAGTTGGTATTATTTTCATACTGTACAAGAAAATATGCGCAAGGATTATGAGACGGTTCCGGGGACATGGAATCGGACCCGTTCAACTAGTGCGAGCTATTCCCGGCAGTTCTCTCAGACCTATAATGCCGTTTTGGACTATACAACAACATTTGCCGCTTCACATAATTTGAATGTTATGCTTGGTAGTGAGTTTTATGATCAGTATAATAACGGTTTCTCTGCATCCGGTTCTGGTGCTGCTACCGATGATTTTAAAAAATTAGCTTTGACCGATGCGGGTGAGGGGAAACGTTCTATAGATTCGAGTCATAGCCGTTACCGTATCCTGTCTTATTTTGGTCGTTTGAACTACGACTATGAGGGTAAATATTTGTTCTCCGGGGTATTTCGTTATGACGGTTATTCTTCTTTGCTGGGTAAGAATCGGTGGGGATTTTTTCCGGGGGTTTCCGGTGGCTGGATTTTTACGAAAGAGGATTTTGTCAAGGAATCACTTCCTTTCCTCTATTATGGAAAGCTGAGGGCTAGTTACGGTTTGAACGGTAATGCCAGCGGAATCGGTCCATATACTCTTCAAGGTTCGTATAATACTAACAAATACCATGGCAACAATGGTTTTCTGATAGGTACTCTACCTAATCCTTCTTTGCGTTGGGAAAAGACGGCCAGTTTTGATATCGGCTTGAATGTGGGGCTGTTGGATGGACGTTTGAATCTGGATATCGATTACTACAATCGTCTGACATCAGATAAGTATGCAGACTTCACTCTGCCTTCGACCACGGGATTCTCTTCTGTTAAGAACAACAATGGGAAATTGCGTAATAGCGGATTTGAAATGCAAGTTTCCGGTAAGGTTTTGGAAACCAAGGATTTTACTTGGGATGCTTCCCTTAATATAACTTACAATAAGAACAAGATTATATCTCTTCCATACAACAAGCTACCTCGGAACAGGCAGGGAGGACAAGAAGTGTACACGGGACGTAAAGTTCTGAATGAAAAGGGTATATTGGAAGACGAGAAGGTATATGTCGGAGGTTTTCAGGAAGGAAAGGAATACGGTGTGCTTGTAGGCTATCAGGCTGAAGGTATTTACCAAAGCGTGGATGACATTCCCGGAAATTTGGTTGTGACCTCGGGCAATTATCAGGGTAAATCTCAATATGGTCCTGATGCTTGGAATAAACTTTCTGATAATGAGCGGGCAAAAGGCATAGAGTTAAAACCTGGAGATGTGAAATGGAAGGATGTGAATGGAGATGGCATGATTGACCAGTATGATCAGGTGGTAATAGGAAACACCACTCCTCGCTGGTTTGGTGGTTTTAATACCACAATGTCTTGGAAGGGACTTAGTTTGTATGCTCGTTTTGACTTTGCGCTTGATTATTGGGTTTATGATGATAAGACTCCCTGGTTTTTAGGATGTATGCAGGGGGCTTACAATACGACAAAGGATGTTTTTAATACATGGAGCGAAAGCAATCCAAACGCAAAATATCCCCGTTACGTATTTGCTGATCAATTGGGGGCTGCCAATTACTATCGTACCTCAACTCTGTTTGCCTCTAAGGGTAACTATTTAGGGATTAGAGAATTGTCTTTGTCATATACTCTTCCTCAAGAATTGTCTAAAAAACTGTATATGCAGAAACTGCAATTCTCAATAACGGGACAGAATTTGGGCTATTTAACTTCTGCCAGGACGGTAAGCCCGGAGATTTCGTCAGGATATCCCTTGCCACGTACCGTTATATTTGGCGTTAATGTTACATTTTAATAATTCGAAGTGAGATGAGAAATTTAAAATTTATACATATTATGGTGTTGAATATAGCTGCTATAGTGGCTGCATCATGCGGGGATATGCTGGATCTCGCCCCGATAGATAATTATGGAAGTACCAGTTATTGGAAAACAGAAGCCCAAGTCAGCGCATATATTGACGGTCTTCATAAACAATTACGGGATAAGGCAGGGCAACATGTCATTACTTTTGGAGAATTAAGGGGCGGGCATTACAAAGATGGCGCCAGTGCAGACGGTTTAGCAATATCGAGTGGTGAAATCCGTTTGCAGAATTTGTCTAAGGAGACTCCCGGAGTTAGTAAGTTTGGAGATATTTATGGCTGTATAACCAATATCAATCTTTTTATAGCTCGTGTAACTGATGCTAATTTCATTCCGGAAGCTAAAAAGAATTATTATCTTGGACAGGCGTATGGTCTTCGTGCCTTTTATTATTTTGATCTTTATAGAGTCTATGGTGGGGTGCCAATCCGCCTGGGTGTAGAGGTTATTGATGGAGTGCTTGATCCTGTCAAACTATACTTGCAACGGTCACAACCAAGTGAAGTTATGTCACAGATAAAAAAAGATTTGGAAACTTCCTTGCAATATTTTGGAGAACAATCAGGATTCAATCCATATGGACACGGTAATAAGGTATACTGGTCAAAGGCGGCTACGGAATGTCTGGCCGGTGAGGTTTATTTGTGGAATTCCAAAGTAACCATTGGTGATAATAAGGCCGATGAATCGGATTTGTCAAAGGCCAAGCAGTTCTTAAAAAATGTGGAGAGCAATTATGGACTTCAATTGCAACAAGATTTTAAGCGTATATTCAGCACTGATAACGAAGGTAATAGTGAGGTGATAATGGCCGTTTCCTATATGGAAGGTGAAGTAGAAAACTCACTTCCTCGCGGATATACTTATTCTCTTGTTTCCGGAACAACCAATAAGGATAGTTACAGAGCGGACGGAACACCTTGGAATGATGCATTAGATGTACAGAATAACGGGCAGCAGTATTATGAGTATAAGTATGCTCTGTATGAGAAGTTTGAGGAGAATGATACTCGGCGTGACGCCACATTTATGCCTTCATACCGGAAAAAGGAAAGTGGAGAATTATACATATATGGTACCCATGTATGTAAGAATTTGGGTTCTCTCAATGCTCAGGGGAACAGAGTTTATGATGGTGATTTTATTCTTTATCGTTTATCCTGGGTATATCTGGCATTAGCCGAGATTGCTAATATGGAGAGTGATAATGTAAATGTTGAGAGATATATAAATTTAGTCAGAAATAGGGCGTATAAGTCTGAGGCAGGTTCACATATATATAAGGCATCTGATTTTCTAACTAATGAATTAGCTATTTTACATGAAAAGGATAAGGAGTTTGTACAGGAAGGACAACGTTGGTGGGATTTGTGCCGCATGAAGAATGCAAAGGACGGTATTCCATTAGTGTTCTGTATAGAAGGTGATATTGAAAACAAAGCTGCTATTCTTGATCAGGAGACTGAGGCATATAAAGTTTTATGGCCGTTGGATCAGAATATACTTGATAATGATTCGGCATTGAAACAGACCCCCGGTTACGAAAAGCAAGAAGAGTAAATGAGGGTATCCGGTTGGAGGGGAAGGTATGTCTTGTTCCAACCGGATGTACTTTTCCGTGTATTTAATTATATAAATAGAGATTGTATGAAAATGAAGTATTTTACTTTACTGTTTTTTTGCAGTTTATTTGTCGGATGTTCAGATGAAACCTCTACCTCTTCTGTTAACAATCAAAACCAACAGGCAAGGGATACCATTGATAATGGGGATGATAATTCGTGGGTTTTAATTTTTGCAGATGAATTTAATATCGATGGGGCCGTTGACTCCAAGAAGTGGAATTATACTCCCAGGGGAGATGTTGCTCATGCCTATTATTATAAGCCGAATGATACATCCGTTGTTTGGTGTGAAGATGGCTTGTTGAATCTCAAGTTTATGAAGGATGAAACGGATCCCCGCGGCTATAAATCTGGAAGTATACGCACTGATGGGGGGAAATTTGATTTTACTTATGGTAAGGTAGAGGTCAAGGCCAAGTTTTCATCAGGGGACGGTTCATGGCCGGCTATATGGATGATGCCCGCCAGCTCAAAATATGGGGGATGGCCTGCAAGTGGTGAAATAGATATAATGGAGCATATAAAAGATTTAGATGTTGCTGTACAAACGGTACATACTACTGGTACGGAGCAAAAGACATATCCTTTTGGTCATTCAGGGTCCAAATTCAAGCAGGGTGAATGGAATATATGGGGAATAGAATGGAACAATAAGAAAATTGATTTTATGGTAAATGGAGAAGTTTGCGCAACCTATTATAACAAAGGTTTGGGCGCAGTACAATGGCCCTTTGATATTCCTTTCTTCTTGATATTGAATGTTGCAGGTGGAAAGGGGATGGCTGGTCCTATAAATGAGAAACATTTGCCTTTTACCATGCAAGTTGATTATGTGCGAGTATATCAGTGGAAGTAGATTTTGTAAAACACACTGGTAGGTATTGAAAAGATATGCTCTATGATGTGATATGACAGGTAATTTATGCTTTTTATTTTGTGACGTAAAAGTTTGTTTTAGAGGTGATACTCTATTGAAAGGTTCGTCTGCATTTTTGTCTCGACAAATCTTCTTCAATATTTTTAGGGAGGGGTGGTTAGCAATATTTATCTATCCTCCCGTAATACCTTCTTATCCTTCAAAGAGAGAGTTTAACGAAATAAATCTATTTTCATGAATACCAAAAAAATATCTATATTTTTATGCTCAGGTATATTCTTGATTTTCTCACTCTCTTGTAGAGACGACAGATATGTTGTGAAATCATATAATGCCGGCATTAATATTATTCCCACGCCTCGCTTTTTAGAAATACGTGAGGGAAGTTTCAAGTTGTATGATGGTGTTTCTATAGGAACTACTACTCCCGAAGCGAAAAAGATAGCAACGTGTTTTGCCTCTAAAATATCTCAGGCAACCGGGTATGATGTAAAGGTGGATGACAAAGGAGAGATTACTCTGCTCTTGGATTCCAGTGCAACGTTCCCTCCGGAAGGCTATACATTGAATGTGGAATCATCTCGTGTACGGATTACGGCATCTTCTCATCAAGGATTATTTTATGGGATGCAGAGTTTTCTGCAGTTGCTTCCGGCAGAAATAGAAAGTGCAGGAATTGTGGAGAATATTGGTTGGAAGGCTCCTGCTGTCAATATTATTGACTCGCCACGTTTCGCATACCGCGGAATACATATGGATCCTTGCCGTCATTTTATGACGGTGGAAGAGGTGAAGAAGCAGATAGATGTTTTATCCATGTTCAAAATAAATACAATTCATTGGCATCTGACAGATGACCAGGGATGGCGTATTGAAATAAAAAAATATCCAAGATTGGCAGAGGTTGGTGGCAGACGTATTGAGGGTGAAGGAGTTGAATACGGACCCTTTTATTACACACAGGAAGAGATTAAGGATATTGTGTCATATGCGGCCGAACATTTCATTACTATTATTCCGGAATTAGAAATCCCGGGACATGAACTTGCCGCCATATCTGCCTATCCCGAACTGTCCTGCAAAGGGGATTCCGTTACTCCTCGGAATATTTGGGGAGTGGAGGATATTGTAATGTGCCCAGGTAAGGAAAGCGTTTTTACATTTCTGGAAAATGTCATTGATGAGATGGTTGCTCTTTTCCCGGGTACTTATTTTCATATTGGTGGTGATGAATGCCCCAAAGAGAGTTGGAAGTCATGTTCCCTTTGCCAGAAGCGTATTCTAGAGGAGGGAATAAAGCCTGATAAGAAACATACTTCAGAGCAGTTATTGCATACTTATGTTGTGAAGCGTATAGGGAAATATTTAGCCCGCTATAACAAGAAAATAATCGGTTGGGATGAGATTCTGGAAGGCAAGCCTGACTCTACGGCCACCATTATGTCATGGCGGGGTGATGCAGGTGGTATATCTGCTGCTTTATCGGGGCATGATGTTATAATGTCCCCCGGTCCGAACGGACTCTATCTGGATTATTATCAGGGGGACAGCAAGGTTGAACCTGTAGCTATCGGCGGTTGTTCGACTTTGGAAAAAGTATATAATTACAATCCCGTACCTGACACATTAGTTCTTATCGGGAAGGAACATCATATAATAGGGGTTCAGGCCAATAATTGGAGTGAATATTTTTATAATAACAATATACTTGAATATCACATGTATCCCCGCTCCTTGGCATTGGCTGAGATTGCCTGGAGCGATATTGAGCGCAAGAATTACATGGATTTTGAGCGACGTATCGAGAATGCGTGTGTCCGTTTGGACGGACATGACATTAATTACCACATTCCATTGCCGGAGCAGCCGGGAGGTTCTTGTGACCATATTGCCTTTACCGATAGTGTGTCGTTGGAATTTACTACGAGCCGTCCTATTAGCTTAGTTTATACGCTTGACGGTACTGAACCTGGAATATCCTCGGAAATTTATACTTCTCCTCTTTCTTTTTATCAGAACGGTATCCTTAAGATCGCTTCGTTACTACCCTCTGGAAAACTGAGCAAAGTGCGTACAATCCTGATAGAGAAGCAGGCACTTTTGCCTGCTGTGGGTGTAGAAGGGAGTTTTCATGGGTTAAATATGGAAGTGACATACGGTATGTTTCTTAATATGCAGGAGTTTATGAAAACGGGCAAGAGTGTGGATGTCAGTACGGATATCAGAGAAACGGGGGAATTAACGTCATTCGTGCCTTCTACGAATTCTATGCGAGGCGTAAGACAATATGCTGCTGTGGCCACTGGATTTATTGATATTCCTGAAAATGGTGTTTACTTTTTCTCCTCTGATCTGGAAGAGGTTTGGGTCGGCGGAAAATTACTTGTAAACAATGGTGGAGAGGTGAAACGTCATTCCCGAAATGACCGCTCCATTGCTTTGGAGAAGGGTATGCATGAATTGAAACTCGTTTTCTTGGGGCACATCATCGGAGGATGGCCATCGAACTGGAATGACGGAGCTGTCATGCTGCGAAAGTCTGATGAGAAAAAATTCCGAAAAATAACAAGTGACATGCTTTGGAGAAAAAAGTAGAGCTTATAATCTTTTTAAAAATATAATCATATGAGAAGAATTTTATATTGTTTTCTGTTTATTGCAGGAGGGGGTATTATCCATGCATCTGCCAGAGAAGAAAGAGTAAGGACAGAGGATCGGATTAAATCGGATAGTGTTTTATTTGTTGACAGTTTTGACGGTAGCTCCGTCGTGCCCGATACAGCAGTCTGGAAACTTTGTACGTATGCTAACAATGCCTGGTCACAGTATTTTAGGGGTGTGAATGGTTACGAAAACGTAAAAGTGGAGGATGGTTATTTGAAGTTGAGGGCCTGTAAGGATAACGGGACTTATAAAAATGGCGGAGTATTTTCCAAAATCGGTTTTCCCTGTGGTACACGTTTGGAAGTTAAAGCCAAATTAACCAAATTGGTTCGTGGAGGTTTTCCCGCTATCTGGCAAATGCCCATGGGAGCACCGGAATGGCCCAGAGGGGGAGAAATAGATCTTATGGAATGGGTTCAAGGAACTCCCTTGCAGATCTATCAGACAGTACATACTTATTATATAAACGGAGCAAACGGTTCTGCGGGCGTAACTAACAAGAATCCTGATAAAAACTTTGATGTGACTAAGGATCATGTATATGCAGTGGAGCGTACTGAAAAGGAACTTATATTCTATGTCGACGGCAAAGAGACCTGGAGATATGGGAATCAATACTTGGATGAGGGGAAATTACAGTATCCGTTTTGTGAATATCCCTTCAATATAATTCTGAACTTCTCGTTGGGAGGCGAATTGAATGGCAGGATGACATGGCCGGGAGAAATCTGTGATGAAGATTTGCCGGGAGAGATGTGGGTTGACTGGGTGCGTGTTGTGTCGTTAAATAATGAAAATCAGTCCGATACGGGCGATAAATAAATATCATTTGTTACAAGGCTGTTTTAAAACTGAAAGGTAATAAGTGTAAACAATATATGTGTATAATTTAATTTTATAAGATTTCATATGAAGATTTTTTGCCTTCTACTATTGTTGCTTTGCTCAATGAATTCCATGTCTCAGGAAAAAATTCCTTTCGAGATCAGGGATGGACATTTTTATCGGTATGGGGAGGAAATCCCTATTCTTTCTGGAGAGATGCATTATGCCCGTATACCACACCAATATTGGCGCCACCGCTTGCAAATGATGAAAGGAATGGGGCTTAATACCGTGGCAACGTATGTTTTTTGGAATCTCCATGAGGTTGAACCAGGAAAATGGGATTTTTCTGGAGATAAGAATCTGGCGGAATATATAAGGATTGCCGGGGAGGAAGGGATGATGGTCATCCTTCGTCCCGGACCTTATGTTTGTGCCGAGTGGGAATTTGGTGGGTATCCGTGGTGGCTACAGAATATACCAGGTATGGAAATAAGGAGGGATAACACTGAGTTTCTGAAATATACGAAAAAATATATTGATCGTCTGTATGAGGAAGTGGGCGACCTGCAATGTACAAAAGGTGGTCCTATCATTATGGTACAGTGTGAAAATGAGTTTGGCTCATACGTTTCCCAGCGTAAGGATATACCGCTTGAAGAGCACCGTTCCTATAATGCAAAGATCAAAGGGCAGCTGGCTGATGCCGGGTTTACCATTCCGCTGTTCACCTCCGATGGAAGTTGGTTGTTTGAAGGCGGGTGTGTGGCAGGTGCCCTGCCCACGGCCAATGGGGAGAGTGATATCGCTAATCTTAAAAAGGTGGTGAACCAGTATCATGGTGACAAAGGACCGTATATGGTTGCAGAGTTTTATTCGGGCTGGCTGTCGCATTGGGGGGAACCGTTTCCGCAGGTCTCTGCCTCGGAAATCGCCCGCCAGACTGAGGCCTATCTGCAAAATGATGTTTCATTTAATTTTTATATGGTGCATGGAGGTACGAACTTCGGTTTTACCAGCGGTGCCAATTATGACAAGAAAAGGGATATACAGCCTGATTTGACCAGTTATGACTATGATGCTCCTATTAGCGAGGCCGGTTGGCTCACTCCAAAATATGATTCTATACGTTCTGTCATCCAGAAATATGTGAAATATCCCATACCTGCTCCTCCTGCCCCCATACCGGTTATAGAAATCTCTTCGATAAAACTGGAGAGGGTAGTTGATGCCCTGCTTCTTGCACAAAGTATACAACCGGTGAACGCCTCTACTCCTCTGACGTTCGAGCAACTTAATCAGGGGTATGGTTACGTTTTGTACACCCGTCATTTCAATCAACCTATCAGTGGAATCCTTGAAATCCCAGGATTACGTGATTATGCCGTGGTTTATGTAGATGGTGAGAAAATAGGTGTTTTAAATCGCAATACCAGAACATATTCTATGGAGATAGATATCCCGTTCAATGCCACTTTACAGATCTTGGTGGAGAATATGGGACGTATCAACTATGGAAGTGAGATTGTATATAACACAAAGGGGATTATCAGTCCTGTCACTGTTGCCGGTAAAGAAATTACGGGTGGCTGGAATATGTATCGGTTACCAATGGATAAATGTCCGGTATTGACTGAATTTGGCGATAATGTCTACAGGAACACACCTTTGCAGGCTGTTCAATTCAAGGATCGCCCGGTTATTTATGAGGGAGAATTCACATTGGATCAACCGGGAGATACCTTTATCGATATGCGTGCATGGGGAAAAGGGATTATTTTTATAAATGGTAAACACATAGGCCGTTATTGGAAGGTGGGACCACAACAGACCCTTTACATTCCGGGGGTATGGTTAAGAAAAGGTAAAAATAAAATTGTAATTTTTGAACAATTGAATGAGATTCCCCAGCAAAACGTCAATACGGTCAGAGAACCCGTGTTAATGAATTTAAAATAGCGTTTTGGACATAATAGCTGCAATTAGAGGAGATCCCACAGACTATTTATAGATACGTGTGTTTGATCTGACTGTATTCAAGTTTTAGGTGAATGATAAGAAAAGTCTCCACTGGTAGTTTCTTCTTAATTGTATTGATTATTTATTTTGAGATTTTAATTAAAACGAGAATCTTGTTGGTTATTTATATTGCTAAATATAAGGACTGAATTGATAATCTATATCTTGTATGATTAGCCTTTCTTTGCATTAAACAATAAATCATATATGAAATATTATGGATAAAAACAATAAAATTCATAAACTGACTGCCGCTAATGGTCGTCCGATAGCCGATAACCAAAACAGTCAAACGGTAGGTCCGCGTGGTCCTATAGTATTACAAGATCCTTGGTTCTTGGAAAAATTGGCCCATTTTGATCGTGAAGTGATTCCTGAGAGGCGTATGCATGCCAAAGGCTCAGGAGCTTATGGGGTATTTACTGTAACTCATGATATAACCCAATATACCCGTGCTGCCATCTTTAGTGAAATAGGCAAGCAGACCGAGTGTTTTGTCCGTTTTTCTACAGTTGCTGGTGAAAGGGGGGCGGCTGATGCAGAGCGTGATATTCGCGGATTTGCTATAAAATTCTATACAGAAGAGGGGAATTGGGATTTGGTCGGAAATAATACTCCTGTATTTTTTTTACGGGACCCTTTAAAATTTCCAGATTTGAATCATGCTGTGAAACGTGATCCACGTACTAACATGAGGAGTGCTAATAATAATTGGGATTTTTGGACCTTACTTCCCGAGGCGTTACATCAGATAACAATTACTATGAGTTCACGTGGTATTCCATATTCTTATCGTCATATGAATGGATATGGCAGCCATACCTATAGCTTTATTAATGCCAAAAACGAACGTATTTGGGTCAAATT
>OAWB01000645.1_pt1 | contig 17922 bp, 20 predicted proteins | sample 1550621 | NCBI WGS metagenome assembly OAWB01 (sample SAMEA2580107, study PRJEB22360) | human gut metagenome | biome: human gut; feature: human-associated habitat; material: faeces | place: Denmark | collected 2008/2010
TTGAAGTATGAAAACGGGCAGGGGCGCCAGCCATGGCTGCCAGCCATGCCAGGGCAAAAGCCAGATTTTCCGCTATGGGAATTGTGGTGAAAAAGCCGAATGTTCCAATAATGAACGCCGTCAGCAGGAGAAAGACAGCCAAGAAGGTTATGCAGCCTAAAGGGGCCGTGGAGACGGGAATCCAGAAAATGCTGCGTTTGCCGAGGGCTCTCAGAATCAGAATGGCAATGCAAAAAGAGAAGATGGCCAGCGTTGAATAAAAATGTTGAAACAGATAATCGAGCATGGCATGCGGGAAAAACTTGGATAGGCAAGCGGGGAGCGATTCCATGCCGATTTCCTGAAAAGTATCCGGAAACAAGCAGTTTTGCGCCGCGAAACGATAGAAGCTGAATGTTGAACTCCTTTATTATTCTAGCCTTTTTCCATCCTTGCCTGCAAGATTTTTTGTTTACCTGTTTCTTTCTATTTGTTTTTGATATGTTTAAAAAGCATTGTCCCATAAACAAATATGGGGAAAAACCGACTCCATTTTCTTTTGGTGAAAAAGATGCGGTTTTCTATAAGCGGAGGATTCCGAAATGGTAAAACTGTGTGTTATGGATAAGGGGAAAAGAGTATTCCTGCCATGGAAATGTTTTTTCCCGTTTATGAATGAAACCGCTACGCCGGCTTTTCCTTCATCCTTTTCAAGAGACCGGGCGGGGAGAAGAGCCCCGGCCGGATTTTATCTGCAAGAGCGTGGGGCAGGTAGTTCCGGACGGGTTGATGAGGAAAAACGCTTCCCTGAAGAAACTGCTACCGCTGTTCCGGCTTTGCCGGCACTTTCCTGAGTTTCGCGAAGCGGGGCAGGGAATATTCCTTTTGCATGGCCGTTTCTCCCTGGATCAGGGGAAGAACGTAATCAATGAACGGCTGTTCCACGCCATTGCCGCGGGCGTTGAGCCATTCGCGGGGAACAAGTTTTTCCACATTGGCCACTTCTCCCAGACCTATCAATTTAGTTTTGCAGGAATAAATGCCGTTCTCCATGATTCGTTCAAAGGCTACCATTTTATCCGTCTGGCCGGAAATGGCGGCTTCCACGGCGGCTTTTCCCGTGCCGGCAAGCGGGAAGGGGCGGCCTCCGGGGCGTCTTCTCCCGCCATATACGCTTCATCGATATCCGTTTTGGAGGCGACATGGGAGGCGCAGCGCTGGAGGAGTGAGAGTTCAATGCTTCTGACTTTGGCCCCGGTTTGCCGCTTGACGGATTCCGCAAGCATGGCTCCCAGGCCTCCCAGCTGCGTATGGCCGAAGACGTCCCTGTCTCCGGATTCCGCAACAAAGCGGCCGTCTGCATATTGCACGCCTTCCGAGACGGCGACCATGCAGCTGCCGTTCTGCCTGTAAATCCGGTCCACATCCTGCCAGAATTCCTCCATGCGGAAGGGAACTTCCGGAAGGTAAACCAAGTCCGGACCTGCTCCCGCATACGTGGCCAGGGCTGCGGATCCGGCCAGCCAGCCGGCGTGGCGGCCCATGATTTCCACAATGGTGACGCGTCCCTTGTCGTACACGCGGAGGTCCTGGTGAACTTCCATGCAGGAGGTAGCGATAAATTTGGCGGCGGAGCCGAAGCCGGGGCAGTGGTCCGTGCCGTGAAGGTCATTGTCAATGGTTTTGGGGATTCCGATGACGCGGCATTCGTAACCGGACTGCTGCATGAATTTGGATATCTTGTTGCAGGTATCCATGGAATCGTTGCCCCCGTTGTAGAAAAAGTAGCGTACGTCGTATTTTCGGAATATTTCCAGCAGACGGCGGTAATCCGTATCATCCACGGATGGGGCTGCCATCTTGTAGCGGCAGGAACCCAGGGCCGAGGCCGGGGTATATTTGAGCAATTCCAATTCTCCGGGGTCTTCCCGAGCCATATCGAACAGGCGTTCTTTGAGCACTCCCTCAATCCCGTTGGCGGCTCCCAGCACGCGCGTGACCTGTTCGCTTTGCAGGGCGGACTGAATGGCTCCCAGCGCACTGGCGTTGATGACGGCGGTGGGGCCACCGGACTGGCCGATGATGCATGCTCCTTTCAATGGGTTCATGGGCAATAATGGATGAGAGAGTTGTGTTGCGCCCCCTTTCAACGGCGTTGGAGGCAGGAAATGAAATGATAGTCAAACCTATCCGCAGCCCGGAGGGATGTCAAACATTATTGGTTTTCCGGATGGGGCTGGCGGGGCTGGAGAAAGTGGGGAAGAAAAAAGATCCGGGGTGTCAGTTTTTTGTCTCCAGAGCTTTTCCAGTGCGGAGGCAAAGCGTTCTCCCAGGGCCAGAATTCCATGCGTGCCCAGATGGACGGTATCCGTGGGATAGGGGGTGCGGAAGTCCACGCTGCGCAGCTGGAGATCGTCTGCGGGGACATAAACCGCATTGTTGACGGAGAGGGAGGTACGGGATTCTTCCGCCACATCCTTTTGCCCCTGCCGCACTTCTTCCCTGCCCGGAAAACGGGCCGGAGCGGGCACGGGAAGAACGCTGCCGTAGATAAAGGCCAGACCGGGGGCTTCCAGATCCGCTCTGATGCGTTTAATCAGGTTGTTCAGGTTGGCGCCGTAAGACAGAGCGTTTTTGATGCCGGCAATGTCCCTTGCGTCTCCTTCCCCCTGTTGCCACACCATGGCTTTCAGGACAGGAGCATGTCCCTGTTTTTTCAGGGCTTCCATTCCGTTGCGGACGGTACGGATCAGTTTGACGTATTCTTCCCCCTGCTTATCCTGAGAAGTTTTTCCTGGGTTCCATTGCCGGAAAAGGTTGCTTCCGCTCCGGGCGTGTTTGATGATGGCCCATTTTTTTGCGGGAATTTTTTCTGCAACGCTGTTCCCAGGCTTAGTTCCACGCCAAAACGGTCGGGGGATTCGGATGCCGGGCTCAAGGGAACAAGCTGTTCTGCCGGTCCTGTCATTCATTGGAAGGGGGCTTCATTACATCATTCAGAAGGTTATGAATGTCTATCTTTAGATTTTTACAAATATCAATGACTTCCGTAAAGGTGAGGTAGCGTTCTCCTACTTCATATTTGTTGACGAAGGTATGAGGAGTGTTTAAAAGTTTCCCCAAATCCCGTTGAGTTAAATTTAATTCCAAACGTCTAATTTTTAATATTTTACGAAGATTTTTTTCTTCAATGCTGTTTCTGTTCCTCATTATGGAACAGTAACAGGGAATGGGTGTGTACCAAATTTGGGTACAAAAATGTTTACATGTCATTTGTTCTGTGATAGTAAATCTTTGTTTTCCTAAAATGGGAACGCTAACAGATGAGGGACTATGGAAATGTTATTACTTGGAAGAATGGGGTTTATCGGTGTCATATACTGCGAGTGCAAAGGAACCATAAGTGTCGACGACTGTTTACACATAGATTTTACCAAAATTCTTGAACTTGCTTGAATAAAGCGTGTTCTAATTATTTGTTAGAAAGATAAAAAATGAGAATATAATAAACACAATATATGTAACTTATAAAAATATGTTTCATGTTTAGCAAAAATATTTTAACTTACAAAAACATTCAATAATCGATAGGCTATGGCTACACTCTCTTTTGATACTGCAATTTACACTCCTTCCTCCCTAATTGCTACAGTTCGAGAGTTTAGAGGTATTTTAAAACTCGAATTGAAGAAAAATATAACGACTGGTTTACTCGAGCTCCATTATAATGAAGATTCAACAACACCAGACAATATTTCTGAAACTATTATACAAGCTGTAAGTGATAATGTATTGCGAGAAAATCTTGATGCAAACTTTAGATTAATGCGCGAGCAAATTGTGAATTGTGCTTTTTCTGCAATTCGGACGAAATGAAGCTATTTTTCTGATATGAATACTATTCTTCTCCCATTTGAGTTTTCTCGGGAGTCTGGCTATGTTTTACTTTCTAACGAGAGTGGAGATTTCATCCATTTAACTGAAAAAGATTTTGATCATTTAATTAAGCATGAATTTACACAAATATCAGAAGCAGCTTTTCATACCCTTTATAGTCGACATTTTGTCTGTGATAAACAAGACGTTGATTTTACTATCAACTTAATAGCTAATAAATATCGAACGAGAAAAGCATTTCTGCGCGATTTTACTGTCCTTCACATGATGGTAATTACGCTCAAATGCAACCATTCGTGTCAATATTGTCAGGTTTCAAGTGCAAATGCGGATGCTATTAAATATGATATGAGCTCAGACACAGCCCGCAAGATTGTTGAGATGATTCTCCAAGCGCCATCAAGGAGTATCAAGATTGAATTTCAGGGAGGAGAACCACTTCTGAATTGGTCTGTTATCATGCAAACAGTCGAATATGCGGAGAAATTGAATGAGGCATATCAAAAGAATATCTCTTTTGTGATTTGCTCCAACATATACGCATTGAACCAGGATCATCTTGATTATTTTAAAGCTCACAATATTCATATTTCAACATCTTTAGATGGTCCTAAAATTTTACATGATACTCATCGTCCTATGCGTGTAAAAAAGCTCAGCAGTTATGATAAATTTATAGAAAATCTTAATTGGGTCCGCAAAGAGCTGGGAAGAGATAAAGTATCTGCATTGATGACTACTTGTAGTGACTCTCTATCCCAGATTAAAAGCATTGTCGATGAATATGTCAAATTGGGATTCGAAGGTTTGTTTATTCGTAGTCTTAATCCATACGGGGATGCTATAAAAAATAGGTTATATTACTCTCCAGAAAGTTTTTTTGAAATGTACAAAACCGGATTAGAATACATTGTGGAGCTAAACCAAAAAGGTGTATTTTTCGTCGAATATCTGACAGAGCTATTATGGAAACGTATAATGACTCCATATCCGACAGGTTTTGTAGATTTACAATCACCTTCAGGGGCCGGGATAAGTGGTGTAATTTATGATTATAATGGTGATGTATATCCGGCTGATGAAGGTCGAATGCTTGCCAGAATGGGGAATACACATTTTAAATTAGGAAATGTCTATAGTAACAGTTATGATTCTATTTTTGACGGAGAACTTATGCATTCCATCGTCAAAGATTCTTGTATAGAAACAATTCCTGGATGCAGTGATTGTGTGTATCGTCCATACTGCGGTGTTGATGTGTTCCGCAACTATTTAGAGAATGGAAGAGTTGATGCTGTCGCTCCGGATAGTTTCTTTTGTAAAAAGCAAAAACTCATTTTCCGTTATCTTTTTGAAAAAATGAAGGATGAAAATTTTGTAAAGATTATGAATTCTTGGATTCATTGAAATTATGAAAAATATAAATCTGCATTTGTCAAAATCCCACATACGTAGTGATGAGATTTTGAGGGTAACAAAACATTTGAGGTTTTCTCGTAATAATGTACTGTTCGTAGGAAAACCATTATTGAGATGGGGATATCGAGCAATAACTACCAATACCAACGAACTTGGTGAAGGAGATATTGTAAAATTATATCCGGATGGATTATGTAAAGTGTTGTGGAGTAGAGGATCAATTCATAACGTGCTTTTTACTACTCCTGCATGTAATGTTAAATGTCTCATGTGTCCTCAACCTCCGTGCTCAGATAATGTGCAAGTACATAAAGATAATTTGAAAATTCTTTCTTTGATTGACTATGATCCAAAAGTAATTTGTATTTCAGGAGGTGAGCCGTTTTTGTTCCCTGATCGGGTTAAAGCTTATTTTGAAATAATAAACCGTAGATGGCCTTCTTGCCAAGTTGATGTTCTTACAAATGCAACTCGCTTGTCTAAATTTTCTTTATGTAAAGAAATAGCTTTAGCATCACCTATAAATACAACTTTTTGCGTATCTTTACACTCAGATGTAGCAAAAGTACAACAAAAAATTAATCGTGTAGGAACTAGTTTTAAAGATGCTGTTTGTGGTATTAATAACTTGGGGAAACTTAGACAAATGATAGAAATTAGACCAGTTATCACAAAGGCTAATTATAGGTATCTGTATGATTTCGCTGTTTTTATCGTTCGAAATTTCCCTTATGTTTCTCATGTTGCATTCATGGGCCAAGAAATTGTAGGATGTGCACGGAATAATTATGACGAAATTTGGGTGGATCCTACAGATTATATTGAAAATTTACATCAAGCTGTAGAATATTTAGACCAAATGCGAATTTGTGTTTCTATTTATAATATTCCTCTTTGCTTATTACCCAAAAATCTTCATCGATTCGCAACACGTTCGATTTCAGACTGGAAGCAGGGTTATACCCCAGTCTGTTCCGGCTGCAAGCTACGCGATGAATGCTGTGGAGTTTTCCTTACGAGTGGTCAATACCTTTCTCGGGGAATTTCTCCGGTAACGAAATAAAATAAAACATATAAATTATAAATAAAACAATGAAGTTTAAAACACTAATTGCACCTATCATAGCACTAGTTACTTCTACTGGAACTACTCATGGAATTATGACTCCATATCAGGAGTTAGAAGAGCGAAATACATTAATTGCTTCTATAGACGAAGACACACCGCTCTATTTCGATCAGGCGGGAGCTGCGAAAGATAGTAAGTGTTCACAATATGGACATTCTTCCCATTCCTCTCACTCTTCGCACAGTTCCCACAGTTCGCACAGTTCCCACCGTTCGGGCTGGTAAGAATTACGAAGAAATAGTACCTAGGCATTTTCCTAATTAGGAAAATGCCTTTTTGTGTTATATTTGATATTATATTTCTCGGCAAAACTATCCCCATATAAGTTTGTAATTATTTATATAATTGAATAATTTCTGCTATTTTAATAGTGACATTATATGTTTTTTTTTGAGATTTTTTTACGGTATTATTTATTTTAGTCTTGTTTCGTTGATTTTTCCGATTTTTTATCGAAGCAATTTACTAAATATCAATATTTAAAATATTCTGAAAATCTTGCGACAAGACTATTCTGCATAATTCCATTTTTTTATAATAAATACTATCACTCCAATAAACAAATTTTTATTAATTAATTTTTTAAATTTTGTGTACAAATTAATAAGCCATATCTGTTCCAGTCCATAGCAAAACGATTCTTTCCACTTAGGTAATGCTGGATGATATCCTATTTGCCTGTGGGATTTTTTTGAAATGTTGTGATCAGGTTTAGTATTATTTCAAAAAGATTGGGAGATTAAAACGCTGGGTTCAGGGGAACAAGACGTTTTGACGACGCTATCTTTTGAGGGAGTGCTTTTTTCTTATTGTCGGAATACTTTTCTGTTGATGCATTCCTCTTTCCTGTTCCCTTGATTCTTTCCTTTCCGGAAAAAGGCATTATGCGGAAGGTGCGTGCAGGGAAACGGATTGGCCGGGGTATATTTCCGGAATGACGGAAATGCTCTTGATATTTTTCCCGGCTGTCAGGGAGCGGAGCATCCGTATGAGCTTGTGAACCGTTTTTGTCTGGTTCTCTTCATAATAGGTGATCGTGGGCAGCAGGCGTTCCATGAAGGGTTCATACGTCAGGCTGACCAGGCTGAGCTGATCCGGAATGCTCAGCGAACGGGCTTCCACCCAGGAAAGAATGGGAACGATCTGGTTGCCCCGTGTGGCTACCAGGGCGGACATATCCGGATGTTCTTTAAACGCTTTGGCCAGATATTCAAAGAAGAGCGGCGTTTCAAACGGGGTGGGTACCAGGATGGGATTCCATCCCTGTTCCACAAAGCTGAAAAAACCTTTTTGCATGAGCTGGTGGCCCTTCAACGGATCAGGAGGCAGGCACAGGCCTACCGTTCGATGCCCCTTGTTCCAAAGATGCTGCGCCGCATGATGCGTGGTGGCCGCCCAGTGGCGGTCCAGATAGGGAAGGTTGCTGCTCTGGTAGGAGGTGCCGCGCACAATGCAGGGGATGCGGTGCGTCTTGAACCAGAGCTGGGTTTGCTCCGAGGAACGGTGAAGTATCCAGCAGACGCATTCGGATTTGGTAACCAGCTTGGCAAGCCTCTTGTCCGGATTGTTGCCTAAGATCCAGGGAGCTTCAAAGATACGGACGCTGATGCCGTCTTCCTCCAGAATTTTGGAGATGGTATATATTTCCGCCAATACGCTTTGAGCCAGCCTTTTGAGGGGCTGGGGCGTCAGAAACCCGAGAATTTCTTTTTTTTCCTGAACCGGATGGCAAAAGATATTTTTAACCGTTTCTTCTTCCGTAGTTTTCAGGATGCGCCGCGGAACCTTGATGCGTGGGGGGGCAATCCATGCATCCCTTTCCAGAAGGGCCAGGGCCTTTCTGATGGTTTCCCTGCCTACGGATAACCTGTGCCCGAGTTCTCTTTCTCCGGGCAGGATATTGACCAGGCTGCCGCTGAGAATCATCTGTTTGATTTTATTGGCTACTGTTTCAACCAATGAAGAAGCTGGCAACGAAGTCATACTCTTGTATATACGTATCGCATTGCGTGAATTCGAGCCAATTGTAGGGATTGCCTGGCCCGCAGAATCCGAAAGGAGATCTGGTGTTGTTGCAAGTTGTTGATATTCTGTAAATCGTTTTAGGATTTAAGCTACTGGTCTTTTTTTGATGAGGTAAAGTGGGCGGATAATGTATAAATGATATAGTGTTATCAATGCATTACATTCCTGAGCGGTACGGCTTCAGGTGGTTTGTAATTATTTTTAATTCATTTAAGATAAATATTTTATTGCGTATTTTGTTAGACAGGGCCATTTATTACCTCCCTTTTCTCACTTTCCTCCATATTTCCGGCAGGAAATGTGCACGTATCAGCATGGATGACTTTTCTCCCGTTTCCGGCACTAAATCTGCTTGATGAAAGTGAATACCATACCGGGCGCATCCTATGCGCTGACTTGTACGGCTGCGTGTACTATCCATGCGCTTCTTAGCGACGCTTCTTCTCTGGTTATCCTGGAAACGGAAAACCCCGGACAATATTTTTTTATAGCTCCCACTGATACAATAGAGGTATCAGACGAACACGCCCTGGTGACACAAACTTTTAAAGCAGCCGCTCCGGGATTGTCTGCCCGCAGCGGCATAAGGCCGGGAGTAAATGCCGATTTGAAAAATCCGACGGTGGAAAAAGCGGTATGAACCATTTCTTTTTTCTGATCGTCCGCGATTAAGCGCAGCGCTCATGAGCAATCCAGTCAAAAGGCTGTTCGCCCATGGTTTTTCGAACCTTTACGGGGAGCGGGGGACGGGACTTCACCGCCAGATTATTGTCTGGCGCGGACTGGGTGCGGAAGTCCGTTTCATTCCTTTCTGGAATTACTACGGGGAGTCTCTTTGAGAAATGAAGCGTTATGACTGGTAATAGAAAACCCTGGGAGCGTTTAGCTACCAGGGTTTATTGATTGGTACCGCCGGTGGGACTCGAACCCACACTCTTTTGGAACTCGATTTTGAGTCGAGCGCGTCTACCATTCCGCCACGACGGCACGTGAAGCGAAAGAATTAAGAGGCAAGAGGGCCGGAGAGTCAAGAATTTCCTGTGGAATATGGTGAGCTGCTGAAAAAACGGAGGGATTTTTCTGTGGATTCCCTCCGTCATGTTTCCGGATGGAAATAAATGTTTGGAATGAGCAATGCACGGCAGCGTTAACGCTTTGGTTGACCATGTGTTCCTTCTGTTCCAGGCGGTAGAAGGTTTCGGCTCCCAAACTCTAGAGATGGTTCGGTTCAGACCAGCGTTGACGATTGAGGTATGGTGTCCCGGCCGAACACCGGATTTCCTTTTTATTCCCCGCCTGTGCCGCGAACTTCCCGGAAGAGCTTTTCATGGATGATGAAAGCGGAACCAACATGGCACAAGGGGGATGATATGCTTAATCTCCGGCGTTTTCTTTTCCTGACTAACGGGAGAACCGCTCTCCGGGCGTTTCAGCCTTTTTTCACGGTCAGGGGTAGTCCCGCCACCATGAAGTAGACTTCATCCGCGCTTTTGGCAAGGAGTTGGTTGGCAATGCCCAGCCCGTCGCAGTAGTGGCGCGTTTCCGCATCTGACTGGCTGATGCCCATGCCGGTTTCAGAAGAAACAAGCACCCATGGTACGGGGGCTTGGCGGATGAGCTTTTTCAAAGCTTCTATTTCCTCAATCAGCGCTTCCTGGAACGGCTCGTAGTCCGTGGGGTCCTTCTGGGCGTACAGGGTATTGGAGGCGAGCAGGGTGACGCATTCCAGAATGACGCCGTCCACCTGGTCCAGCAAGCCGGATTCCCCGACGGCAGAAGCTACATGACGGGGACATTCCAGCGTGAGCCAGCTTTTAGGACGGCGTTCCTGGTGCTTGCGCACGCGGTATTCCATGGAGCCGGCTCCGGGCCAGACTTCCGCCGTGGCGACGTACAGGATTTTTTTCCCGAATCCGGCGGCTATTTGTTCAGCGTATTGGCTTTTGCCGCTTCTGATGCCGCCCAGGACGAGCGTCATGCGTGCGGTATTGGCGTCAGTGTTTGGTGATGTAGCGTTCATGGGATTCCAGCATGGCCTGGTGGGAGTTCAGGAAGTCATCCAGGCTGAAGACTTCCAGCGTAATAAGGGGGGAGAAATGAAGGTCCCACATGGGGTGCAGAATGGCGTCCAGCGTAGCGGCAGGCATGTGGTGCAGGGATTTGTGGTCCCGTTTTTCCAGCCCGTGCAGGTGGCACATGCGTATGTCCGGCAGCCAGAGCGGCAGAAGTTTTTCCGGCCGCAGGCCTTCTTTCCAGACATGGCCTATGTCAAAGCAACGTGAATGGGGTGTAGCGGCTACCAGTTTGTCCAGATAGTCGGTCGGATGGCGTTCCAAATTTTCCAGGGCCAGGCATTCCGGTGCGGGGAGGTGGGGTGTGATTTGTTCCAGACTCCGGAGGATTCGTTCCGTTTCGCGTTCCGTAAGATGGGGGCGCATATCAGGACCGGGGATATGGTCCGTGACCACATGCATGACCCAGGTGTGGGGCTCCAGTTCCCGTGTCAGGTCAATGGCGCGAATGATGTTTTCCGTATAACGGCGGCTTGATTCTTCCGTGGCGAAGCTGCCGTCCGTAGGCAGGTGGACGTTCCAGGTAACCCCGGCATCTGCAGCGATTCCGGCCAGTTCCCGTATTTCCGCAGGGGTAATGAGTTCCTTTCCGCATTCTCCGGCTTCCAGCAGGAGCAGAGCGACATCATCCGCGTAATGGACGCATTCCCTGATGGAGGGCACGTAGTAGTCCGGGATGATGAAGGAGGTGCATCCGATGTTGAGGCCTGGAACGCGGCATTTGTGTGGAGTTTTCATAAAGTGCAGAAGGTGAGCAGGACAAGCCATTCCGTACATTCTACGGTACAGCCGAATACATCCCCGGTAACGCCGCCCAGGCGGCGGCGCGCGTATAGAAGCAGGCCCATGGAGCCGGCCAGGGCGGAGAGCAGGGCGTACAGCCCGTTCCATCCTGCCAGAGCGCAGGCAGCCAGGGTGACGGCTGCGGCAGCCAGGGCGTGCCCGGGGCACGTTCCCTGCTTGAACGCTTCCCCCATGCCTCCAGGCCGTGCGCCCGGAAAGCGCATGGCGATGAATATCTGGCTGCGGGCAAGCAATCCTGCCAGAGCGCACGCCGTGAGCAGAAGTTCCCAGGAGCCGTGGGCCGCCAGAGTCGCCAGGGCGGCTCCCTTGAACGCCAGGTTGAAAAACAGGGCCGTGCCGCCGAAGGTCCCCAGGCGGGAGTCTTTCATGATTTCCAGCCTGCGTTCCCGGGATACTTCAATGGGAAGCCCGTCTCCGCAGTCCGCTACTCCGTCCAGGTGCAGGCCGCCTGTGACGACTACCCAGCAGGCACAGCCGATAACGCCGCAGACCAGGGGGGGGAAGAGCAGGGTTGCCGTCCAGGTCAGGCCACCCGCAAGCCCCCCCACCACCAGGCCAACCAGCGGTAGCCAGGCGGAAATTCCGTTCAGGTCATTTTGCAGCGGCCACGGCCCTACGGGTAGCCGGGTCAGGAAGCCGAAGGCGGAGCGGATGGTGGTGATGACAGCCATGGATACAGGGAAGAAAGGGTCAGCGCGGAACGGTGATGTCCAGTTCCGGCAGGGTTTTCATTTCAGAAAGTACGCGCGTGGCGGCGTCCAGCAGGGGAAAGAACAGGGCCGCCCCCGTGCCTTCCCCCAGGCAGAGGCCCAGGTCCATGTACATGGTGACGCCGATGTGGTCCATAATGAGCTTATGCCCCGGTTCCGCGGAGTTGTGGGAGCCGATGAAGTATTGCGCCGCTTCCGGGCGAATGCCCTGGGCGATGGCCGCGGCCGCCCCGGCAATGAAGCCGTCAATGACGATGGGGACGCGCAGGGAGGCCGCCCCCAGCATCAGTCCGGCCATGGCTCCTATTTCCGGTCCTCCCACCTTCGCCAGCACGTCAATGGCATCGGAAGGGTCTGGCTTGTTCAGGGCGATTCCCTGTTCGATGAGTTTTATTTTTTTGCGGATGACTTCTCCTCTGACGCCGGAACCGCGTCCCGTCACGGTTTCCACAGGGGTGCCTGTGAGCACGGCCACGATGGCGGAAGAGGGGGTGGTGTTGCCAATGCCCATTTCTCCGGCGGCCACAATGTCCAGCCCTTTGTTTTTTTCTTCACGGGCCATGTCAATGCCCACTTGCAGGCATTTCAGGGCCTGTTCCCGCGTCATGGCCGGCCCCCTGCTGAAGTCGTTGGCGCCGTGCATGACTTTTCTTTTGACCAGCCCCGGCAGGTCGCCGAAGTCGTAATTGACGCCTACGTCCACTACGGAAAGGCGTGCTCCCGCGTTGCGTGTAAAGGCGTTGATCGTGCCTCCGCCCTGAAGGAAGTTGCGGGTCTGGATGTAGGTAACGTCCGTGGATGTCAGGCTGAGGCCGTGGTCGGCGATGTGGTGGTCCGCGGCGAACAGGACTATGGCTTTGTCCTTCAGGCGCGGCGCGGGATTGCCGGTCATGCCGGCAATACGGATGGCCACGGGTTCCAGTTTTCCCAGGGCAAGGGGAGGCTTGGCCAGAATTTTCTGATGTTCCAGGGCCGCTTTTGCGGCCTGTTCGTCCAACGGGGGGATATGCAGTTTGTTCATGATGTCCAGAAGTGGGGGGTGAAGAGAAGAAGGAGAGTGAACGCCAGCGTACCCGTGGCGGCAGTCGTCCACATGAGCCGAATGGCCAGGGCCAGGTCGCTGGCGGAGGCTTTGGTTCGCCCTGTTCCTATCCAGGGGTAGTTTGCAGGAATTCCCTTGTAAGAGACCGGGCCCCCGAGACGGAGGCCCAGCGCTCCAGCGAAGGCCGCTTCGCTCCATGCGGAATTGGGGCTGGCGTGGGCGTTCCGGAAGGCCCATCCCATGGTGAGCGCCCTCCGGGCGGAGGTTCCTTTCACCATCAGGGAGGAAAAGGAAATACACGGTAAAATAAGGCGTGCGGGGATGAAGTTGAGCGCGTCATCCGTGCGTGCGGCAAAGGTGCCGAAGTGTTTGTACCGGTCATTTTTTTTCCCCCACATGGCATCCAGGATGTTGAAAACACGATGCGCCAGCGCGGCGGAAGCCGCCCCGGAGGCGCCTCCTGCCAGGCAGCCTGCTGAGGCCCAGAACAGGGTGGAAAAAACGCCATCCGTCAAGTTCTCCGCCACGCTTTCAATGGCCGCTCTGGCGATGCCGTAGACGTCCATCCGTTCCGTATCCCGTCCCACGATCATGGAGACGGAGTGCCGGGCCTCTCCGGCGTTCCCGCTGCGCAGGGCGTTTTCCACCTTCCGGGCATGCTCGGCCAGGCTGCGCGGGGCCATGCAGATGTAAATGACCAGAACGGACGGAATCCAGGGTGCCCAGGGGGAGGGTAACAGGGAAAAGGGAAGGAAGAGCGCCGCGCAGCCGAACCATGCGGCAATGCAGGTTGCCAGCGCTGCCGCCATTCCCGCATGAAAAGTTCCTCCCCACCTTTGCCTCGCCAGTGTTTCCATGCGGCGCGCGCACCGGCCGATCAAACAGACGGGATGGAACCTGTTGGGCGGTTCTCCCGCCAGAATATCCAGCAGGAAGGCCGCAGGCAGGATGAACGGGCACGGGAACATGGGTCAGCGTTTCAGTTGGAGAGCTCGGTAAATGGTTTTCAGGTCCAGATGTTTCCGGACCACGTCCGCCAGGCGGTCCAGCGCTCCGTCCAGGTCATAGGCGGTGTGCAGGGCTGGGTTGGCTTTCAGCCCTGAATCTTTCCTGACCATGTTGATGAATGCGCGGCGGAATTGGTCTCCGTCCAGCATGCCGTGCAGATACGTGGCCCAGATACGGCCTTTGCCGTAGCCGCAGGGGGAGCCGTCTTCCCGGAACATGACGGGGGGGCTGGATTCTTGATGGCTGGTGACGCCATGGTGGATTTCATAACCTGCGGCGGGAACGGGCAGCGGCGTGCTTGCCCGGCGCACGTTGATCAGGGTTTTGGCTGAAGAGAAGGTGGTGGAAAGTTCCAGCAGCCCCAGTCCTGGCGTGCGCTCCTCCGGGGATTCCATGTGCAGCGGGTCCAGAATGTCCGTCCCCAGCATTTGCAGCCCTCCGCAGACGCCCAGAAGCCACTTTCCCTTTTCGGCATGACGGCGGATGGGTTCTTCCAGCCCGGCGGAACGGAGAGAAGCCAGGTCCGCAGCCACGCTTTTAGTGCCGGGCAGAATGACCAGGTCCGGATTTCCCCATTCCTCCCGTGTCCGCACCTGGCGGAGCCGGACGTCCGGCTCCGCCGCCAGAGGGGCGAAGTCCGTGAAGTTGGAGACGTGGGCGGGCATGACTACGGCCACATCCAGGCAATCCGCATGTTTCCCGTGCTCCCCGTGGCCAGGGGGCAGCGTGGCGCGGTCTTCTTCCGGAATGTTGATGTCCCGCATCATCGGGATGACGCCCAGCACAGGCTTGCCCGTACGGTTCCGCATGTAGCTGTGCGCCGGGGCCAGCAGATCCGGATCTCCTCGAAATTTGTTGACCACGAACCCCGCCAGCAGTTCTTTTTCCCACGGGGCGAATGTCATCCACGTTCCCAGAAAGGAGGCGTACACTCCGCCACGGTCAATGTCCCCGGCGAGCAGGACTCTGGCACGCGCGTAGCGGGCCATGTTCATGTTGACCACGTCTGCTGATTTCAGATTGATTTCTCCGGGGCTTCCGGCCCCTTCCAGGCAGAGGAGTTCATATTCGTCCGCCAGGGAATCGTATGCTTTGCATACGTCCGGCCAGAAGCGCCTTTTAGCCGTGAAGTATTCCCGCGCGTCCATGCGGCCTACGGGGCGCCCCATCACGATCACCTGGGAGCCGGTATTGGAATGGGGCTTGAGAAGAATGGGGTTCATTCTGGCATCCGGATCAATGCGGCAGGCCTGGGCCTGCACCAGCTGGGCGCGGCCCATTTCCTCTCCCAGCGCAGTTACGCCGGAGTTGAGAGCCATGTTCTGCGCCTTGAACGGCGCCACGTGATAGCCGTCCTGAAGGAAAATGCGGCACAGGGCTGCCGTGAGAACGCTTTTTCCTGCATCGGAGCAGGTGCCCTGAATCATCAGGGCCGGTTTGGGAGCCTTACGGATAATGGAGGGGCCGTTTCCCGCCAGTTCGGCGCGCAGAGCTTCCGCCAGCAGGGCGTGTTCCTCCGGCGTGCGGACGCCGGAGCGCAACCAGCCGCTCGTTTCCAGCCCCGGATAATTGGAACAGTCGCGCAGTGCGATGCCGTATTTTTTCAGGAGCCGGGCTGCCAGGCCATGAGGCGCCCCCGCCAGGCGGAAGAGAAGGAAGTTGGCCTCGGACGGGAGTACGGCGGAGCCCGGCAGGGAGGAGAGCCTGCGGAACAGGTCGTCCCGGCGTTCCCGGTTCCGGGTGCGTTCCCTGTCTGCCCAGGAGGAGGGCTGTGCCAGCACGGCCTTCACCGCTGCCGCCGCAAAGGCATTCACGTTCCAGGCGGGCAGGGATTGCCGCAGCCGCTCCGCGAGCGGAGCGGCACAGATGGAAAAACCGCACCGGACGCCGGCCATGCCGTAAAATTTGGTCAGGGAGCGCAGAACCACCAGGTTGGGAAGGAGGGCCGCTTCACGGAGCAGTGATTCCGCTCCTTGTACGTAATCCATGAAAGATTCGTCAATGATCCAGAGGACTTCGGGGCGGCTCTGGACAACCCTGTGCAGGGCCGCTGCGTCCAGCAGGCCGCCGGACGGATTGCTGGGATTTGCCAGAAAAACAGCGCTTCCGTCTGCGGCCTGTTCCTCCAGACGGCAAAGAGACGGGAGGAAGGAATTTCGTTCCTCCGTCCGGATGGAAAGAACATCCGTGCCGTGGCGCAGGCAGGCCAGCCTGTATTCGGAAAAAGCGGGTTCCGGAATGACGGCCTGTTTAAGGTTTAATGCGCGCGGAAGAGCGTGAATGAGTTCATTGGCCCCGTTTCCAAATACGAAGCAGCCGGAAGGAAGCCCGTAATGAACCGCCGCCAGTTCCCGTAGATCCGCCGCATCCGGAGAAGGGTAGGGTACTGCGTTTTCCATGGCCTTCCACAATGCTGAAACGATGAACTCCGGCATACCTTCCGGCCTCAGGTTGACGCTGAAGTCCAAAATATCCCGTTCCGGGCGGCAGGCCTCCTCCGCCAGGGATTTTAAATCTCCGCCATGTGAAAAAACGTTCATGCCACAGTAATTGGAACCGGCGTACCGAAGGGCTGCCCGCGCCGGAGAAAAAAAGGAAGCGCCTTGCAAGTTCGGAATTCCACGTAGCCGGAAGCTTCGCCGGAGACGGGAAATCTTCCCTGTTGCGGGAACGTGGGAACAAGGAGCGTCATGAGCGCATCATGTCCTGTATGCGCCGGGAGTGACAAGACAAAAATGGAAAGCCCCGTGAGGAAAAGAGGGATGGAGAACAATACGCTGAAAAGGGAAAACGACTGCAATTCATCTGGATGTTCAAAGAAAAATTTTTTTGTCTTGTCATACCGGTCTCTTTGGTATTTCATCCGTCCCATGAACCCTTATGGGAAGGGTTACAGACCTCAGGGACGCCCGTAGCCGGGCAGGAAATAAATGGGGAATACCGGTGTGAGTCCGGAGCGGTACCGCCACTGTAAGCGAGCCTGCCTCGCAAGCCAGAAAACCAGCCTGTGAGGTTGTCCAACTGTTCGGCGAGTTACCGAACGTAAGGCACTACAACCATGCTTTATACGAAGAAAGCCCTTCAAATGGGCGCAATTGCTGTTGGCCTTGCCGCATTCGCAGGCCAGTCCTCTCTTGCCGAGTCCGCTAAAAAGGAAGACTCCAAGCCCTCCGTCAGGACGGAAACCATGCAGGTTATGCCGGAACTGACTATGGCATCCCACTTTGTGGGCGTGCCGTACAACCGGTCTGGAGTGTCCGTTTCCATCATCAATCCGGAAGAATTCCAGAAGGCGGGCATTGAAACCCTGACGGGAGCCCTTTCCCAGACGCCCGGCGTTTTCACGCTGGACGGAGGCGGCACCTGGCAGCGCGGTTCCGTGAGCAACACCGTCATCCGCGGGATGAACAAGGATACCTACACTCTGACCATGGTTGACGGCATGCGCATCAGTGATGCCAACATGTCCGGCAACAAGCTGCTGGGCATCACCAATCTCTTTACGGTGGGCAATGTGGAAGTGGTGAAAGGAGCGCAGGGCGCCGTTTTTGGTTCCGGCGCCATTGGAGGCGTTGTCGCGATGGATACTCCGGAGGGGGAAGGCGATCCCGTAACCAGGATTTTTGCGGAGGCCGGTTCTTTCGGCTCTTTCAACAGCTATGTCACTTCCTCCGGCAAGATCAAGAAGCTTTCCTATTTTGTAGGCGTTGGGTTTGAAACTACGGAAAACGATCCGTCAATCTATCCGGCCATTTATGACAACAGGACAGGCATGAACGATTTCCGCCAGTGGCAGGAAGCCGTGCGCCTGGGCTATGATATCAATGACAAGGTGAA
>OAWB01000647.1_pt1 | contig 17869 bp, 19 predicted proteins | sample 1550621 | NCBI WGS metagenome assembly OAWB01 (sample SAMEA2580107, study PRJEB22360) | human gut metagenome | biome: human gut; feature: human-associated habitat; material: faeces | place: Denmark | collected 2008/2010
AGCGGCAGTGCCTCTTTTGTTATACTCTCTCTTATTCCCCGACAATGAGCCGCACGGCGCCGTAAATACCGGCGTCGTTGCCGAGGCTTGCGGCCTTGATGGGCGTCTCGCGGCAGGACTTGAAGGCGAAGGTCTTGAAGTGCTCCACCAGCGGGTCGAAGAGGACGTCGCCTGCGCGGGCCACACCGCCGCCGATAAGGAACATCTCGGGGTCGGTGGTGCTGGCAATGGAGGCCAGAGCCATGCCGAGGGTGTCGGTCATCTCGTCCACCTCGCGGGCAGCGAGGGCGTCGCCGCTGCGGGCGGCATCAAAGACGTCCTTGGCCTCAAAATCCTTGCCGCGCAGGACGCAGTCTGCGTCGGGGTTCTCGTCCAGCAGCTTCTTCATGCAGCGGACGACGCCGGTGGCGCTGGAATACTGCTCGAGGCAGCCGTGCTTGCCGCAGCCGCAGGCGGCCGTCTCGTGAGGGTTGACGGTGATGTGGCCGATCTCGCCGCCGGCACCGTGTGCGCCGTCGATGACCTTGCCGTTGACGATGACGCCGCCGCCGACGCCGGTGCCCAGCGTGACCATGACTGCGCTGCGGCAGCCCTTGGCGGTACCCATCCAGATCTCACCCAGAGCAGCCACGTTGGCGTCGTTGCCCACCAGCACCTTCATGCCGTCCAGCAGGCCGGACAGCTGGGCCGAGACGTTCCGCTCGCCCCAGCCGCCAAGGTTGGCGCAGATGATGGGGACGACGCGGCTGTCCAGCACGGGGCCGGGGACGCCGATGCCGACGCCCTCCACCTGCTCGGAGGTGATCTCCTTCTCGGCCATCTTGGCGTGGATGGCGTCGGCCAGATTCTCGAGGATGTGCTCACCGGCGTTGGAGGTGTCGGTGGGGACTTCCCACTTTTCCAGCAGAGCGCCCGAGGTGGTGAACAGGCCGACCTTGGCCGTGGTGCCGCCGAGGTCGATGCCGAATGCGTATTCTTTCATAACTCATTTACCCCTTTTCTGCGGCGGTCGCCCGCCGGTTATCATTTGACATCAGTATAACATACTCCGGGCCAAAAGAGCAGGGGGCGGGCCGGTTTTTATGCAATCAGACAGAAATAACACCGCCTTTTTGGCAGAATGGCATAAAACAGGCCGCAAAAAAGCGCACTCTGCAAGCAGCAGAGTGCGCTTTCGTGACGGATGAAAAAGCCTTAGTCCTCGTTTTCCGCTTCCTCTTCGTCATCGCCGTCTTCAGAGCGGGGCTTATAGAAGATGCCGCTCAGGAAGATGCTGATAAAGTAGAGCAGCACCATCGGGATAGCCACCATGCACTGGGACACGATGTCCGGCGGGGTGACGACAGCTGCGATGAAGAAGATGAGCACGATGGCGATGCCGCGGCCCTTCTTCATGAGTTCGGGGTTCGCAATGCCCATCTTGGAGAGGATGATGGTGACCAGCGGCATCTCAAACACACAGCCGAAGATGATGAACATGGTCAGGCAGAGGCTGACATAGCTCTCGATACTGGTGGTGGTCTGGATGTAGTCGGCGCCCTCGATGCCGGTGCTGAGGAACTGGAGCATGAAGGGCATCATGAGCTTGTAGGCGAACAGCACGCCCACCACAAAGAGGGCCAGACCCAGCAGGATGACCAGCTTGAGGAAGAAGGTCTCGCTCTTTTTCAGGCCCGGCTTTGCAAAGGCGTACACCTGATACAGCGCCACAGGCACTGTGACCACCACAGCTGCCAGCAGGGAGACGCGGAAATACTGCATCAGCTTTTCCTGCGGGGCAATGGACACGAAGGTGTAGAAACCCTGGCCCATGGCGGTCAGCAGGTCGATGAGGCGGTCGGCGTAAGCCAGCGTGACCACGACCGCCGCCACGAACACCACGGCGCAGACGATCAGCCGGTTGCGCAGCTCTTTCAGGTGGCCCGTCAGCGTCATGTTGCCGTCGTCAGGCATGACTTCGGCTTTCTTTTTGCGCTTTACGTTCGTAGCCACAGATTACTCCTCGTCGTCCTTCTTCTCAGTCTGGGTCTCGGCCTTGGCAGTGGTCTCGTCCTCTGCTTCGGACTCCTCCATGCCCTTCTTGAAGTTGTTCATGGTCTTGCCGAACATCTTGCCCAGCTTCGGCAGATTCTTGGGTCCAAAGATGAGCAGGACGACGACCAGGATGATAAGCAGCTCGTTAGTACCAATACGCATAATAATGATCTCCTTTTTACTTTGCCGCGCCGCGAGGCGGGCTGATTACAATGTATAAGGCAACCGCGGGCGCGGGTGCATCGGTGGGGGGATTAGAAGCTGTTCGGGCGGTGTGCAATGCTTATGAAAACGGCTTCTTAAGCCTTTGCCTCTTCGGCAGGTGCGGCTTCGGCAGCGGGGGCGGCTTCTTCGGCCACGGGTGCTGCCTCTGCGGGGGCGTCGGTCTTTTCCTCGGCCTTCACAGGCTCAGCAGCAGGGGTCTGCTCTGCCTTGGGAGCTTCGGCTGCGGGAGCCTCGGCAGGGGTCTCCTCGGGCAGCTCCTCGACCTCTTCCAGCTCGGTGACTTCCTCAGCCTGCTCGGCCTTGGCGGCCTCTTCCTTGCTGGTCTTGCCGATGCCGGTGAAGCTCTTGGTGACGTCCTTCACGCTGTTGTCGATGTCCTTCTTGATGTCGGTCAGGGGGGCAACGGCTTCCTTGAGGGGGGCCTGGATCTCGTTCAGAGGCTCCACGACGTTCTTCTGGATCTCCTCGGAGGCAGCGCCGGTGTACTTCTTCAGCTCGCGCAGCATCTTGCCCAGCTTCTTTGCGTAGACGGGCAACTGGTCGGGGCCGATGAAGACGAACGCGATGACCACGATGACCACGAGTTCCCAAAAACCAATTTTCATATTCTTCCGATTCCTTTCCTCAGCCGCCCGGGAGAGCGGCGATATGGAGTGTGCTGTCAGGGGTTTTCGGCGCGCACCGCGCCTTTGATGCCATACATATACCGAAGATGCATGAACGGAATATGAATTTAATATGAATTGTTCGTGAACAAAAGAGCAATTCAAACGAAAATGCATCGGATAAGTAGAAATTCAGAAAAATAATACAAAATGGAATACAAACCTGCTCAGCGGACTGTGTTCGTCAGGGTGCCGATGCCCTCGATCTCGCAGCGAACTTCGTCGCCCGGTTTGAGAAAGCAGGGCGGCTCCATGCCCATGCCGACGCCCGCCGGGGTGCCGGTGGCGATGATGGTGCCGGCCTTGAGGGTCATGCCCTGCGAAAGCTCGGCAATGACATGGTCAATGTCGAAGATCTGCAGGCCGGTGTTGGAGTCCTGCCGCATTTCGCCGTTGACGAAGCACCGGATGGGGAGCTTGGGCGGGTAGGCGTCGAACTCGTCCGCCGTGACGATGCAGGGGCCGATGGGAGTGAAGCCGTCGAGGCTCTTGCCGAAATACCACTGCTTGTGGGCGGTCTGGACATCCCGGGCGGAGACATCGTTCAGGATGGTGTAGCCGAAGACGTAGTCTTTCGTCTGCCCTGCGGGAACGTCCTTCGCGTCCTTTCCCAGAACGACGGCCAGCTCACACTCGTAGTCCAGCTTTTTCACGAGGTCGGTATGGGCCTCGATGAAGCCGCCGTCCGGCACGGCCCGGGTGACCCGCTTGGAAAAGTAGATGGCGTCCTGATGTTTGGTCGCAAAGGCGTCGGCGGAGTATTTCTCGGCTTCGTCGGAGTGGGCCATGTAGTTGATGCCCAGACAGATGACGTCCTGCGCCGGAGACGGGATGGGGCTTTCCGGCGTGACGGCCTCGATGGGCAGCGCCGGGATGCCTGCGATGGCCAGCGAAAGCCCGGCCCGCACCTGCGGGGTCAGGAACGGGATGGCGTCGGACAACGTCTCGTAAGAAAGGCCCAGCCAGCTCAGGGGCCAGACCTGACGGCCATCGGCAGAGAGGATGGCCGGGTCTTCCACGCCGTCGGGCAGGCGGCAGGTGATGAAACGCATAGAAAGGCCTCCTTCTCAGTGCCGATACGCGATAGCCTTCTGGATGCGGTCGGCTTCGGCGGGGCCGGCCAGCTGGCGCACCAGCTCGAGGGCAAACGGGATAGCGCCGCCGAGGCCGTAGCTGGTGGTGATGCTGCCGTCTACGACGACTTCCTCATCGTGGACGATGGCACCGGCCAGCTTGTCCTGAAATCCGGCGTGGGCGGTGGCGTTCCTGCCTTCCAGCAGGCCGAGGCTGGCGAGGATGCTGGGCGCGGCGCAGATGGCGGCGACCTTCCTGCCTGCCCTGACGAAGGAAACGCAGGTGTCGGTGACGGTCTTGTTCTCGGCGAGGTTGGGCGTACCCGGGATGCCGCCGGGCAGGATGACCATGTCCACGTTGCTGTAATCTACATCCTCGGCCAGCGCGTCGGCGTTCAGGTGGATGCCGTGGCTGCTGACGAGGGCGCGGCGGCCCATGGCGGACGCAATGATGACCTCGACTCTGGCGCGGCGGAGAAGGTCGGCCACCAGCAGGGCCTCGCACTCCTCGGTGCCGTCGGCAAAAAACAGAACAGCTTTGCTCATAATCAGATCCTCCTTTTATAAATCAAAGAAAAAGCGCACCGCAGGCGGGGCATCCCCGGCCCGCAGTGCGCCAGCGGTCAGTGAAATTCAGTCTTCGGTGCCAGCGGAGACGCCGTTCTTTTCCAGAATGCGGCGCAGGACGCTGTCGTCCCGGCCCAGCACACGGCTCACGCGGCTGATGATGGCGCTGGATGCGCCGATGTTGCCCATGATGCTGGTGTAGCTCTGCTTGCGCATGAGCTTTTCGGCGATGTTGTAGCGCTGCTCCATCGCACTCAGCTCTGCGTAGCTGCATACATCCTGCAGGAAGCGGTAGCACTCCTCGGGCGTCTCAAGCTCCAGAAAAGCGGCATACAGGCCGGATTTTCCGGTCGGATGGTCCTTTGCCATATACGGTTCCTCCCCGGTCATTCAATGATGTTGGACCCGCAGACGGGTACTTCAATACACTACTTTAGTGTAGTACAAATGAGCAGAAAATGCAATGGTCTTTGCAGGAAATTTACAACATCCGCTCAAAGATCAGCTCGTTGCGCTCGATGCCGCCCTCACTCTCGGCAGGGCCGAGGGAGCGGTAGCCCCGGGCCTTGAAGAACTGCTGCACCGGCAGGGCCTTGGCGTTGACGCCGCACCAGACGCGGCCCCGGCCCTCGCCCCGGGCCAGACGCTCGCAGGACGCCACGATGTCCCGGCCGATGGCCTTGCCGCGGTATTCGGGCTTGAGGTAGAGGTGGAGCAGATGGAGCGAAGTGTTCTCCATCTTCCATGCGAAGTAGCCGATGAGGCTGCTGCCGAGGAAGACGAGAAAGTAGTTCACATCGTTGTCGATGTCCTCTTCGATAGCGTCTGCGCTCTGCAGGTTCTCGATGAAGGCGTCCAGCTGCTTTGCGGGGAAATAGCGTTTGTAGACCTCGTGCCAGACCTCGCTGGCAAGGTCGGCGGTCATGTGGATATATTTGGCCTTGGCGACCAGCTTGTAATCGGGTTTCATAGTCCTCCTGAAAAATAGCGCGGAACTGCGCACGATAAGGTTCGGCGGGAAATCGCTTTACAAGATACAGTGTACCACATCCGGCCCCCGGGTGTAAAGCAAAAAGGCTGCCGTACCCGCAAAGAGTACGGCAGCCTTGATGGCTTTTTCGACGTCCTCAGACGTGATGCGTTTTACAGCGCAGCCTTGAAGTTGTGATGAGTGGAGCTGTAACGGACAACTGCTTCCATCAGGGTGACAGGCCACAGCAGGACCTTGCCAACCATCTCAGCCGGCTTGACGCATACCGTCTCCATGCTGTTGATGCCGAACAGGACCAAACAAGCGATACCGCAGCCCAGAATGTAGTAATACATAGTCAAACCTCCTATATTTTCTCACAGGCCCGCAGTGTGCGGAGCCTGAAGCTCGTTGTTACGGGGGCGCTTCCCGCTCCCTGCAAGCCTACTATACACCGGTTTTGAAATAAAGTCAATAGCAGAAAACGTGAAACAAATTAAAGCTCTTTCTGAAATGCAATATCTATCATTAAAGTGAAGCGCCGAAGTAAGTTTTGATTTATAAAACTGAAGTCACTGCACTGAACTGGCCTTGCGGCAGGGACAGTTCGGCCCGTTTTGGAGCTGAAACGGGCCGAAAACGGGGGTGCTGTTCTTGGGGCAAAAACAGGGTGGAAAAGGACAGCTGCGGGGTCGTTTTTAAGATGTATACAAGTGTGCTCCGGCGGTGGGATTTGGGCCGGAGAGTAAAGTGAGGAGATCTCCGCAAAACGAGCAGAATGCATAAAGAAATCCGCAAAAATTATGGAAAACTATTCTTGCTGCCCAAACCAAAATGCGTTATAATAAAAGCATCAAAAGTCTACGCTGAAAGGAGAACGCAGTTATGGCAAAGGCATCGCAGGTCGTATTATCAGAAAATGAATTTTACCTCATCAAGGCCCCCAATGGAAAGGTGCTGGAAGTAAAGAACTTCAACACGGAGAACGGCGCTGCGATCCGTCTGTGGGACTACGCAGGTCATCCGTGGCAGCAGTGGAAATTCGTGGATGCAGGCGAAGGACGCTGGCGCATCCAGAACCGTTTTACCGGCAAAATGATGGACCTCGCCCTCGGCGGCGTGGTGGAAGGCACCTGGCTCCATCAGTGGGGCCGCACCAGCGGACTGAGCCAGTGCTGGGAGCTCGAGCCTACCCGCAATGGCCGGACCCGCATCCGCAACGTGCTGGCCGACAAGTACATCGACCTTGTGGGCATGAACACCTCCAACGGTGCGCAGGCGCAGATCTGGAACTTCGTCTCGGGCGGCAATCAGGAGTGGAACCTCGAGCGTGTGGACCCCACCGTCCAGCAGACCCGGGCCAAGGCCGAAGAGGCCCATGATCCGGAGCCGACGCCCTCCCAGCGCAAGCACCAGAACGACCTCGTCCGAAAGCTGAACAATGCGGGCAGGGGCCGCGCAGGCCGCAAGGCATAAACGCATAAAAACAGCGCCCCGCAGGGGTCATCTGCGGGGCGCTTTGCTGTTAAAAGAAAGGGAAAGTAAGATGGATCTTGGTGCCTTTATGAATCCGGAATACCCGATCTTCAGCACGACGCTGTGCTATCTGGAGCGGGACGACGCCTACCTGATGCTCCACCGCGTGAAGAAGGAGGACGACTACAACCACGACAAATGGGTGGGCGTCGGCGGAAAATTCGAGCGGTTCGAGAGCCCGGAGGACTGCCTTCTCCGGGAGGTGAAGGAAGAGACGGGCCTGACGCTGACCCACTGGCGCAGCCGGGGCCTGCTGACCTTCATCTGGGGCAATATGACCGAGTTTATCCACCTCTACACCGCCGACGGGTGGACGGGCGAGATGATACAGGGCGATGCCTGCCGGGAAGGCGTGCTGGAATGGGTGCCGAAGGAGAGAGTGGAGCAGCTGCCCATCTGGGAGGGCGATAAAATTTTCTTCAAGCTGCTCAACGAGGAGCATCCGTGGTTCTCCCTCAAGCTGGTGTATGAGGGGGATGTCCTCCGGCAGGCGGTGCTGGATGGGGAAAGAGTGGTATAAACAGGAAAAAGCCTGCTGTCGGCAGGCTTTTTCTATACGCTCAGTTCAGCTTCAAATCGCCGTCCTTGATCCAGCCAAGCTTGCGCTCGATCTCGCAGAAGAGAACGCTGAGCACGGCGGGCAGGACGAAGCAGATGAGGACGAGGGCAGCCCAGTCCATCGGGGTGATGGCGGCCTTGGTGCCGGCGGCGATGTCGCTGACCCAGCCGGTGTAGACGCCGATCTGGCCCACGAGGCCGCAGGTACCCATGCCGGAAGAGACGGCGGCACCGTTCATCTCCATGTGGAAGACGCAGGTGGCCAGAGGGCCGGTGATGGCGCTGGCCAGCGTGGGGGCGATCCAGATGCGGGGATTCTTTACGATGTTGCCCATCTGGAGCATACTGGTGCCGAGGCCCTGACTGATGAGGCCGCCGACGCCGTTTTCTTTATAGCTCATGACGGCAAAGCCGATCATCTGGGCGCAGCAGCCTGCCACGGCAGCGCCGCCGGCGAGGCCCGTCAGGCCGAGGGCTGCGCAGATGGCGGCAGAGGAAATGGGCAGGGTCAGGGCGACGCCCACGATGACCGAGACGAGGATGCCCATGAGGAAGGGCGCCTGTTCGGTGGCCCACATGATGAGGGTGCCCACCTGGCTTGCGGCTGCGCCGATGGGGGCGGCGATGAGCATCGAGAGGCCGACGCCGGCAAAGATGGTCACCAGCGGGGTGACGAGGATGTCAACGCGGGTCTCCTTGCTGACGGCTTTGCCCAGCTCAGCGGCCACAATGGCGATGATGAGGACGGCCAGAGGGCCGCCTGCGCCTCCGAGGGCGTTGGAGGAGTAGCCCACCGTCACGAGGCTGAACAGTACCAGCGGCGGGCAGTGGGGCGCCCCGCCCGCGGGCCATACACAAACAAGCCAGGTGCCCCGGGCCGTGGCCCCCGGCCATAGCCGGGCCGCTCATGGCCGTGGCGTAGCCGCCCAGGTCCACCAGCGTCTCAAGGCCGGTCTGCTGGCCCAGCGTCTTGATGATGGTGCCGATGAGCAGGCTGGCGAACAGGCCCTGTGCCATCGCGCCCAGCGCCTCGATGAGGTAGCGCTGGGGGGTGATGACGATGTCCTTGCGTTTTAAGAAATCTTTTACATTTGACATAAAGAATCTGCCTTTCCGTCTTAACACGTTCAGAGTGCAGCAAAAGCTGCATGACCATCATGATACCATACATGTGTCAAGACAGCAAGAGGAAAATGCAAAAATCCCGTTCGGGACGCATCTTTTTTCTTTTGGGTGCAATAATACGGCGGCTTGGTTCGTTTTCCACATGGAACGTCGGCTGTGGTGGAAAACTTCCACAAAACGCCCCGCACGAGACACCGAAGGACATTGACGGGAGCTTGTGGTTGGGTGTATACTATAGGCGTATAAATGGCATTTGAAGCACTTCTGGCGGCGAGAGGCCGCGTTAGAATACAGCTTGGAGGCAGAGCAAGCGGAATGAGACAGAAAGATACAGGAACACCAAAAAAGAAGACGCGCCGTGCGGCGGGCCAGATGGTGGCCTCGGCGGGGGTGGGGGCTGGCCTCGCGGGGGGGCGGGTGCAGGCGGTGATGGCGCTTGCCATCGCGGTGGGCGGTTTTGGCACCACAGCCCTGCTGGCGTCCCAGCCTGCGGGTCTGACGGTGGAGCCGTCGGCTCTGCTGTGGGAGGGCGAGACCGATGCGGCCCACAGCACCAAAAAGGAAACGAAGAAAAATAATACGGAGACCCCGAAAAACGACTCTGCATCCTCTGAGGCGGAGAGCACTGCTGCGTCTGCCGCGCAGCCGTCTGCTCCCAGCCAGAGCGTGAAGGAAGAGCCCGCTGCATCGGCGGCTCCGGAGAGGAGACTGCCGCAGAGCCTGCAGCCCCGGAAACGGCTCCTTCTGCCCCCATGATGGGCGGCATCGACGAGCTGGAACAGGAGAACGGCTTCCCCCGCTTACAGCAGGAGACCGAGGCACTGGCCGCCGAAGACCCCCTGAGCGCCCCGGTGGAGCAGGATACAGTGTCTCAGCCCGCCGAGCCGGAGACGAACTCCGAAGAGCAGAGCACCCTGCCGGTGAAGACCGAGGAAGGCACCATCCTGCTGACGCCGGAAGAGATACGCGCGGCGCTGGATGCGGGTACGCTGGATGCGAGCAACATTGATACTGCCTGTCTTACCGACGAGAACGGCCTGCTGAGCTGGCTGTGGAACCTCCTGTTCGGGAAAAGAGACGATGACAGCACCACCCCGGCTCCGGCTCCGGTCTATTCCGGCTGGCGCACCGTGGACGGCAAGACCTACTATTATGACCAGTACACCAACCAGCCGGTCACGGGCATCCAGTCCATCGACAACAAGCTCTATTACTTCGACGCCAACGGTGTCCAGCAGGACGCCACCTTCGGCATCGACGTCTCCAAATATCAGTCGAACATCGACTGGGAGCAGGTCAAGACGGCGGGCGTCAAGTTCGTCATCATCCGCATCGGCTACCGCGGCTACGGCAGCGGCGCACTGGTGCTGGACCCCATGTTTGAGCAGCACTTCACCAACGCCCGGAACGCGGGCCTCAAGGTGGGCGTCTACTTCTTCAGTCAGGCAGTCAACGAGAACGAGGCCCGGGAAGAAGCGCAGGGCTGCGCCTATGTCCTGAACGGCCGCAAGCTCGACTACCCCATCTACTTTGATACCGAGGCCTCCGGCGGCAGCAATGGCCGTGCCGATGGTCTGGGCGTCGAGGACCGCACCAAGTGTGCCATCGCCTTCTGCGAGGAGGTCAAGGCCCAGGGCTATCAGCCGGGCGTCTACGCCTCCACCCTGTGGTTCCGCAAGCGCATCGACCTGAACCGGCTGAAGAGCTACAGCATCTGGAACGCCCATTATAATGTGGCCGGCAGCCCCATCGCCTGCGATATGTGGCAGGGCACCTGCACCGCCCGCATCCCCGGCTACGGCGGACAGATCGACGTGAACATCAGCTATGTGGGCTGAGGAGGCGCGCATGGACGTCATCCGCCTCATTGCCTCCGACCTTGACGCCACCCTGCTGGACGACCAGAGCCAGCTCCCGCCGGACTTTGCGGAGACTGTCCGCGCTCTGGCAGAGCGGGGCATCCGGTTCGCTGCCGCCAGCGGACGGCCCATCTATACCTTAGAGGAGATGTTCGCGCCCCTGCAGGACGACATCATCCTTGTGGGTGACAACGGCGGTGCCATCTGCTGGAAGGGCGAGAGCCTGTATCTCTCCGAGATGGACGCTGCCGACTGGCACACGCTGGCCGGGCAGGCCCGGAGCGCGGGCCACGCCGCCGTCCTCTGCGGGCTGGAAACGGCCTATGTGGAGGAGCAGTTCCGGCCGTACGACAGGGTCTTCAAGAGATTCTACACCAAGGTGGAATATGTCCCTCATCTGGAGGACGTGACCGCCCGGGTGGATAAATTCACCGTCTACTTCCCCGAGGGAGATGCCCAGGAGGGCTACGACGCGCTTTATGGCCCGGTCTGGGGCGGGCGCTTCTCGGTGGCGGTGGCCGGTGCAGACTGGGTGGACATCATGAACCCCGGCATCCACAAGGGTGCGGCTCTGCTTCGGCTGGGGGAGCGTCTGGGTGTCCCGCCCGAGGGCATGATGGCGTTCGGCGATACCTTCAACGACGCGGAGATGCTGAAGGCGGCAAAATACGGTTTCCTTGTAGAGAACGGCTCGCCCGCCCTCCGGGAGGAGGTGCCCTTCCTCGCGCCGCCCAACACCAGCTCCGGCGTGATGCAGGTCCTGCGCCGCGTTCTGGCCCAGAATGGCCGGGTCTGTGAATCGGATTTCAGAAGAGCAAAATAGAGAACGGCATCGGAGAAAAGCTCAGATGCCGTTCTTTTTTATTGGTATAAAGCTGCGCCCAGCACCGCCGAGAACAGGATCATCCCGATGGGCGAAGGGGCTTTGCCTCTGGCTTTCTGCCAGATGAGCCGCACCCCGGCCAGAATTGCAAGGATGCCAATGCCCCGCCATGCGGGCGAGGGCGTTTCAGCGGCGGTGGAGATGCCCAGCAGGGTGCTCAGCCCCATGGTGAAGGCCGTGGAGAGGATGAGGGCCACGACGCAGGGCCGGACGCCGGAGAGGAAAGCTTCGACCCCGGCGTACTTGAGCAGGTCGTGGATGAGGGCCGCGATGAGAAGGATGATGAAAAAGGACGGAAGAACGACGCCCAGCGTGGCGCAGAGCGCCCCCGGCACCCCGCCCTGCGACGCGCCGATGAAGGTGGCCATGTTGACGGCCAGCGGGCCGGGTGTGGACTCCGACACCGCGATGAAGCTCAGGAACTCGGCCTCGGAGAGCCAGCCGTTGAGCAGGACTTTCTCCCGGATGAGGGAGATCATGCCGTAGCCGCCGCCGAAGGAGACGGCACCGATCTCCAGAAAGGTGAGGAATAATTTCAGAAACATCTTACTTCCCTTCCTTTCTGCGGCCGATGAGCCATGCAGCCACACCTGCCGCACCGCTGAGAAGGATGAGCAGGATGGACGAGACGCTGACACCGGCCAGCGAGAGACCCACCATCACCAGCATGACGGCGGCGAGAACGCCGGTGGCAAAGGGCGACTTGTCCAGCGCTTTGAGCATCCGCACGCCTGCCGAGAAGATGAGGTAGATGACGCAGACCTGAATGCCCTTGAAGGCGTTGGCGATGACGGTGAGCTGGGTGAACTGCTCGAAAAACAGCGAGATGGCGTAGATGATGAGGAAGGACGGCAGGCAGACGGCCACCGTGGCCGTGGCCGCGCCGGGAACTTTGGCCAGCTTGTAGCCGAGGTAGGTGGCGCTGTTGATGGCCACCGGCCCGGGGGTGGATTCCGCGATGGCGGTCATGTCGAGGAATTCGTCTTTGTCCAGCCATCTGCGGCGCTGGATGAACTCTTCTTCCAGCAGGGCGATCATGGCGTAGCCGCCGCCGAAGGTGAACAGACCGATTTTGAAAAAGGTGAAAAACAGCGTCCCGAGGCTTTTGGCCTCCTGCGCCGGAGTGTTATATTTCATGGGGAGAGCCTCCTTTCCTTTATACTACACGCGGGAAAGCCCGGTGTCAACAGCGGAGAAAAGCGGGATTTTGTTTCCAGCGGCTTTACAATCCGGCCAAAAGGCGGTATTCTTTACCCATACCACTCTAAGATTCAGGAGGAAACGATGGACATCCGCCAGCTGCATTATTTTCTGGTCCTCTGCGAGGAGATGAATTACACCCGCGCGGCCCAGCGCCTGTTTTTATCCCGACAGGCCCTGCGTCAGAGCATCTCGGCCCTCGAGGCCGAATTGTGCGGGCCGCTCTTCCTCAGCGCCCACCACAGGCTCAGCCTCACCGACCGGGGCGTGAGCCTGCAGCGCCATGCCGCACCGGTGGTGGAGCAGTTCCAGCAGATGCAGGCGGGGGGCCCCCCCCGGGGACCGCGCGGGCCTCCTTCTCCCAGCCGGTGCGCATCGGCATCAGCGTCTCGCTGGTGCCGGACTATCTGCCCGGCCTAGAGACCCAGCTGGACAAGTTCCGCCAGCAGTACCCCCACATCGAGATGCGCTTCCGCCTGCTGGACAACGACGCCGTGGCCGAGGGCGTGGAGCAGGGCGAGCTGGATGCGGGCCTTGTGATGGACCTGGGCTGTGCCGCACCGGTGCTGGCCCGCACCACCCTGCGGGCCGACCCGGCCTGCCTGCTGGTGCCGCGGGGCCACCCCTTCTGGGGGAAGGAGAGCGTGCCGCTGGCCGAGCTGCGGAACCAGCGGGTCCTTCTGCCCAGCCTGCGGCAGGACCTGTTCGCCCCGCTGTGGGAGGCCTGCGCCCGGGCGGGCTTTGCGCCCAACGCTGAGATAGGCCCCAGCTTTTATCAGGCGTACTACCTCGTGCAGGAGCAGCTCTGCACCTGCCTGACCCGGTACGAGCCGGGCGCGCGGCGAGAGCTGGACCGGGTGCGGGATGTCCTGCTGGAAGACCTGCCGCCCCTCTGCGTCTCGCTTTTGCAGCGGCGCGACCATGCTTCGGCTTATATCGACCTGCTGCGCAGCTACCTGATGGAGGTGCTGGGCGGTGCGGCCAGCCTGCCGCCCCGGCGCGGACGGTCGGCGAAGCCCTTCTATAACCTGCCCGTCCTGTCCAGCGCGGCGGCAAAGCCCGCCGTGGTACATCCTGCCCCCGGCACCCAGCTGCCCTTTGAGGGCGGACACAACTTCCGCGAGCTGGGCGGCTACGAGGCCGATGAGGGCAAGCACATCAAGTGGGGCCAGATCTACCGGGGCATCCCGACGTGGAAACTCACCAGCGAGGCGGACCGGAAGCTGCTGGATTCTCTGGGCCTGCGCCTCATCCTCGATCTGCGCAGCGAGGCCGAAGCTGCCGAGACGCCCGACTACGTGCCGGACGGCGCGCGGCTGGTGCGCATCTGCGGCCTCTGCCTTGAGAACGGCAAAGAGGTGGACTTTTCGCCCGAAGACCGGGAGAACCTGCTGAAGGGAATGCCCGACGAGGGCCGTCGGATGGCGGACGCCATGTACGAGCGGATGCTCTTCGGCAACAAGGCGTACAAGGAGCTGTTCCGTGCGCTGGAAGCCGGTGAGACGCCGGTGCTCTTCCACTGCTCGGCGGGCAAGGACCGCACCGGCGTGGCCGCCATCCTCATCCTGCTGGCGCTGGGCGCGTCGGACAAGACCATCGCCGAGGATTTTGAGAAGACGAACATCTGGCGCAGGCCGGAGCTGGAAGCCGTCTGGGCCGAGCACGCTGAGGAGATCGCCGCTGACCCCGCCCGGAAGGACTTCTACCTCGGCGTGTTCGGCGTCCACCCGGAGTCTGCTCCCTTCGTGCTGGGCATCATCCGGGAGCGCTATGGCAGTGCCGACGCCTATCTGGAAGCCGAATACGGCCTCACTCCGGCCCGCCTGATGCGCCTGCGCCGGATGTATCTCGAATAAATAAAAAAATAATTTCCGCTTTCGGCCTTACTTCTCCTTGACATTGTGCAAAATGTTTCGTAATATAAGAAGTAGTATGGAATCTAAGACGCTGCAGGCGGAACATTCCGCGACCAGATATTTCAATGGGGCTTCATCTGCCCGTTTTTATAAGCACATCTTGTAAATCGAAAAGCTGCACCAGACCTACCGCACAGGAAGATTTTTCTCTGCGTCTGTTCTTGTTGGCTTCTTTTGCGTTGAAAATTTGATTGATGTCTGGCCCGCGTTCGGCCGCACAGCGTCTCCTGCCTGTTAAAGCAAAGTTTGACTGTTAAGGAGAGTGAAGAACAATGACCGTGATCGGAGTGATCGTGGCATTGATCGTTGCTGTCGCTGCCGCAGCTGCGGGCTATTTTATTGGTTACAACAACCGTAAAAAGACCGCAGAGGCCCAGATCGGCAGCGCCGAGGCCGAGGCGACCCGGCTGGTGAACGAAGCGATCAAGACCGCCGACCAGAAGCGCAAGGAAGCCATTCTGGAAGCAAAGGATGAGGCTTTCCGCCTGAAAGCCGAGGTCGATGCCCAGAAGGCGGAGGCCGATAAAGAGATCAAGCAGCGCCGTGCGGAGATCAGCCGTCAGGAGAACCGCATTGACCAGAAGGAAACTGCCCTCGACCGCAAGACCGAGGCTCTGGAAAAGCGCGAGGAGGAGCTGAAAAAGAAGCACGAGGAGGCCGAGGCCCATCTGGCCGAGGTCGATGCCCTGCGCGCCAAGGAGATGGAGCGTCTGGAAACGCTGGCCGGCCTGAGCCAGGAGGACGCCCGCGAAGTGCTGCTGCACAAGATGGACGAGGAGCTGACCCACGAGAAGGCCATCCGCGTGGCCGCCTACGAGACCGATTTGAAGGAGAACTGCGACGGCATCGCCCGCAACCTCATCGGCCAGGCCATCAGCCGCTGTGCTGCTGACCACTGCAGCGAGACCACCGTCAGCGTCGTCCCGCTGCCCAGCGACGAGATGAAGGGCCGCATCATCGGCCGTGAGGGCCGCAACATCCGCGCCCTTGAGACGGCCACCGGCGTTGACCTTATCATCGATGATACCCCGGAGGCCATTACCCTGTCCTCCTTCGACCAGACCCGCCGCGAGGTGGCCCGCATGACGCTGGAGCGCCTTATCGGCGATGGCCGCATCCACCCCGCCCGCATCGAGGAAACGGTGGAGAAGTGCCGCCACGACCTCGAGCTGCAAATGAAGCGGGAGGGCGAGCGCGCTGTCATGGAGCTGGGCATCCACGGCCTGCACCCCGACCTCATCAAGCTCATCGGCCGCCTGAAGTACCGCACCAGCTTTGGCCAGAACGCTCTGACCCACAGCATGGAAGTGGCCTGGCTGGCCGGCCTGCTGGCAGGCGAGATGGGTGTGAACGTCACGCTGGCACGCCGTGCCGGTCTGCTGCATGACATCGGCAAGGCTCTTGACCATGAGATCGAGGGCAGCCATGTCCAGATCGGTGTAGACATCTGCCGCAAGTACAAGGAAAATACCCAGGTCATCCACGCCATCGAGGCCCATCACGGCGATGTGGAGCCCAAGACTCCGCTGGCCTTCATCATTCAGGCCTGCGACGCCATCAGCGCTGCCCGTCCGGGCGCCCGCCGCGAGAATGTCGAGAGCTATGTGAAGCGTCTGGAGAATCTGGAGGAGATCTCTTCCAGCTTCGAGGGCGTCGAGCAGGCATTCGCCGTGCAGGCTGGCCGCGAAGTGCGCATCATGGTCAAGCCCGACGTCATCGGCGACGATCAGGTCATCCTGCTGGCCCGCTCCATCGCAAAGAAGATCGAGGACACGCTGGATTATCCCGGCCAGATCAAGGTCAATGTCATCCGCGAGAGCCGTGCCGTCGAGTACGCAAAATAAAATATCGAAAGATAGCAAGAGCCGCTGTGCGTATGCACAGCGGCTCTTTTGGCATCTGGTTCAAAATTTTTTCATAATTCACTTGACAACAGGGTTTGTATGGAGTATACTCCACAGCAACCGAACAAACATACATACAAAGTAGGTTTGTGCCAAATGGGAGGAACATCATGAGAGAGCGAATGTGTTGACAGACAAAAACGACATCACACTCAAAAATAAAGGAGGATCCGTTTTATGTCTGTAGAAATTCTGGATCTGGCCGCACTGGCCCTGACTGCCGTATTTTTTGCCCTGCTGTACTACCTGCACAGGAAAAAGCATGTTGACTTCGGCGTGCGCACCATTCTGGCTGTGGGCCTCGGTCTCATCGTGGGCCTCGTGTTCAAGGGCCACCACACCTATGTCGCCGCTGTGGGTACCATCTACGCCCACGTCGTTTCGGCTGTGGTCATCCCGCTGCTGATCTTCAGCATCATTTCCAGCATCACCAATCTGGGCAATTCCGTCCGCCTGAAGAACATCGGCCTCAAGACTGTTTTCTTCCTCGTCCTGAACACCTTCTTCGCCAGCCTCATCACCCTGATCGCCGGTGTCGTGACCAATGTCGGCCACGGTGTGAAGTATGAGCTGGCCACCGACTACACCGCCAAGGAAGTCCCCACCTTTGTGGACACGGTTATCAGCCTCTTCCCCCAGAACCTCGCTTCCCACTGGGCAAACGGCGAGGTGGTGCCGATCGTGGTCTTCTGCATTCTGGCCGCCATCAGCTACAACAGGATCGCCGCCAAGAAGCCCGAGGAGGTCGCCCCCTTCAAGAAGTTTATCGACGCCGGTGACGTTGTGATGGGCCGCGTGGTCAGCTATGTCATCTCCTTCACTCCGTATGCCGTCCTGTCCCTCATCGCCCGTGCCGTCAGCCGCTCTTCTCCGGCCGACCTCGTCCCCCTGCTGAGCGTTCTGGTGCTGGCTTATGTCCTCTGCGCGATTCAGGCCTTCGTGGTCGAGGGCGCGCTCATCAAGATCGTCGGCAAGCTGGATCCTGTCCAGTTCTTCAAGGGCGTCTGGCCCGCCGGCACTGTCGCCTTCACTTCTCAGAGCAGTGTTGGCACCATCCCTGTCACGGTCAACCAGCTGACCAGGAAGCTGGGCGTCAACGAGGACATCGCCGCCTTTGGTGCAAGTCTGGGTGCAAACCTCGGTATGCCGGGCTGCGCCGGTGTCTGGCCCACCCTGCTGGCTGTCTTTACCATCCACCTGCTGGGCATTGACTACACCCCGGTGCAGTACGCCTTCCTCGTTGTGCTGGCTGTGGTCGTCTCCATCGGTACCGTCGGCGTGCCTGGCACGGCTACCATCACTGCTACCGCTCTGTTTGCTGCTGCCGGTCTGCCGGTGGAAGCCATCATCCTGC
>OAWB01000660.1_pt1 | contig 17502 bp, 19 predicted proteins | sample 1550621 | NCBI WGS metagenome assembly OAWB01 (sample SAMEA2580107, study PRJEB22360) | human gut metagenome | biome: human gut; feature: human-associated habitat; material: faeces | place: Denmark | collected 2008/2010
TGTATTTTCTTTCTTTTTCCGACGAAAAAAACAGCGAGACTTTTACTGCATCTTTCGTGCAATAAAAGTCTCGCTGTTTCATTACGATACGGATGAATTTCTTCATCGAGATTGACGACACCGCAAACGATTCACTCGCCAGCTACTCCCTTTTATTTAGATATAATCATAGCGAATTCTTTCCGGCTTGTCAACTAATTGTTGTCGACACGTCCCCCGAATCCTGTCTTATAAATGTTTTCCCGTCACCTTAAGCCTTGCCATGGCCCTGGAAAGGGCAGCTTTGCTGTGATAATACTCTCTCTGGCTCTCTTTCTGCCTAAGGCGCTCCTGGGCGCGTTCTTTTGCCTCGTTGGCCCGCCGGATATCAATTTCCTCCGGCCATTCCACCGTATCGGCCAGGAGAACCACGAACTCGGGCATGATCTCCACGAATCCGTCACCCACTGCAGCCTCTCTCCATTCTCCGTCGACTTTAAACCTTAATTCTCCCGCCTTCACTGCAGTCACCATGGATTCATGATTGGGCAGGATTCCTTGTTCACCGTCGATCGCCGGAAAGATCATCATCTCACATTCTCCATTATAAAACCTCCGGTCGCTGGCCGTAATCTCCAGATAAAAGGTCTTTCCCATACTCATCCCTCATTTCTATGCTTCCTTGGCAGCTTCACTCTTTGCTTTCTCAATGACCTCATCAATGGTCCCTACCATAAAAAACGCATTCTCTGGATATTCGTCCATATCACCATTGATAATGGCTTTAAATCCGCGGATGGTCTCACTGACCGGCACATACTTTCCTTTCATGCCTGTAAAGTTTTCAGCCACATGAAACGGCTGGGAAAGGAATTTCTGGATCTTCCTTGCCCGGTATACCGCCACCTTGTCATCCTCATCCAGTTCCTCCATACCGAGGATTGAGATGATATCCTGCAATTCTTTATATTTCTGAAGTAATTCCTGGACCTGCATGGCAACTTCATAGTGTTCTTCTCCCACCACTTCGGCTTCCAGGATTCTGGAGGTGGACTCCAGAGGATCTACCGCAGGATAGATTCCCTGCTCCACGATCTTTCTGGAGAGTACCGTGGTGGCATCCAGATGGGCAAACGTTGTGGCCGGCGCCGGGTCCGTCAGGTCATCTGCCGGCACATATACCGCCTGGACAGAGGTAATAGAACCGTTTTTCGTAGATGTGATCCTCTCCTGGAGCTCTCCCACTTCATTGGCCAGCGTCGGCTGATAGCCTACCGCAGACGGCATACGGCCCAGCAGTGCGGAAACCTCTGACCCTGCCTGCACATAACGGAAAATATTATCGATAAACAACAACACGTTCTGGTGCTCCTGATCTCTGAAATATTCCGCCATGGTAAGACCGGTCTGTGCCACCCGCATACGTGCTCCCGGCGGTTCATTCATCTGCCCGAACACCAATGCCGTTTTGTCGATAACACCGGATTCGTTCATCTCGGTCCACAGGTCGTTTCCTTCCCTGGATCGCTCCCCTACACCGGTAAAGATCGAATAGCCCCCATGCTCTGTGGCAATGTTGTGGATCAGTTCCTGGATCAAAACTGTCTTTCCTACTCCTGCTCCTCCGAACAGTCCGACTTTTCCACCCTTTGCGTAAGGCGCCAGCAGGTCAATGACCTTGATGCCTGTCTCCAGGATCTCCACCACCGGACTCTGCTCCTCAAACGTAGGAGGATCTCTGTGGATAACCCACTGCTCCTCTCCTTCAACCTGCTCTTTTCCATCAATATTCTGTCCGAGCACGTTAAACATTCTGCCAAGAGTCTGTCTTCCCACCGGAACAGTGATACCGGCACCTGTGGCTGTCACTTCCATATCTTTTGACAAGCCCTCGCTGGAAGCAAGCAAAATGCAGCGGACAATATTATTTCCCATATGCTGGGCCGCTTCCATGACAAGTTCTTTCCCATCCAGTTCTACTGTCAGCGCGTCTTTGATCAGCGGAAGATACCCGCCGTCAAATTCCACATCCACTACCGGACCTAAAACCTGTACGATTTTTCCCTTTTCCATATCTTCACCACAATTCTTTCTATGTTCTATTTCTATGATTTATTTCTTCTGAAACGCTTTTGCGCCGCTTACGATCTCCGTGATCTCCTGTGTGATTGCCGCCTGTCTGGCACGGTTATACAAAAGAGATAGTTCCTTGATCATGTCCCTGGCGCTGTCCGTCGCCCCCTGCATTGCCATCATACGCGCATTCTGCTCGCTGGAAAATGACTCTACAAGCGCTCCGTATATGAGGCCCTTTACATAGTTCGGCACCAGATGGTCCATGACTACTTTCGGGGATGGAGAATAATCCGCGATCTTGTGATATTTCTCCAGTTCCACATTCATTTCCTCAAAACTCTGCCGTTTCAACGGAAGGATCTGAATGATCTCCGGCTCCGACTTAAGCGGAGTTATCATCTTTGTATAGATGATATAAATCTCATCCAGGTTCTCCTTGCGGTAAAGATCAACCAGTGTCTCCGCAATGTTCCTGGCCCTCCACATGCTTGGATCCTGGGCCGTATAGAGGAATTCTCCGTCAATCCTGACCTTCTTCCTCATAAAATACTGCCGTCCCATCTGACCGATGACAAATAATGTATTGTTATTCCCCTTTGCAAGTTTCTCTTCTGCAAGCTTTAACACATTGTGGTTGTAAGCCCCTGCCATTCCCTTATCCGCAGTCATAACCACATATCCCCTCTTTTTGTCCTCCGGCTTAATCTTTTTCCTCTGGTCAAAAAAGGTATGGTTAATGTCCGGAGAGTGGAACAGGATATCTTTGATAGTGGACTGGAGAAGCTCAAAGTAAGGTGCCGTGGCATCCAGCTTTTCCCTGGCCTTGCGAAGCTTTGTGGAAGAGATCAGATACATTGCGTTGGTAATCTTCATGGTCTCCTGAATACTCTTCATTCTGGAACGGATTTCTGTCATATTTGCCATGTATGCTCACCTACTTTTTAAATTCTTTCACCGCATTTACGATCTGCTTTGCCATCTCATCCGTCAAAACTTTTTTCTCATCAATCTCGTTGACCAGGTCACCGTATTTAGCTTCCAAGAACATTACCAGATCCTCCGTAAAGGACTTGATCTCATTGACCGGAACGTCCATAAGCAGCCGGTTGTTTGCCGCACATAAAAGGATCACCTGTTTATGCAGGCTCATCGGATGGTACAGCGGCTGTTTTAATAATTCCACCAAACGGTTTCCGTGGTCCAAAAGTTCTTTTGTCTGAGGATCCAGGTCTGAGCTGAACTGCGTGAAAACTTCCATTTCACGGAACTGTGCCAGATCAATCCTTAAACTTCCGGAGACCTTTTTCATGGCTTTGGTCTGAGCTGCCCCGCCCACACGGGAAACAGAAAGACCTACATTGACTGCAGGCCGGATTCCGGAGAAAAACAAATCACTTTCCAAGAAAATCTGCCCGTCGGTTATGGAAATAACATTTGTCGGAATATATGCAGATACATCGCCTGCCAAAGTCTCAATGATCGGCAGCGCAGTGATGGATCCGCCCCCGTGTGCCTCATCCATCCTGCAGGAGCGCTCCAGCAGTCTGGAATGCAGATAGAACACATCTCCCGGATAGGCCTCCCTTCCAGGCGGCCTCTGGAGAAGTAATGACATTGCTCTGTATGCCACTGCATGTTTTGACAGATCATCATAGACGATCAGAACATCTTTTCCCTTATCCATAAAATATTCCGCCATTGCCGTGCCGGAATACGGTGCAATATACTGTACCGGCGCCACATCGCTGGCTGAAGCGGATACTACAATAGAATAATCCATAGCGTCGTGTTTTTTCAGTGTGGAAACAATTTTAGCCAGAGTGGATGCCTTCTGTCCGATGGCGACATAGACACAGATAACGTCTTTGCCCTTCTGATTCAAAATTGTGTCCACAGCAATGGATGTCTTTCCTGTCTGACGGTCTCCAATGATCAGTTCCCTCTGGCCGCGGCCGATCGGGAACATGGCATCAATAGCGAGAATTCCGGTCTCCATAGGAACATCTACGGATTTTCTCTCAATGACCCCCGCCGCCTCTCTCTCAATAGGCAGATAGGCATCCGTCTTGATCGGCCCGTTACCGTCAATCGGTGCTCCCAAAGCATTCACCACACGTCCGACCAGACCGTCTCCAACCGGAACTCCGGCACGTTTCCCGCTTCTTACGACTTTGGAGCCTTCCACCAGCCCATGGTCGCTTCCAAGCAACACACAGCCAATGGTCTTCATCTCCAGATTCTGTACGATCCCTCTGGTGCCATTCTCAAACTCCACCAGTTCTCCATACATCGCATGATTTAAACCATGTACGGTCGCAATACCGTCACCAATCTGGATGACTGTGCCTTCCTCCTGCACTTGAATTTTGTTTTCATAATCTTCTATCTCACTTTTTAAAACTGAGATAATCCCTTCCGGATTTATATTGCCCAACTGTTTCACCCCCGCACAAGGCTGTTTTGTAATTTTGCAATGGAAGCTTTTACACTTCTGTCATATACATCATCACCTACGGTCAAGACGAAACCGCCGATCAAAGACGGGTCCTTTCTAAGCCGCAGTTCTACGCCTGTTTTATGATATTTTTGGCAGATCATGTTTTTGATGTCCGTAAGCCTTTTTTCATCCGGCTTAGTGACATAAGAAAAGACTGCCGTAGCTACTTCTTTTTTGTCTAAAACTATTTCATCATAGGATTCAAAAATGTCATAGACGCTGTCTGCCTCACCATTGTCAGAGACAACCTTCAAAAAGCTTTGTACCGGTCCCGGAATCACCTTCTCAATGACCGCATGCTTTTCTTTTCGTGAGACTACCGGGCTTGCCAGTGCAGCCACCAGTTCGGGGCATTCACAGCACAGCCTTTTTGTCTCGTTGATGTACTCTTCCGGGATTGCCAAGTCAAATAATACCTTTGCATAGTTATCCGTCAGCCCGTTCATTTGCCTGCACCCGCTTCCTTCAAAAAGTCATCCAGGATCTTCTCATTGGCCGCCTGGTCCACATTTTCCTGAATTACCTTAGAAGCTGCCGCAATGGCCATTCCCGCAATCTCATTCTGGATTCCCTGTATCGCTTTCTCTTTTTGCGTCTCAATGGTTTTATTTGCGTCCGCAATAACCTTGGATGCTTCTTCATTGGCATCCTTTAATATCCGCTGATATTCTTCTTTACCTCTTTCCTTGGCCGTCTTTACGATCCGCGCTGCCTCCTGGTTGGCATTCTTAAGTTCGCCTTCGTATTTCTCTTTTAACAGCCCCGCCTGGGTATTTTTTTGTTCTGCATCCTGGATCTGTCCGTTTATCATCTGTTCTCTCTTCTCGATCATTCCCATAACGGGCTTAAAAAGGATCTTTTTTAAGATCAGAAAAAATACAATAAGGTTCACAAACGTCCACAGGAGTCCTGAGTTAAATGATAACACCTACACCGCCTCCAAGCTTTTTAAAGTACAAACATGATAATAATCGCAACAACCAGACCATAAATGGCTGTGGATTCTGCCAGTGCACATCCCAATAATAAGGTCTTATTGATCTCTCCAGTTGCCTCCGGCTGTCTTGCGATCGCATCTGTCGCACCTGATGTTGCGATACCGATACCAATTCCTGCTCCAATTCCTGATAATACTGCAATTCCTGCTCCTAATGCTACTAATGACATAATCTACATCTCCTTAAACTATTATTTTTCACTTAATTTGTTCCTTTGTTTTAATCCATCAGTTCCTTCATAAAGATCGCTGTCAGGAAAACAAAGACATACATCTGAATCAATCCATCAAAAACGTCAAAATAAAAACTGAATGGGATCGGCACTAAAATCGGTGCCACGATCTTCAAAAGTTCCATGATGACAAACCCGCCGAGGATATTTCCGAAAAGCCGCATACACAATGACAACGGCCTTATAAAGACTTCCAGCACATTGAGCGGCGCGATAAACGGAACCGGCTCCGCGAAGCTTTTTATGAATCCTTTTAAACCTTTTTGGCGGATCCCTGAAAACTCGATCAGGATAATACTCATGATTGCCAGCCCTGCTGTCACATTGATGTCCTTTGTCGGCGGCGTCAGTCCAACCAAACCGCTCAGATTGGAAAGGCCGAGATAAATACCGACTGTCGCAAGATATGGGATATAACCTTTTCCTTCATCCCCGAGAATCCCATGGAAAAACCCGTACACCCCTCCGACGACCGTCTCGATGCAGGCCTGCCTTCTTGTGGGGACGATCTGAAGATTTCTCACAAAAATCAGACATAATACGATGACAAAAGCCATAATGCCCCACGTGACCACAACCGACTGCGGCACTGGGATCCCGCCGAAGATAGGAATGGTAAATGCTGTCTTGCTCACAAGCTCTTCCATCAACTTCTCCGATAAACTCATCGAACGCTCCTCCTTTCCTAAATTTGTAGTGAGTATAATACTCTGGATTTGCTTTGTCAATTCTAAAAATCAACCTATTTTTTTGGTATTTTTTCTATAAAAATTACTTTTTTGCCACTTGAAAAATATTTTTTGTTGGTCCTTCCAATTTCTATTGTGCACTTCTTCCATTTTAATTTGTATTTACCCGGATTTATTGTGCATGTTATACCACCTTTAAGCTACCAACAAAAAAGAGGTCAGATAATCCGATTTCTTCTTATTAAAAGAAGTTCCTATTTCTGGCCTCGATTTTCCCGGTTCCTGCCCAGTTCCTTGTCTTCTGATTCTTAGTATATGCAGCCCGATTAAAACTGATAATTCACTATTCAATTACAATTATCTGATACTTTCCAAAATCATAAATAATGGCCTGTAAACCTCTGTTCTGCAGTTCGCATCAACTCCATTTCGCTCACAACATCACTCTCATACGGATATGACCTTACCTGCTCTTCAAACCTTCTCTTTATTTTCTCCGCTTTTTCCACATCCCTTTCAAATAGCAGCACGTATACATATTGGGTCCGGATCACAGACGGGAAGTTCTTCATGGCCTGCATGAATTTTCTTTGCTGCCTGTCCCGCATATAGTCTATCCATTCCCGGCCGCTGCCCTTTATAAGTTCACAATAGATCCTGTCACAGATCAGCAGACTGCGGTGCAGGCCCGCAATCCCAGACTCCATACGAAGCAGATGCTCTATTAATTGTTCTGCCTCATCAAACTTATGTGCATCCATCATACGGTTTGCGGCGCTGACACCCATGACAGCAGTCATACTGTTTCGCATCTCCTCATCGGACGGTACACGAAACCACTCTTCCGGCATATCCTTTATACGGATTCCGTTGGTATTCTGTTCATTGATCTTCAGCTGTGTCCAAAAGGACCTCACGGCCTCAGGATTTTCTCCCAATGAAACTGCATTGAACCCATCGTTATCTGCGCTGCTAAAATGGATAGGAATCCCATTAAGAAATGCACAGACAAAACCGACAAGGCTTGTAATTAGTAAAAACGCAGATAAAAACGGCCCGGTTTTAAAGAAAATACAGCCTCCTAGGAGAATCAGAGCAAAGACCGTGTTCATAATGCAGCCTCCAAGGTGATATAAGATAAACGGTATCTTCCCTCCTTCCATATCGGGAGGACTCATCAGACATTGTCCACCCGTCCCTGCAAGAGACAGTCTTTTCAAATGTATCCCCTGACGGTTCTTGATCCAGATCAGGTTTCCAATCCGGAACGACGAAAACCGATAGCCGCTGAGCAGGCCGAATACAAGATGACCGAATTCATGGATGAGAATCTGGACAAAAAATCCTGTGTACAGAAAAATAACTGATGCCATCAATACCATGGCATATCCCCCAGACGTCATCTTCATCTCCGAGAACGTTTTCATACAGTCAGCCGCCAAGGCCCCATACAAGACCGCCATCAATAAAAAGAGTACTGCTCCGGCTCTTCGCAGCCACAAAATTATTTTCTTTTGATCTTTATCAAACATGGCCTTTCTCCATAGTCAAGCCATCAGAATTCTCATCTTCTATAATAATTTTAATTGCTGAACACTTTCCTCCGTTGCATCGGCTCTCCGATACGCTGCACGCAGCCACCCCCAGACACACATCCATAAGCGCCTTGAGGACCACTTTGTCTCCTGGCTTAGAAACTGGCGCCTCAACGGAAATACTGCCGTCCCTGCGGATTCTGGTGCACATAAACAGGTTGACCGGCGTGATGCCTGTCCTGTGTCTGTTTAAACTGTTGTTAATATGATCCAGACAATTTGAATGGCCTTTTCCGTTTCCGTAAAAAAACTCATACATTTCCTCCCGGCAGCACGGGTGGATCAGATCATGTTCCCCTACATCATCAGCCACAAGCTGAAACATTGGACGGTAAAGATTCGTGTAAATCGTATCGCCTACATTCAGCCGCAGCGACTCATTGCAGTCGATGGTCACTCCGGCTGACAAATATTCATTTGGGTTCTGCCCTGCCTCCGCAAAGAAATCAGCAACCTGCTCCCCTTCTATGTCAATGACCGTGATAAACTGGCCTTCTTTTACATGAATCGCTGCCCCGCTGCAGGCGCTGACTAAATACTCACTTCTCATATGCATCTTCTCCTCCGTCTATTCTCTTTTTCTATATCTTATCACAGCTATGAGGATGTTTCATGGTAACTCTCCATAACAGGTACAAATTGGGCAAACCCACCTCACCACCCGCTCACTCTTTGAGGGGCTTGGCAACTTTGCGCGCCAAATGCGATTTGACGCAGTCAAATAAATTCCTTACGCATTTGTGTGCATACTGCCCACAGGGCTTTTTTATGTCATAGGAGGTTCCGTAGGAATTTCCTATGACATAAAAAAGCACATCATTTTCAGATGTGCTTTTAAACTCGTATTCTGTTAATACAATCTTGACTGCCCGTAAGCTATAATGCGGATGACAGGAATCGAACCTGCACTCCGAAGAACTAGATCCTAAGTCTAGCGCGTCTGCCAGTTCCGCCACATCCGCATAAAAAATGTCATCTATCATAAATTGTATAGATGACGAAGTGAGCGTGCGGGGATTCGAACCCCGGACAACTTGATTAAAAGTCAAGTGCTCTACCACCTGAGCTACACACCCATACTGGGCTAGCTGGATTCGAACCAGCGAATGCAGCAGTCAAAGTGCTGTGCCTTACCGCTTGGCGATAGCCCATTATCTCCAGGAAATCCAGTAATCCTGTAAATAGATAATAAAAAAGGGTGGGTAATGGGATTCGAACCCACGGCCTCCAGAGCCACAATCTGGCGCGCTAACCAACTGCGCTATACCCACCATAAATATAAATTATTTCAAAAAGGCGAAATAAAAACGAGCCTGAGGGGATTCGAACCCATGACCTACGGCTTAGAAGGCCGTTGCTCTATCCAACTGAGCTACAGACTCATACATATAACTGTATATATGTTTGGCTTTGTAAAACCAAAGCGGGTGATGGGAATCGAACCCACGTGATCAGCTTGGAAGGCTGGAGTTCTACCATTGAACTACACCCGCAAAGTCGGGGTGACAGGATTCGAACCTGCGACCTCTTGATCCCAAATCAAGCGCTCTAGCCAAGCTGAGCCACACCCCGATATGTAATTCCTTCTTGAAAGACTTTCCAAAACTGCTTTTGTTTGGCTGCCGTCTTTCTCACAAGCAAGATTTATTATACTGGACAGGCGGACAAAAGTCAACATCTTTTTTATATTTTTTTAAAACTCCCGGAAACGGCTTAAATACTGGGCTTAAAGTATATTTAACCACAATGGATAACAAAATAATTTATATTTTTATTAAAAAAATAATGCAATAAATCTTTTTATTCAACAGAAAAATGCTTTTCTGGTAACATGAAAAAGAGGACATTCCTCACCAGAATGTCCTCTATAAGATTTTATTCTTCTTCCTCTTTTGCTGATAACTTTATATCATCTTCATCTTCAAAGAAATCATCATCAAAATCGTCATCGAAATCATCGTCAAAGTCTTCCATATAATCTGGAGTCAGATACTTGTAAACCGCATAAGCAATCCCTGCCACTGCTGCGATCGCACCGATGATTGCCAGTGCCCAGACAATTTTATTATCTTCTTTGTCTTTCTTGTGCATAATGTCTGATACCTTTGCCGCACTTAGTAAATCGTCAAAACTTTTCATGTCATTCACCCTTTCTTATGTGTTTTTTTTATTATATCACTTATCCCGTTTCATTACTAATCTTTTTTCTATTTTTGCTCGGTTTTCTTTAATTTTGCAAAGGATGCGAACATCTTTTTTACACCATGCGATTCAAAGTCCACTGTCACCTCATAATCGCGTCCTCCAGAGACAATTTCCTTGACTGTTCCAGCACCAAATTTGATATGGCTGACCCGGTCCCCTACGCCGTAAGAAAGAGAATCAGATTTTGGTTCTGCAAATTGCCGTTTCTGGAATGGCTTTCTGAACTGGGTCCTCCGGTTGGAAGAAAAAATATCATGATCCGGCCGCTTATCGTTTAAATTCACACCGTAATCCAGCTTTAAGAGCTCCTGAGGGATCTCATCGATGAAACGGGAGACTTTATTAAACTGCGTCCTTCCCTGCATCATTCTGCGCTTTGCGGCGCTAAGATAAAGCTTTTCTTTGGCCCTGGTGATCCCGACATAACAAAGCCGCCTCTCCTCCTCCAGTTCTTCCTGATCCTCAGAAATGATCGTCATATAGCTCGGAAAGATCCCGTCTTCCATACCGCTGATAAATACATATGGAAACTCCAGTCCCTTGGCACTATGCAGCGTCATCAAAATCACCCGGTTATCTGAATCTTCCAGATTGTCAATATCCGCCACTAAAGCAATTTCTTCCAAAAGACCGGAAAGTGTCGGTTCCTCCGCTGTCTCTTCATAAGCCACGATCTTATTTAAAAGTTCGTTGATATTCTCGATTCTAGCCAGCGCTTCCTCCGTACCCTCAGCTTCCAGTCCTTTTACATATTCAGTCTCATCCACGATATAGTGGAACAGGTCTTCCAGGCTGCCTTTTTGTGCCTGCTCCCTAAAATCAGAAATAATTCCGGCAAACTTCTCAATCTTCTTTTTGGCATTGGCAAGAGTTTCAATCTGCCTTGCGTCAAAACAGGCATCCAGAAAGCTTATATTCTGCTCAATGGCATATGTCTGGACCTTATCGATGGTAGTTGCCCCGATACCTCTTCTCGGCACGTTGATGATCCTCTTCACTGCCAGGTCGTCAAGGCCGTTGTCTACCGCTTTCAGATAGGAGATGACGTCTTTTACTTCTTTCCTCTGGTAGAAATTGGTCCCTCCCACGATTCGGTATGGAATATTCTTGATCATAAATTTCTCTTCAAATATACGGGACTGTGCGTTAGTCCGATACAGAATCGCGATGTTTTTGTACTCCACACCTTCCTTTGCCAGGCGGCCGATCTCTTCCACGATCTGTCCCGCCTCTTCATATTCTGTCCCATACTGGTGAAATACAATCGTATCTCCGTCATCATTTTCTGTCCAGAGCGCTTTTTCTTTCCGGCCCTTATTATTTCTGATGACTTCATTGGCGGCATTCAGAATGTTTTTTGTGGACCGGTAATTCTGCTCCAGCTTAATCACTGCCGCATCTGGAAATACTCCTTCAAAGTTTAAAATATTTTTGATATTTGCTCCGCGGAACTTATAGATAGACTGATCATCGTCACCCACCACACACAGATTTCCGTACTTTCTAGCCAACATACTGATCAGCTGGAACTGGATCGTATTTGTGTCCTGGTACTCATCTACCATGATATAACGGAACCGTTCCTGGTAATAGTCCAGTATTTCCGGCTGGAACTGGAACAACTCCACTGTCTTAAATAAGAGATCATCAAAATCCAGGGCATTGTTTGCTTTCAGCTGCTTCTGATACTCTTTGTAGATTTCTGCGATCTTTTTCTTCTTAAAATCATAGTTATACCGGGTCTCATATTCTCCCGGTGTCATAAATTCGTCTTTTGCGGATGAGATAGCGTTCATGATCGAACGCTCCGGCATGGCCTTGGTATCAACTTTAAACTGCTTGCAGATCCCCCGGATCAAAGACTTCTGGTCATCACTGTCATAGATCGTGAAGCTGTTGTCATAGCCCAGTTTGTCAATGTGCCTCCTCAATATGCGGACACATGTGGAATGGAATGTACTGACCCAGATATGCTCCCCTCCGGAACCAACCAGAGCATCCACTCTCTCTCTCATTTCCTTTGCCGCTTTGTTCGTAAATGTAATAGCCATGATGTGGTAGGGATTCACTCCCTCTTCTATCAGATATGCGATTCTGTGAGTCAGAACCCTTGTCTTGCCTGAGCCTGCGCCGGCCAGCAGAAGCAGAGGCCCTTCCGTACAAAATACGGCTTCCCGCTGCTGTTCGTTTAATGTATCATATATGCTCATATGTAATATCCTTTCTTGCTCCTGTTCTACTTCTGTTTAACCTTCCTTTCCGGTAAGACTATCTATCATTATACTACATCCAGATGAAAAAAGAAGCGATAAATATGTATCGTAACCACTTGTCATATAGTATAAAAGACCGTATAATGTAGTTATCATACAATCAAGGAGGACGATGTATGGAAGATTTGAAAAACAAGCTTTCCGAATGGCTGGAATTAGACTATATTCTTCCGGAAGATATCCCGAATATCGACCTGTATATGGACCAGATCACGACATTTATGGACACAGAATTAAAAAATTCCACACGCTTCGAGGGCGATAAGATCTTTACCAAAACCATGATAAATAATTATTCCAAAAATGATCTGTTGCCGCCTTCCAGCAAAAAGAAGTATTCCAGAAATCATATGATTCTTTTAATATATATTTATTATCTAAAAAACTTTATGTCCATTTCCGACATAAAGTCTCTGCTGGCTCCGTTAAAGGATCATTTTTATGACGATGACAGGGAGCTTTCGTTTTATGATATCTACGAAGAGATCTATCAGCTGGAACATGGACAAAAACCAGTGATCAAAGAATCCGTCGGTGAGGATCTGGAAAAGGCCAAGGAATCCTTTTCCTTTGTAAAAGATAAAGAAGACCGGGAACTGCTTCAGACCTTTTCTTTTATTACACTTCTCTGCTATGACATCTACGCAAAAAAACAGCTGATCGAAAAGATGATCGACAATCTGTATACCTTTGATCCAGAGGAAGATAAAAAAGACAAAAAAAAGAAGAAATAGACTGCCGTCTATTTCTTCATTCTTTTAAATACCAGATCGTACCCGTCACTTCCATAGTTTAGAGAACGGTTCACCCTGCTGATGGTAGCCGTGGATGCGCCAGTCTTCTCCGCCACTTCCAGATAGGTATGCTTTTCCCTGAGCATTGAGGCTACTTCAAAGCGCTGTGCCAGGGATTCCAGCTCATTCACCGTGCATAAATCCTCAAAAAAAGTGAAACACTCTTCCTGCGTCTCCAACGTAAGGATCGCCTGAAACAGCCGTTTCGCGGCCTCTGTTTTTATCTTTTTGCTCATAATCTGCTGCTCCTTTTCCTGCTTCGACATCTCGATGCTTAATTAGTTTTAATATACAACATCAGTGCGTTAAAGTAAAGAAGAATTGCACCGTTTTTTTGATTCCGCATATTCTATTAAATAAAGTATTTTTTAGGAGTTTTTATGAGAGTAAAAAAACTTGCTGCCGTCTTTCTGTCTTCTGTCATGGCCCTGGGTGCACTTTCCGGCTGCCAGACATCCAAATCCGAAGAAAAGACAAAAAAACTCACCAAGGTGACCTTAAATGAAGTCACCCACTCCGTCTTTTATGCCCCACAGTATGTAGCCATTGAAAAAGGCTATTTCAAAGATGAGGGCATCGAACTCAAAGTCGATACAGGATTCGGAGCAGACAAGAGCATGACTGCCTTGATCTCCGGAAACGCGGATATCGGTTTTATGGGACCGGAAGCCAGCATCTACCAGTACAATGAAGGAAACCAGGACTATGCGGTCAACTTTGCCCAGCTGACCCAGCGTGCAGGAAACTTCCTCGTTTCCAGAAAAAAGATCAAAAACTTCTCATGGAATGACGTCAAAGGAAAAGAACTGATCGGCGGACGAAAAGGCGGAATGCCTCAGATGATCCTGGAATATGTTCTCAAGAAAAAGAACATTGACCCGAAAAAGGACGTAAAAATGGTTCAGAACATTGACTTTGCCAACACCTCCGGTGCATTTTCCGGCGGAACCGGGGACTTTACGGTTGAATTTGAGCCCAATGCCACAGCTCTCGAAAAACAGGGGGCCGGATACGTCGTCGCATCTCTCGGAGTGGAGAGCGGTTTTGTCCCTTACACAACGTATTGCGCTAAAAAAAGCTATATCAAAAAGAATCCAAAAATCATTCAGGGCTTTACCAATGCCATTAAAAAAGGCCAGGAGTATGTAAACAGCCACTCTCCGAAAGAGATTGCAGCCGTCATCGGGGAACAGTTCCCTGATGTTTCCAAAAACGATCTGATTACGATCATCAAACGTTACAAAGACCAGGATACCTTTAAAGATAATCCGGTATTTAGCAAAGACGGCTTTGCGCTTCTCCAGGATATCTTAAAAAATGCAGGTGAGCTGGATGACACCGTGCCGTTTGATAAGCTGGTGGATAACAACTTTGCCGAAAAAGCAAAATAACACTTACCTGTTACCTATCTTCAGAAAAAATGGACCGCAGACGATAAAAGATCATCATCTGCGGCCCATTCTTTTTCTGTCAATTTCTAAGCAGTCCGTTTCTGCTTACTCACCAGCATGGCGGCTGCAAACAGCGCCAGAACAAACCCTGCCTGGATCAGGATTCCCTGCAGAACAGGCCATATATGGCTCATATCCATTACTTCCAGCTGGTCAATCAGCTTATTTGATTTAATATACCAGTAAGTGGGAATGAATCTTGATACTGTCAGCACTGATTTCCCCATGTATTCTATTGGTACAAAAACCCCGCCTAAAAAGGCACTTCCCAATGACACAACATTTACCACTCCCTGCAGTGCATCGTCGTTGGTCACAAGCAGCCCTACAAGGAAGGACACTCCCGCTGCCACCCCCATGAAAACCAGACTGTTCAGCATAAACAGCCAGATATTTCCCTGGAAGATCTCGTTTCGGTACATCACTACTGCCAGCAGAACAAACAACAGCCAGCAGCCCACGGATGTGGTCAGCGTACCCAGAGCTAGCTGAAAATTCCTGGACTTATCCGTATCCGCAGAACACTGGTTTCTTCTCCGGATATCCTTTTTAAAGAAGACCATAAATACCGGACTCACCGCCACAGTGATCATAGCGATAAAAATATAGGCAAGATACTGGAAATAAAATGCGGTACTGCTCTGTTCTCCTGCTTTTTTGCTTCCCGCAAGGCTGATATCCACCGATGACTTTAATGTATTCTCTGCCCTTGAAACGGCCTGCTGCTCTGAGAATCCTGCCGCTAAATAACTCCTCACCATCTTCGTAAACTTACCTACCTGCTGGTCGATCATATAGCCGCTGGTGGAATTCGGCACCTTTACATTTTTAATTTCAGCCTTTTTATTCCCGCTTAACAGGCTGTCCCCGAATCCCTCCGGAAGGATCAGGATGTATTCTACATTTCTGTAAAACAGTTCATCCTGCATTGTCCTCTTGTCATCTTTCATAACTTTCACATTCTGCTCTTTTGAGAGGAAGTCTTTCAAAGCTTTGGATATGGTGCTCTGATCGTGATCCACAATACCTACCTCTATTTTTGTGGCCTTAAATCCGGTGTCACTGCTCCTTCCAAAGTTGGAGAACATAATGGTCAGCGCAATAAAAACAGATCCATAGACCACCATTGAAAGTTTTTTGCTCCTGACAATCTTAAAAAAACATTTAAATACTTGCATATTTTTTCCTCCTCATCATGAAAAAGCTTCCGAGGCAGAGCAGCATAGAAATGACCGCCAGTGAAATCAAGCTTCTGAGATAGACTGTCAGATCATCATATATATTCAGACTGTAAAAGCAGTCTGTGATCAAGGCCGCCGGATTGATCCTGTTGAAGACCGGAAGATTTTTTTCTACGATATCTTTCATATTTCCAACCATCAGTCCGCTGAAAAAACAAAACAGCATACTGATGCCCACGCAGAGTCCGCTTTTTGTATCTCTGGCCATCCTTCCGGCACAACCGATAAACATTCCCATTGACACCCCTGTGACACAGCCAAAAAATCCCGCCAATAGTATACGTCCTGCCTGGTTTCCCAGATCGATCTTCAAGATCAGCCACATATAGCCGATGGCCACAAGGAAAGCTAAAAACTGCACTGTGACACCTACAAGGAAGTCTGCCGCCGTACTCTTCAGTTTTCCAGTTGGAGACACTGCTTTTCTGGCTGCGATATCCGACAAGTTGGCCTGGGCGTGAAGGGCACTCTGAAGCCCGAGAAAACATCCATACAGACACACCATGGCAAGCAGCGCATAAAAATACTGCACCATCATATTGGCGTCTTCATTTCCAAGACTGATCTGCCTGTTCTCCACCATATCCTGTGACATGGCTTTCACCAGTTTTTGCATTCCTTCCGGATGTTCCTTCATGGTCTGTTCTACCATCTTGCTCATTTGGATATATTGGTCGCTGACCTCTTTTAAAATCGTCTGGTTCACGCCGTTTTCCTTGACTGTCAGCCTTACATTGTCTCCCAGAGTATAAAAACCGTCGATTTTTTCATCCTTGAGCAGTTTTTTCGCTTCCTTCAAGGTCGTATTCCTGACTTTCAGCAGCTGGTCATCACCCTTTTTAGACAGCTGCGCTGCAACTTCCTTAAAACCCTCTGCATTTTTTGTGGCCTTCATCTCCACAACCGCTACCGGAACGGGTTCCAGCTTCTCTGACTCCTTCAAAAGATTCCCAAATGCAAAATAAAAGAGTGTCGCCAGTATGAGAGGAAACGCAAAACACCAGAAAATAGCCGATTTATTTCTTATGGATGATTTGAAATGATATTTAAATAAATGCCAAAACATATTCTCGCCCCCTAATCCCTCAGCTGTTTTCCTGTGATCTCCAGGAATACGTCATTTAATGTGGGAAGCTCCGAGTATACTCTTCCAAAAGATATCTCCCTGTCAGACAGATATCCCAGAAGATTGACCAGATTATGGCTTCCTCCGCTACACTGCACATACAGCTTTCTGTCAGAATATTTTGCCTGGAATACATGCTTCATATTTTGAATCGCCTGCAGGTCTTTCTCCTTTAGGTCAAAGACATCTACCGTAATTTTTTCTCCCATCTTGATCATCTGTTTCAATTCTTCCTTTGTTCCAATGGCCAGCGGCCGCCCCTTATCCATGATCAGAATCCTGCTGCAGATCTGTTCCACTTCCTCCATGTAATGAGAAGTATAAACGACAGTTGCCCCCTGTCGGT